>ENA-USUM01000002-USUM01000002.1-human-gut-metagenome-genome-assembly--contig:-NODE-2-length-67618-cov-31.411883_pt1 | contig 67618 bp, 66 predicted proteins | sample MGYA00250063_ERZ773402 | MGnify/ENA primary metagenome ERZ773402 (study PRJEB29103, sample SAMN06112030) | human gut metagenome | biome: human gut; feature: ankylosing spondylitis patient; material...
GCAGGAACAGTCAAAGAAAATCTTCGTATGGCAAAACCAGATGCAAGCAAAGAAGAGATGGAAGAAGTGTTAGAGAAAGTAAATCTTCTGGCATTTTTAAAAAAACAGGATGGATTACAGACTGTCTTGTCAGAACGCGGGGAAAACTTCTCAGGTGGTCAGAGACAGCGTCTGGCACTTGCAAGAGCGCTGCTGTTTGATACACCGATCTACATATTTGACGAAGCGACATCCAATATTGATATGGAAAGTGAAGAAATGATCATGAATGTCATTCGGGAATTATCAAAGACAAAGATGATCTTGTTTATTTCCCACAGATTATCCAATGTTGTAGATTCTGACTGCATTTATATGATGAAAGACGGAATTGTTGCAGAAGAGGGAACACACGAACATTTAATGCGTAAAAAAGGTGCATACCAGCATTTATTTGATAAGCAGAAGGAACTGGAATCTTATGCTGCAAATATGTCATGGAATGACTCCTTAAAGAAGAAGGTGGTGTAAGATGGAAAATACAACAAAACAAAGAAGAAGTTCCATAAAGATTATGGGGAAAATGATAGGTCTTGTAAAACCACTGGCACATATCATGACAGCGGCAGTGTTTCTTGGAACCTTAGGGTATCTGTGTGCCATTTTCCTGACGATCACAGCCGGACACGGTGTACTTCTTGCTATCCCCCACTGATACAATTCATCGCACTTCCTGTGCACATAACTCTATCTCGTAAAAATCCCCTAATACCAGATATCCAGCATTAGGGGAACATATCATACAAGGATGAAACCCATGGAATTATTATTGCGCTCATTTCAAGCAGAAAAAACATTCACTTCTCAATATGAAATGAACGCCTTCCGCATAAGTGCAATATAATCAATCGGAACTGCCCTCATAGCATCTCCCTGATGCGCTTTCTGTCAGCACATAAATCATGTAGTTGAGAAACTTCTCCAATGCCCCTACTTTTTCGTCTTCCGTCTCTCTCCGTTATTTCTTTACATCTCAGCCACAGCTTCCCACCGTGTTGCCTGCCGCTCACCACGTAGAGGTGTGCAAAGTTCCGAGCGGCAAAGCTGTGAGAGATCTCCCACAGCTCAAGTTATTACTTTTATCAGTTTTTTTCAAAAGAGATTCTTGCTTGCAATCCATGCCCCTACCACTGCTCCAAGTGTATTGAATAGCACATCATTCACATCTGCCATGCCTCTACCTGTAAAATACTGTAGTTCTTCACAACACACTGAGAGCAGAAAAGCCGCAGCGATTATTTTCTTTCTGTTCATTTTCCATCTCTGACCTGTCCAGCCGAACGGAACATATAGGATCAGATTCAACAGATTGCCCGCCCACACACCGGCATTGGACCATAATTTCAGGTGCAGTCGGATGTTCTCATTATATCCCGGCGCACGGCGCAGCAATGTGATATAGAAAATCAAAAATACACTATAGGTAGTAGGAAACCACTTCTTGTCTCTTCGGTTGAACCACGCCAGTAAACCAAGAACTATTAAAATAACACCCTCGCCTACTGTCAGGTTCGCACTCGTGCTGCAATGGATCTGGTAGACAAACTCCCTCAAACTCCGTAGCCTCTGCTCTTGATAGTCTCCACGACCTGAGACACATACTTCTGGCAGGTGTCATGGTCAGGTGCTTCCACCATCACACGCACGACCGGCTCCGTGCCGGACTCACGGACAAGGATACGACCAGCGTCACCCAGAGCTTCCGCCACAGCCTTGACTGCTGCCTGCACCGCTTCGTCGTCCTGTGCGGCTTTCTTGTCAGTCACACGGACATTCTCCAGCACCTGCGGATAGATTTTCAAAGGCTCAGCCAGCTTGCTCATAGGCAGCTTCTTCGCCAGCATGACTTCCATCATTTTCAGGCTGGTCAGGATACCATCACCAGTGCTGGCGTACTTAGAGAAGATAATATGGCCACTCTGCTCACCGCCGATACGGCAGCCGTTTTTAGCCATATACTCATAGACATACTTGTCGCCCACAGCAGTCTTTGCGTAGCCGATGCCCTTCTCATCAAAGGCCTTATACAGGCCAAAGTTGGACATGACGGTAGTGACCACAGTGTTGGTCAGCAGCTTGCCACGCTCCTTCATGTAGCAACTGTAGATGTACAGGATGTGGTCGCCAGTGATGACATTGCCCTTTTCATCCACACACAGGCAACGATCAGCATCACCGTCATAGGCGAAACCAATATCCAGCCCCTTCTCTACCACGAACTTCTGCAAGCCCTCGATGTGGGTGGAGCCGGCATTGTTGTTGATGTTCAGACCGTTGGGCTGTGCATTGATGACATAGGTATCTGCACCGAGAGCATCGAAAACAGACTTGGCGATGTTCCAGGAACTACCGTTGGCGCAGTCCAGACCAACCTTGACTCCCTTGAAGGAGTAGACACCCAGGCTGATCAGATAGCCCATGTAGCGGTTGCGACCAGAAACATAGTCCACCGTGCAGCCGATGTGCTCACGATGGGCGAAGGGCAGCTCAGGCCAGTCCTTATCGAATACATGAAGCTTTCCGTCAATGTAATCCTCGACTAACAGCAAGATTTCCTCCGGCATCTTCTCGCCATAGCAATCGATCAGCTTGATGCCGTTATCGTAGTAAGGATTATGACTGGCAGAAATCATGATGCCGCAGTCGAAGTCGTCCACCCGGGCGATGTAAGCCACAGAAGGGGTAGTAGTGACATGGAGCAGGTAGGCATCTGCACCGGAAGCGGTCAGACCTGCGACCAGGCTGTACTCGAACATATAGGAGCTGCGGCGGGTGTCCTTGCCGATAACGATGCGTGCAGGCTCGTTGTTGCCGTTGCGCTCACGCAGGGCATTGTAGTACCAGCCCAGAAAACGGCCAACCTTGTAGGCATGATCTGCGGTCAGAGTGATTCCAGCTTCCCCACGGAAGCCATCGGTTCCAAAATACTTTCCCATTTTTGCATCCTCATTTTATTAAAACTCCAGACAGTAGCAAACATTGCCACTGCAAGATAATATATTTTTGAAGAAACACATATTAAGTACGATCATTATATTGCCTTCAAGGATTTTTCTATCTAAATAAGGTCATCTCTTTTTTCTGTTTTTATTTCGTGTTATGCAATTTCTTCAAAAACGTCCGGGTCATTGTACAGACTAATTCCTTATTCCAAAAAACACCGACAAAAGTAGTCAGCATAAGCCCGACAACAATCAAAATCGGCTGTTTTGTATGATAAATCAAACAAACGACTATGTACAAGATTCCGAGCGCGGATGCATTTTTCCAATCAATTCGAATCCGTACAAACCGGTTTACATCAGTATAACGGTAGATTGACAGAAACAGCATCGCACAAATCGTAGAGATTGGAGCTGCGTAGATTCCGATTGTCTTGATTAGCAGCAAGTCTGTTGTTATATTAATTAGCGCTGCCATGATGCTGGATTTGGAGGCCTGTTTTGTGTCTTTCAGTCCAATATAAATAATGCCATACAATGTTTGCAGCACATTCAAAACACTACCAATCACTAGAAGAGGGATTAGATCATATGCAGCCGAAAAATTAGTACCAACAAGGTACTTAAAAAATGCCGCACATGCCATGATCAATATCATTCCACCGGCACCAAATAATTTAAAGCACTGATTGGAAATTTCTGAGATGTACTCAGCACCGTCCTTGTCATGAATATGAACTGCCACCGATTCCGTCCACGACAAATTGAAAATAGCGAATACGTTTACAACAATCGTTGCAAATTTGGTCGCAACAGCTAAAATTCCATTTGCTTGGACGCCTAAAAACATCGTCACCAGTGTTCGGTCTGATACGCTGATGACCCACCAGGAAAGGCTATTGGGAATCAGCGGCAGGGAATAGTGTGACATTTCCTTGATTACGGAAAAATCCAGCTTGTCAAGGTAAAAATACTTGAACGTTTTTGTTTTTGCAATGACATAAACTGTTCCCAAAAGCTGCGCTAGTGCAGTAGCGCTCAACATTCCTACAACACCAAAAGGAAAAACCACAATGAACAGTATATTGAATACAATCGTAAAAATACCAGAAATGGCACTTCCGATTGCATAAGTGACATTATCCCCCAAGCCACGTGCAATCTGAAGAAAAATAGAAACCAATGCATTCGCAATGATGCAAGCTGCAAACGGAAGAGCGTATTCAAAATCAACGAACCAAGTTAAAACACTATATCCAGCGAGAAATATTCCAATCGTCCCACCAATGCATGTCAAGCTGTTTGTCATAATGCGAGATACACCCTCGCCATCTTTGCGGACGTCAATCAAAAAACGGAAAACCGCCGCTTCCATCTGTAGTGTAATAATAGGTGCAATCAATGTAACATATGTGATCAGCAAGTCTACCGTTCCGTATTCTTCTGTCGAGAGCACGGTCGTATAGACCGGCAGAAGAAAATAGGAAATCAACTGCGTACAGACTTTACCAAACAGAATAATTAGCGTGTTCTTTAAAAGTGTTGTGTTGCGGCTCATCCATTAGTTCCTCATTTTTTTATTTGTTCCAGCAATCGGTGTTCTCGCAGGAAATCCTTTATTCTGTTGCGCAGTGTCAAGTAGTGGTAGCCGCCTGCAAAGCGTTCTGCAGCAGTCCGGTAAGACGTTTTCTGGTAGCAGTTCCAAAAATCATCTACCTGCTTCGATTTTTCGCAGGGCATAATCAGGTGTTCTTGCAGCGCATCTTCCAAGGCGGTTTCCATCAAATCCGCTTTTTGACGAAGAGGGTCTTCAAATGCAACAGCTGCCTTTTCCGTATTTATAAAAACGACATTTACTCCACGGTCGTCCGTAAAATGGTCTGTGACCGCTCCGATGCCCCAATAATCACCCAATGTAATATCTCCGACTCTCCTGCAATCGGAATAAGGACAGCTATAACAGCTTTCCCGCTCTATCAAATTCAGCAAAAACAAGCGTTTATAGCATTGATTCCAGTAGGAATGCAGCTCTGTAGAGCCATCCTGATAAAGAATCCGGTTCATATTGTAACTCCAGCCGAACACCTTATCTCGAAATCGATAATCTGCCACCTTTTTCCCTTCTGATTCGATTGCCTTAATATGTTCTGCAAATAGTTTTGGGCTTGGTGCACTATGGCAGATCAAATCGCACAACAGAAGGTTTTCACATTCGCCAAATATCTTTCGCAAACCTGCGATCTGGCAGGGCGTGCCAAATACTAAAACTCGATTTCCGGTTGTCAAATCCTTTTTTAAAAGCGGATAAATCGCTTGAATATCACTTTGTACATACTTGCTTCCCTGAATCCTTTGCAGGCCGGAAGTATCTGTTACTCGTATATGCCGTACAACCAGTTTTTCATCAAAAGCCGCACCATACACGATCCCACCTTTATCAACAAAATCTTGCGCCAGCATGGATGCAATCCCTCCGGAAGAGCTCCTCTGCAATATGCTTGGCTCCTGGGTTCGGGCTGCATAGACCTTTTGAGGCAGCGGATGTTTTAGAACGGGTGATATCACCTGGCAGACTTTTTCGCAGGCTCCGCAATTTATGCATGTTGTCGCATCAATCTCTGGGTGCAAGAACCCTTTTTGATCGGGCCGCATTGTTATACATTTTTTGGGGCAGACCTGTTCACAGGCAGAGCAGCCCACGCATTTTTCCCATGGAAGCATTTTTATTATTCCTCTCTATTTTCATGCAGTGCTTTCTGCAAAAACGCAAGAGAACGCTTCTTTTCTTGCATGTGACAGAGCTGCACTTGTTCCCAATGAATGGTGCTGTTCATTCTTTCTGTCACAGAAGCGACCTCCGAACCCATCATCCGCTCCTTCAGCCCCAATGCATCCAGCAGCGTATTCATTCTCGAGTTGTATGTACCATTTCCAAACACCAGAAAAGGTTTTTGATATTGAATGGAAAAAACCGTTCCGTGGAAAGAACTTGTCAGCACATAACTGGCATGGTGAAATAGTGTAAGGAATTCAGATGGGCCAGCAATCGGGCGAATTGCTTTGACGCCGTTTACTTTTCGTCCCAGCGAAACGACTGGCAATCCGGTTCTCTTATGTAATTCCTGAACAGCCTGCACAACTGCCGGATTTTTGCCCAAAAAATAGACTAGGATGTATCCATTGGAAGGAAGTTGCTCCCCAAAGGCAGGTTCTTCCACTTCACACCAGTCGCTTTGCGATAACAGAAGCGTCGGATCAAGAACCACCTCAACATTCTTTTGGGACAAGCGTTCTGTGGGGAGCCGCATATCCTGCTCTCTCACAGAGATTGCATCAAATCGATGTAGGAGCTTCCAGTATGTTTTTAAATATGGCTCCCATAGAGAAACGTTTCCTGCACTTGCAGCATAGGCAATTTTTTTGCAATCCGCAGTGCCAAGCAAAAATGCATCAAAGTCTTTAAATATCGCACGTGGGTTCCATACTTGATCACTTCCACAAATGACGGCATCATACGTCTTTTCCACCTGACGTAGTTCTTCCGGCGTAGCACATATCTGCGACAACTTCATCCATTTTTCCCAGAATGCAACAAATCTGGTATAAATAGCTTTGTTATATGGATAGCGCAGAACCTTTCCGATCCGAGTCTTTAGGGCAAGTCCCTTAAAAAAACTCGGATCGGAATATGAATATATATTCATATTACGATAATCAATAATCTCTGCCTGTACACCCATGTCGGTCAATTTTTTTTTCAACGCATAGGCTTGAAGTGCCGCACCGTAATTCGTTGTACGGTGAAATGTAAGAATCCCCGTTTTCATCACAAATGCTCCTTAAATCTACGCACCTTCAACTTGATCCAGATTTTGCGCGGAGTTAATGCTGCCCAGCGCTTTTTCTGGTACTGCTTTTTCTGCTGTGTATTTGGCTGTTCGCAATCCGGTGTATACTGCTGCTGTGTAAAAAAACCCTGCGGTGTAATATAAATCGCCCCGCTATACCCTGGTGACACTGTGTACGGAGGCATTGGGCGCTTTTGAAGATGAATATACATCAATTCTTCCCGCACCGCTTTTGTTCCCTTATTATACACACGGTAAAGAGTTCCGCTTTCCCAGTAAAATGTCTGCCCCTGCTTGTTTTTTATTGCACATAACGGTGCAATCACAAAATCACCATATTGCGGAAGAATATCTGCAAAAATATTTTCGCCATACTGCACGACGCCTTCTTTTTGACAGATAGCAGGCATAAAAATCTCATCAAAAAAACAAGGCTCTGGAATTGTGATTGCTTGCCGGAATCCGATTCCTCCCGGAACAGGAATCTCAAACATCCTGTTCATTCTTTCCGTGTTTTTATAAATCGTCAGGTGTCCCTGGGTCAAAATACGTTCGCTTTGGGCAATTTTCTCAAGGGATAGCAAGTCGAAAATTTTCCCAAAAATCAGATCCACATCGCAAAAGCCCCAAAAATCCGCATCTTTCAAATATTCTGCAAAAATCAACCCATAAGCGGGTCTATAATCGCACAGTTTATACGGCGTTAGAACCTGTACGCACTGTGAACTTAGCGAGAGATTTTTCTGTACAATTCCTTTAAACGCATCAAAAGACATCACATGAAAAGAAACATTTGAAGGATGCTCAGGAAAAACACTTTGGTCGGTAAAAACAAGAAATTTAATTTCATCATTTGCTTCACAACTTTTCAAAAAAAATTCAAAATAGTTTGGAAATCTTCCAAAATATGGGATAACGATCTTAATTTTCATGATAACCACTTTTCCTCGAATGTTGTTTTTCCAATGTATCGCCAACGATTAATAGCATAATCGGAAAGAGCTTACAGCGATGTCTAATGGCTGTTCCGTAGTTAGATGTGACTGCCGCAAACATTGCAATAATAATGAGTAAAACCCAAAAGAGCAGTAGCACAAATTTCACATTAGAATCCTTGTTCGGATCACGCAATATTTTTCTCGTTTTTTTGTATATCTGAACCGAAAAATAGATATACAATACTGCATCAAAAAGACCAACCAAATCAACAACCGCTCTTAGCATCCACGGAAAAGGAGTGTACATAAAATACAACATTCGAACTGGCAGAAATAAAATGGTCATAATCGGATTTGAGAAATTGACACCCTTCAAGTAAGCCGCACGTCCTGACGCAGACATATTTCCTATTTTACTCACACCTGAAACACTTAGTTCTACTCCACCTCCAACGCTAAACTTTTCAGTCCCAATGCCATTTGCCAGCATAAAAACAAAGGTCCCCGCCATCAGCACCATTAACAGTGCTTTCCCAATAATATTCGATGCTCTGCTAGTTGATTGATTATTTCTTGATAGAATGATAAATCCAGTTAGTGCCATCATTGCCAACATAGATGTATGCAAAATCATTGCGGGCACTAGGAAGAAAATTGACAAGATGAGATTTTTTATATTGCTGTTTTTGTAATACTTATACGAGTGCTTTAAGTATAAAAGCGTAAAAATCATAAGTAGCGGTTCACGATTTGCAAAGTAGCTTGAAAAACGTATCAAATTTGGAAAGAGTGCCATCCAAAGTGCACATTTTTTTGTAACAATGCTATCATTATAAAGTTCATTTGCAATGTCAGTTGTAACATAGACACAGCAGACACTGATTGCCATATTCATTGCACGAACAGGCGTATAATAGCCACCTAAAAGGCGAAACAGAAAGCTAATAACCCACGAATACAAATATGCGCCCGTAGGAAAATTTAAAAACACCGTCTCTATAGGCATCGTTGCATATTTGACAGCATAAGCCGCATATCCATCCGCATCACCATCATTTTGCAGCGTGCATAACAAGAACATTGCTAAACGTGCAATATAGGCGATTGAAATTTCATTTGAAATCATCGGTCTTTTTGATGCGCCAGCGGCCAAAAAAAATGAAAACAGTGCCAGTAGTAGAAAACCATATCCCCAGTCAAAGTTATTTCCAATAATACTAACCGCTGAAACCAGAACACTGAAAATAGCTGTCGTTACGATTAAAATTGGTGCCGTGCGGTTTTTTATAGTTATAGACATCGCTTTTATTCCTTTGCGAATTCCAAATATTTTTCTGCAGAATAATCAATTTCAAATTCTGTCGCTTTCTGTTTAAAGTTCGCCTTTTTATATTCCTTGTCAAGTGCCAACAAAATGCTACTTGCTAATGCTTCTACATTTTCTCTCTCACATAAAACCCCATATTTTCCAATGCCGCATTGCTCCATGATTTCTTTTGGGCCACCACTCACACAGTCTGTTGCAACACAGGGAAGGCCACAGGCAATAGCTTCTACCAGTACATTACCAAAGGCTTCCTGACGAGAGGACAAAACATATAGGTCTGCACTTTTCATAAATGAAAAAACGCGTTCTGTGTAGCCAAACAGGTCAACATCTTTTTGCAGCTTATTCTCTGCAATTTTTTTCTGCAAAAATTCACGTTGTTCTCCATCACCTAAAATAATCAGCTTGACCTTTTGATTCTGACGGACGATTGCAACTGCATCAATCAGATTATCAAAGGCTTTTTCTTGCACCAAGCGACCAACGGCTAGCAGAAGTTTATATCCATTGCTTCTTGCTCGAATAAACGGATGATTTGTTTCTGGTTCTGCCGCAATGATAATATGCGGATCAATCAGTGGATGGTGTATGACATGTAGTTTTTCGGGTCTAACGGAATAATGCTCTGCAATATCCTCCATGGCAGGTGTATGAGCCGCTACAACCTCATCGGCAAAAGGATAAACAAAATTATTTGCAAAGTAAACAGCCTTATGATAAAGGCCGCCTTCCATCAGCAAGGAGCATTTATTATCATTGATAAGAACAACTTTTGTGCGAAAAAACAGTTTCAAAAAAGAAGCTACAGTACAAGCAAGTCCTGGAGCTGCGTAAATCACTGCATCGGGATTTTTGCTCATATATCCGGCAATTTGAGGTAGGGAGAGAAGAACCTTCAAATCTCCACGAGCTTTTCTTTTTCCAAAATCATAAACCATGCACTCTTTTGGGATCTGTTTTCTCATTTCACCAGTTGCATCAGCAATTAAAAAATCTATTTCTGCCCCTTGACCAATCATCCCTCTTGCCAGATTTATCATAATACGCTGAACGCCACCATTTGCAGCACTTTGCATCAGCAATGCAACTTTTTTCATCCCTGCACCTCAACGGATTCGTATATTTCTTTCATTTTCATTTCGACGCTAATAAGATCGAATTTTTTAACCGCACTCAACGCCGCAGTCGCCATTCCATACCGCATTTCTGGATTCTCCCACATCTGCATTACAGCAACCGCAACATCTTCGGCAGTGCTCGCAACGATCAATCCACATACGCCGTCCTCTATCAAATCTGTATTTCCCCGAATATTGGAACAAATGGCTGGGAGTCCGCAGGCCATTGCCTCCATCAGCGCCACCGGAAGCCCCTCCTGATGGGACATAAATACAAACAAATCTGCGCAGTTGCAGATTTCGGAAATATCGTTGCGATAACCCAAGAAGTAAATATGGTCAGCTACGCCCAGTTCCTCTGCCAATTTCTTCAAATCAGCCTCATAAGCACCTCGACCACAAATCACATATTCGATGTGACTCAACTTGTCCCGCTGTTTTAATACTGACAGTGCTCGGATAACAACTTCATGATTCTTACGAGGAATCAGCTCGCCTACAGAAAGCAATACAAAATCGTCCGAAGAAACACCTATTTCTTTACGTTTCTGTTCTTTATTCACATACCCCACATTGAACTTCTTCAAATCAATGCCAACACCAGGTACATAGCACACCTTGCCAGCTTTGAACGTCTTTGCTCGCTCATAGTCTTCCTTATTGATTGTGACAAGAACATCAGTATATCGGGAAAGCCACTTCTCAACCGGATAATACAGAATCCAGTTGATTGCAGGTGCACCTTTATAGAAATGGAAACCGTGTGCTGTATAGAACACTTTCGTTCCCTGTTTACGTGCCTGTTTTGCTGCCAAACGGGTTAACATAGCACCAACAGGAGTATGACAATGGATGATATCGTACTCGCCTTCGTCAATTATATGCTTCAATTCTTTATATGCCTTCAAATTGCCCGGTTTCAGCGGGTTGCGCTCAAAAGGAACGTTATAGTAGGTATCACAATACGGGATCACACAATCAGCCGGATTCTCATAATCGTTTCGTGCCGCGACTGCGGTCTCCCAGCCCATTTCTTTGAACATTTTGAGATATGGAATGTGAAACTCCATAATGTGCGTTTTAACAACAGTCGCAACAAATAATACCTTTTTCATCTACATTCCTCTCTCCGCATATCAAAGATTACAGCCCAGACTCATCTCCAAGAGTCTGAGCCGTTTATTCCTTATAAAGATCTACTAATCGTCCTCATCAGTGTGAATCACACTGCCGCTATGTCTTGCACCGCAAAAACAAGCGTTTCTGCGACAAATTCACGCTACGGTAACCGCTGTCTTTAGTCCGGATAGCACCCTCGCTCGTTACGGTAGCTCCCTTGCTTTTGCCGGATTACCCCCACACGAATGAGCATCTCTGCGACCATGTGTTTATCACCATCTTGCTCACATCCGCCTTGTTATCTCCAAGACCGGGATGAAATCGCAGATGAGGTCATCATTGCTCAGTCCAGATAACGCTATGTGAAAGTCCCCACAGTGTCGGTAATATCATCACCGTGCCATCCGGCATTTCGCACTGTTAGAAGCCCTATTTTAGTTTTATACATGGCATTTTGCAAGTTTCCCAGCTTAACGCTACCGTAAGAGGTGCATTTATGCCTGACTCCACTCTGGAATTTCTTCCAATTTTTAGCAGTTCAAAATATACGAAAACGTCGATAGTTAGTTGTTTTCTCCACTCATTGCAGTGGTTTGGCCCTCAGAAACGCCCTCAGTGCTTTCAGGCATAAACAGGATCTTCACCGTAGCCAGCATGATCTTCAGGTCCTCGACCAGGCTGGGGTGGGCAATATACATCAGGTCCATTTGCAGCTTATCATACGGTGTGGTGTTATATTTTCCGTACACCTGTGCATAACCGGTGAGGCCAGCCTTTGCCTGCAGACGCAGAGCAAACTCCGGCATCTCTTCACAGTACTGTGCTGCGATCTCCGGACGCTCCGGGCGAGGACCTACAATGGACAGATCACCCTTCAGGATGTTCACCAGCTGCGGCAGCTCATCCAGACGGCAAGCACGGATAATATGGCCAACCTTCGTAATACGGTCATCCTTGTCACCGGTGGAAAGGCGAGCCACACCGTCCTTTTCAGCATCCACACGCATCGAACGGAACTTCAGGATCTCGAAGGGCTTACCATCCTTGGTCAGACGCACCTGCTTATAGAATGCAGGGCCGCCATCCGACTTCACCGCAATCGCCGTGATCACAAAAATCGGGCTGAGAACAATCAGGGCCACCAGGGACAGCACAATATCCATTGCACGCTTGACAAAGAGGAACTCCGGCTTTGCCATGTATCGACCGACTCGCAGCACCGGAAGGTGAAGCATGTGCATCGGCCAGGCACCGCTCATCAGAACATCGCCCACACGAGGAATGATGAAGGTATTGATGTCGTTCATCACGCAATACTTCAGAATGATGTTACGTTCATGGCTGTGGACGCCACTGAGGAATACGGTCTTCATACCATCCAAAACACTCAGATCTTCCAGGCACTCCTCTACGCTCAGAACTTTTTTCACCTCGTACTTGCTGTCCAGACCGTAGTCTTGGATCAGCTTTTCCATACCACGGCGCACATCATAGACCACGGTGGTAGGCTGCGGAGGGAATGCTTTGTAATACCAGCGATGTGCAACCGCAGACCAGATGCCAGCCATCACAAACTGTCCTGCAATGGCAGCGATTCCCGGCAGAAGATTGCACAGCTTCGTGGCCATCAGGCAGATCACAATGTAAAAGATCCCGTCCGTCGCCATCGCCGCCAGGACCTGACCGTACATCAGCTCGGAAACTCGCTGCATGGACATCCAGAATGCATCATAGGTCTTGCCCAGCAGAATAAACAGCACCGCATATAGGCCCAAAATAACTGCATGGCCCTGCCAAGTTCCATCCAGCGGTGTTTTTGCCGCATAGTACCAGACCCAGCAAGCCGCAAACGGAAGTGTGATCATCACCACATCCAATACCTTTACGAGTCTCAACATTACATCGTGCCGAATTTTTGTCATAATTCCCTAACTACTCCTTTGTTCTCGATTCAACGCTTCCGGCTCTTTTTACAGCCATTTTGAGGACCATGAAGCCGCTTGCCCCGACATTTTCGTCGTTATCCACTTCCAGGCAAATAAAAACCCCGGGCGACAGATTCGTCCAGGGTCATTTCAAATGCAATGCGGCCACGCTGTTTTAGCAGGTTTCATCTTCCTGTGTCATTAGAGGTCCCGTGGGGCACTTTCTTGCGCTGCTCAGGCTGCAAGCCAGCCCTCCCGAGCCAAAATCAGGAAGTTATTGTACCATCGCGTTCAATCAGGCGGTTTCTTGCTGGTTATGTACAATCGCAGAGACCGTCGGGTTATCCCCAGCCGCAACTCCGGGGGCACCTTTCATCCCCGTGGGAAAAGATGCCATGACTCCTTGGATCTTTTTCTCATCACAACCACTATTTTACCATAAATCCCATTATGTTACAAGATTTTGCGGTAGGTTTGTGGTTCAGACGCCTCCAAAAAAGGGTCCGTAAAATCAGGTTTTTTCCATATTGTATCCAAGATTCTCCAATATCGTCTTTCCACCTGCAAAAAAGCCGGCTCTACGCCTTAATTTTCTGGTTCTACCCTCTCCTCTGTAAAGGACATCTGTCTATTTTTGACCTATGCTGGGGAGATTTTACTACTCTCCCTTCCTACTGTATTGGACACCTATTTCAGATTTTTAACCACCCCCCGGGGTCCGTAGAGGGGAAAAAACTTTCTCCACCCCGTATAGGAATTGTTGCCCTCTCTCCTCCGCCGGGAGCTTGGTAACAATCACAGGCGGCACCCCATTCCATGGACAAGGAAACAGGCAATCAAGACGCCACCACCCCAGAGCCCCACAAGATTTTCCATAACCCCTCTTATAAGCACCAGCAATTGGACACATATTTTTATAACCATCTATCAAAAAAGCAGCTCCACCATACCCGGCGGAACTGCTCCTTAGCACCCGATCTTCTATTCTTTTACAAGTTCATCAAAGGGCTGGTCTGGGTGCCCCGGTCCACGATGTCCTTATCCTTGATGCCCAACAGATACCGCTGGGTGATCATGATATTGACGTGCCCCATCAGGCGAGAGACACTGTACAGGTCCAGTCCATTCTTCAGCTGCATCTGTGCAAAGGTATCTCGCTCTTCCAAATAGCCCTCCTCCACCAGATAATTGAACCAGGTTCGCCAGACCTTCAGCAGATCGTTGATGTACCGGGGCGTGTTGCCTGCATCCTGCTTTTCCTTCATCAGGTCCCGAAGGTGCCGTGGGCGCACATCCTCCAATTCTGTGATCTGCTTCCGTTCCAGAAATTCCAGCAAGAACCGGGTAGATGCCCGATAATTCCGCAGAGACCCCTTTGCCAGGTGGCGGCATTCACAGTCATACAAAAATTCGTCCCGAAGCTCTTTCAAACACATAAAAAAAACACCCTTCCTTTTGCGGCGGACCACAAAAAGAAGGGCGAAAAATTCCTAGATATGGTTGTCGTACCTAGTCAGGCTTGTTCGTAGTTGAGCAAGACAAACTCCGGCAGACAAATCAGGCGATTTTTAACGACGGAACGTCATTAGCAGTTCTCAGCGAAGTACTTGATGGTACGGACCATCTGAGAGGTGTAGGAGTTCTCGTTGTCGTACCAAGACACGACCTGGACCTGGTAGGTGTCGTCGTCGATCTTAGCGACCATGGTCTGGGTAGCGTCGAACAGAGAGCCGTAACGCATGCCGATGACGTCGGAAGAAACGATCTGATCCTCGTTGTAGCCGAAGGACTCAGAAGTAGCAGCCTTCATGGCAGCGTTGATGGACTCAACGGTAACGTCCTTACCCTTGACAACGGCAACCAGGATGGTGGTAGAACCGGTGGGAACGGGCACACGCTGAGCAGAGCCGATCAGCTTGCCGTTCAGCTCAGGGATGACCAGGCCGATAGCCTTAGCAGCACCGGTGGTGTTGGGAACGATGTTCTGTGCGCCAGCACGAGCACGGCGCAGATCGCCCTTGCGCTGAGGACCATCCAGGATCATCTGGTCGCCGGTGTAAGCATGAACGGTGGTCATGATGCCGGAGACGATGGGGTAGGTCTTGTTCAGGGTGTCGGCCATGGGAGCCAGGCAGTTGGTGGTGCAGGAAGCAGCGGAGATGACCTGATCCTCAGCGGTCAGGGTCTTCTCGTTGACGGAGTAGACGATGGTCTTCAGGTCCTTGCCGGCAGGAGCAGAGATAACGACCTTCTTTGCGCCAGCCTGGATGTGAGCCATGCTCTTCTCCTTGCTGGTGTAGAAGCCGGTGCACTCCAGAACGACGTCAACGTTCAGCTCGCCCCAAGGAGCATCCTTTGCGTCCTTAACAGCGTAGATCTTGATCTCCTTGCCGTCAACAATGATGGAATCCTCGGTGGACTCGACAGTATGCTTGCCCTCGCCGATCTTGCCGCAGAAAGAGCCCTGAGCAGTATCGTACTTCAGCAGGTGAGCCAGCATCTTGGGGCTGGTCAGGTCGTTGATTGCGACGACCTCGTAACCCTCAGCGTCAAACATCTGACGGAAAGCCAGACGGCCAATGCGGCCGAAACCATTGATAGCAACTCTAACAGCCATGTTAATAGTACCTCCTAATTGTTTTTACCCTAAAATGGATAAATCACGGTATCTTTATTTTAGACCAAAATGCAGAAACTTTCAAGTCTCTGCCAAAAAATTAACAAGGTAAATCCATCATTTTTTGCTTTTGTACGATTTTATCGAATTTCCCTCTCCCGTTTTGGGCAATTACACCAAGAGAACGGGCGGTGTTTTCGTCACTCCGGACGCCGTGCGCAGGCTGCAGCGCACACGCCGCCCAGCGCTCCCACGCAGCACAGTGCCAGCGCGGCAAACAGCTCCGGCAGCAGGGCCGGTTCTGCCGCTGCTCCAACCGCCAGGACCGCTGCATGGGGCAGCTCCCAGCACAGGCACAGGCAGAGTGCTGCCAGACCGGCGGCGCACAGGGTGCGGCCGTTTTCCGGCTTTGGCAGGTACAGCGCCCGGGCAAGGCTGCTCAGCAGCAACAGTGCTGCCAGCGCCTGCCACACCGCTGCGGTGGGGGCCACCCGGTGCCAGCTGGAGCTGTTCTCCATAAAGCGCATCAGCACGTTCCAGTAGAACAGCACACTGCCCGCCACCGCCAGATACAGCCCGCCCGTAGGCTTTTTCCAGCCGGAAGGGGTAAGCCAGCAGCGGCCCAGCGTGCTGAGCCACACCGCGCAGATGCACTCCAGAATGGACCGCACGAAGCTGCTCGTTGCCGACAGGCCCACTGCCAGCTGCGCACCGGCAGCCGCCAGAAAGCACACCGCTCCGGCAAAGGCCAGCACTCCGGCCAGAGGCTGACGGCTGCGGACCGTCTCGGCTTTTCCGGCGCAGTGCCGACCGATGAGCACTGCGGCCAGCACCACCGCGCCCAATGCCGCATAGCGCCACCACACCGAGCCGACCGTACACAGCCCGGTCACGGCATCGGTGCCAAAGGCCAGGTCCAGGCCCCGGGCCAGGCCCAGGGCCACAGACAGGAGAATTGAAAGCAAAATCAATGAGTTCATCAGCGTTCCTCGATCGGCTTGTATTTCTGGCGCACGCCCAGATACTTGTAGGCCGGGCGGATGATGCGGTTGGCGAACACGACCTCTTCCACCCGGTGAGCGCACCAGCCCGGCACACGGGCAATGGCAAACAGGGGGGTGTACAGGTCCTCGGAGATGCCCAGCATATTGTAGATCAGGCCGCTGAACAGGTCCACATTGGCGCAAACAGGCTTGGTGCTGCCCTTTTCCTCGGCAAAGATGCCGGGGGCCAGCCGCTCGATGCTGCACAGCATGTTGTACTCTTCCTCAAAGCCCTTTTCGTAGGCCAGGTGGCGGGCACGCTGCTTCAGGATCACCTCACGGGGGTCGCTGATGGTGTACACTGCGTGGCCCATGCCGTAGATCAAGCCGGAGCCGTCACCGGCCTGCTTGCGCAGGATGCGGCGCAGATACTCGCGCACCTCATCGTCATCCTCCGGGTTTTCCACATGCTTCAGGATGTCCTGGAGCTGGCGGTTCACCATCAGGTTGGCACCGCCGTGCTTGGGGCCCTTCAAGGCACCAATGCCTGCCGCAATGGCCGAGTAGGTATCGGTACCCGAGGAGGACAGCACGCGGGTGGTGAAGGTGGAACAGTTGCCGCCGCCGTGGTCTGCGTGGACCAGCAGACACATGTCCAGCAGCTTTGCTTCCTCGTGGGTGAACTTCTGGTCCGGCCGGTAGGTGCTCAGGATATGCTCTGCGGTGCTCTGGCCCGGCTTGGGCAGATGGAAGAACATACTCTGCTTGTCGTAGTAGCGGCGTTTCATCTGGTAGGCGTTCACCATCATGGTGGGCATGCTGGCGATCAGGTTGATGCTCTGGTTCAGGATATTTTCCAGGCTCAGGTCCTCGGCGTGCTCATCGTAGGAGTACAGGCCCAGCACACAACGCTGCAGCTTATTCATAATGTTGGGGGAGGGGGCATTCATGGTATCCATAAAGCCCTCCGGCAGGGCACGGTGCTCTGCCAGGATCTCACAGAAATCGTCCAGCTGCTCCTGGGTAGGCAGGCTGCCGAACAGCAGCAGCCAGATCACTTCCTCAAACACGAAGCGGTCGTTGCGGTAGGCCTCCTCCACGATCTCGTTGATGTTGACGCCGCGGTAGATCAGCTTGCCGGGGGTGGGGATCACATGTCCTTCCTGATCCTTTTTGTAGCCCACAACGTCACACACGTTGGTCAGGCCGGCCAGCACGCCGGTGCCGTCCGGGTTGCGCAGACCGCGCTTGACGCCCAGACGCTCACTGGTCTCGGGGTCGATGTAGTTGTTGGCCATGTACTCCTCGCACAGGGTCCGCATCGTGGTGGGGTCCAGGGTCGCCACTTCTGCATGTGCAAAATTCACGGGGGATCTCTCCTTTCTTCCGGTTCCTATTTTTTACTTTCCCATACTTTCCTGCCATCCTCACTGATGGACATAATCTTATATTATCGCTTTTGTGCAGTAAATTCAAGCGCAATGTGTTCACTTTTCACCGGCCCGTGCCAAACGACTTTCATTTTTGCGGGCAGCGTTTTTTCGCAGGGTTTTGCAGGCAGGTCTTTTTATACTGGAGACAGAATCTTTTTCACGCTGCAAGGGAGATCCCGTTATGAAAAAAGCTTTTCTGCTGCTGTGCACCCTGCTCCTGGTGCTTGGATGCGCCCTGCCTCTGGCCGCCTACCACCTCACCCGCGCGGTGCTGGGGCCTGCCGTTTCCACGGTCCGCCTTCCGCTTTCGTCACCGGAGAGCACTGCTTCCACCCCGGAAATCTCCGCTGCCTACGCCGGTGACGCGGACCGGTTCCTGATTCAGGATGCCTCCACCGGGCAGGTGCTGGAGTTGTCCCGCCGGGAATATCTCATCGGCGCGGTAGCGGCCGAAATGCCGGTAAGCTGGCCGGACGAGGCCCTCAAGGCACAGGCCGTTGCCGCCCACAGCTACGCGCTGTACTGCCGCGACCATGCCGCACCGGACAGTATCGGCTGGCTGACGGCCGACCCGGCACGACGGCAGGGCTGCCTGACTGACCCGGTGCTGCGCAGCTACTGGGGCACTGCCTATGAGACCAACTATGCCCGTCTGTCCGCGCTGGTGGACGAGGTGGAACATACCGTACTGCTCTGCGACGGTGCCCCTGCCTGTGCCAGCTATTTTGCCATCTCCAACGGCCGCACCGAGGCCAGCGAAAATGTCTGGGGCACCGCCCTGCCCTACCTTGTTTCGGTGGACAGCAGCACCGACCTTGCCGCCGACCATTACGAGTACGCCCTGACCCTTTCGGCACAGCAGACGGCACAGCAACTGGCTGCCCTGGGCCTCACCGCTGACCTTGCCGCCCCGGAGCAGTGGTTCGGCACCCCGGAGTACACCGCCGCCGGTTATGTTGCTGCCCTGCCGGTCTGCGGGCAGCGCATCACCGGTACGGCCCTGCGGCAGGCGCTGGGCCTGCGCAGCACCTGCTTCACGGTCCGGTATGAGAGCGGTGCGTTCTGTTTTACCACAAAAGGCTACGGCCATGGCGTGGGGCTCAGCCAGTGGGGTGCCAAGGCACTGGCTGAGCAGGGGCAGAACTTTGCCGACATCCTGGCCCATTACTACCCCGGAACTTCCCTGTCCGGATAAAAAAGAGCCCATCTCCCGAAGGAGACTGGCTCTGTGAAATGCATGCAGAAGGGATCAGCCAAACAGGCCGGACAGCCAGCCGAGGGTGCTCTGGATCGTTTCTTCCGCCGTGGCCGTAATGGTCTGGTCGGTAAGTTTGGTACCGTCGGGGTCCTGCATCGACCAATAGGCAGCGGTGCTGGTGGCGGCATCCGAAACGGTGAAGTCGCTGGCGAAGCAAAGGGTCTCGCCGCTGGACTCGGTCACGATGACCATGTAGGTGTAGCAGCCCGTGGGCAGCTCACCGAAGCGGATCTGGTCGTCCAGCGTCTTGAGGGAGAAGCTGGTTCCGCCCACCTGGGCCTGTGCGGACTGCACGATCTTGTCGTTCTCGTCCAGGATGGCCACCTGCACACCTTCCAGCGTGCTGCCGGAGGTGCTGTTGGCGGTGCCGGTAAGGGCCATGCCGCTGCCGGTGTGCACATTGACCGGATAACGCATGCCTTCCAGCCGCAGGTCATCTGCCTGCAGGGCTGCGCCGTTGTGGTCGGCGCTCACATACCAGTAGCAGGACGCCTGTGCAATGGACACGCTGGAGCTGGTGAGCGGGATGCGGCCGGAGGAGATGTTCCCGGCCGGGTCAGAGCAGTAGAACACGCCGTTCGTATAATCGGTCAGCAGAACGGCATGGGGCTGCGTGCGGTCGTACAGGACGATGCCTTCCGGGTGCTGAGCCAGCAGCTGGATGAGCAGCTGGGTCTTTTCCTGATGATTGGAGGGCAGGGTCGCATAGGCCACCTGCATCTCCCGGTATGTAAAGCTGTGGGCCAGACCATTGGACCAGGCCGTGGAGCGCACACTGTTTTCAGTCACATCCACCCAGTCGGTCCGTCCGTCAAAGTAAGCGCGGCGGCGCAGCATCATGGCAGCCGAAGCCAGCGTGCAGGTGCCGCCCCGGCTCTGCTTGAAGTAGAACCCGGCATCCACATTCAGGTCCACAGCCAGTGCTGCGGGCAGACAGGTGAGTGCAAACACGATGGTGAGCAGAATGCCCACCAGTTTTTTATGTGCGGTCGTTGGCACTGCGGTATTCACGGTCTGGTCGCTCCTCCCTTTTCTGGCATCATTTTTCACGTTTCACTGCCATAAAGTATACCAGCCTGTAACCATTTTGTAAACAAAGGCGGTTATTTTTTCTCAGGATTGACACGTTTTCAAGGTTTTTATTGGGAGAAATGCACAATTTCAAGCGTGATATTCTACATATCCTACAAATTTTTTGTGTTTTATTTCTGCCGTCGTTTCTCCTGTCGCACGCAAAAAAGCTGTCTGTCGCAGGCACAAAAAAAGAAAAGGTCCAACGACTTCTGTTGCGAAATCGTTGGACCTCTTGGTCCGCCTTATGTTTCCCCAGTCGAACCTTTCCGTCACCGTCTTTCCTTCTTATTTTCTTCTTACCCGTCCCCTCTCCCATTAACCCCTTCTCACCAGCGCATTGTACAGCATCACCAAAAACTGCACCGCGGACGGTGTGCCGGTCAGTGGGTAGCCTGCCAGCTGTTGCACATGTTCCGGGCTTGTGTTCCATGCGATCTGTGCGGCTCGACGAATCGTGCTCTGAATGGCTGTCCAGTAGCAGTGATATTGTTCTGACAGTGGCTCATATACTTCCTTCTGTACAGCCTCCAGCCTGTCCTCCTGCTCATAGATCCGGGCCAGCGCATCCCGCAGAATGCGATAAGCTCTCATATTACGGGTGATTCCCAGCGGGCGCAAGATGTCAGCCACCCGGAGTGCAAAGTCTGTCGTTTCGGTCGTAGTCATTTTTTTACACATCCTTCCACGCCCACTTTAGCCGAAAAATGTCGGGATGTGTCAATTGCGCCCTAATGTGTCGCAATATGTCGGAATAGGTCGCTTGCAAACAAAAACAGCCCCGGGAACCAGATGGTTCCCGGGGCTGTTGCTCTATGTAGGCGTACACCCTGCCGCCGCAGCGGCTAAGTTATGCATAGTTGCTTACAAAATGGAAGCACCTGCTGAGCTTAGTGCACGCCCTTCTTCAGCTGCTCCAGATAGCTGTCCGCCGCCAGCGCCTCTTTGGTGAAAGAATTGTTCTCCCACCACGCCCAGATGGCCGCCGCCGAGGTCAGGCCTGCCGTCACCCACTGCTCCAGCTGTGCGCTGTCAATGGGCAGCAGCGGCTTGCCGCAGGCGCTGAGGATCTGGTTTGCCAGGGCCAGGCCCAGCACGGCGGTGCGTGCCACGGTGCCGGCGGAAATGTTGTTGTTCTTCGTGATGTGTGCGTTCATGTTCAGGTTCCTTTCTGCTCTTCCGAGCGCTGCTTTAAAATGTCCACGGCCTTTGTCAGCGCCGCCGGGATCGGCAGGCCCATCAATCCGGCATTCTCAACGATGGAAATGGTCTCGTTGCAGATAAAGCCGATGACCACGGCGTCCCGCACAAAGCTGGTTGCCATCACGGCGTCCAGCCGGCAGGCCACTAGCACGATCAGCAGGGTCTCTCCCTTGCGGATCAGTCCCTTCCAGCCCGCACGGCTCTCCAGCGCGCCGGTCCGGCTCTTGGGGCTGGCGTGGAATACGCCCGCCACGATCAGGCCGGTCACGTAGTCCACGGCCATAAAGAGGATCAGCGTCTGCAGCGCCGCATCCCAGCCGCCGTACAGGCTGGCAATGGCGGCCCCCAGCGCCCCCACGGCCATGCAAAAGGTGTCTTTCATGTCGTTTCCTCCTTTCGTCTCATTTTCGTTTTAATCGTCTCAAAGCGGTGCGCCGTGAGACGATCAGCCCACCCACCGGCTCTTGTTGGGCCGGGTGTCCACATGCACCCAGCCCTTGGCGCGGCCCGCCTTGACGGGGTAGCGGCCAACGCCACCCCAGGCGGGCATCAGACTCTCGGCGTAGGCGGCCACGTCCTCGACGCTGACGCCCTGCACCTGGATGTCAGCCGCCCGGCCCAGCAGATGCTGGCTGGATTTTGCACCACCCACAGCGGTGTTGTGGGTGGCCGTGCGGTAGCCGCTGGTGATGACCACCGCCTTGCCAAAGTGCTCCCGGATGGCCTGCAGCAGCACCGTGAGGGCCTCGTCCACCATGATGGCGTCGCTGCCGTCGCGGCACCGGAACTCCCGCACCTTAAAGGCCGGGGACAGCTGCCTGGCACCGTCCTTGGCAAGGCTGTACTGTTTGATTGCCATTTTGTCACGTCCTTTCTGTTTCGTCAGGTTCTTCTGTTTCTTCGTCCTTCTCGGATACTGCGAAGATGCCGTTTTCGGCCAGCAGGGCTTTCACGGTGCTGCGCAGACGGGCGGGCACCTCGTCCAGCGTCTTGACACCCTTGCGGATCAGGGCTGCATAAATTTTCGCCATCAGTTTTTCTCCTTTTCTTCGTACAGCTCGCACAGGGCCACCTGAAGATCGGTGACACTGCTCTCCACGGCGGTCACCTGCGTCAGCAGGTCCGCGAGGGTGGGGTAGTGGTAGCCGGTAAATGTGACGTTGTACACATAATTTCTGTTATTGTAGCTGCTTTTTGCATTGGTGAACGTGATGGTTCCGTCTGTCTGGAAAGTAATCGTGAACTCCTGTCCGACCGATGTTTTTACCGTGTTTCCGCGAGGAATCGTCACGTTCTCATCGACGCTGGCATACTTATAGACAAAATAGTCAACGTCAGATGGAGCCTGATAGGTGTGCACTTGATTTCGGTCAATGTCAAACTTTCCGTAGTTCCACACCAGCCGGGGCTCCGACTTGACCGCCACACTGGCCGCGATGGTGTCATACAGCGTCTTGGCGCTCAGGGTGCCGTCCTCGTCGATGTCAAGGTAGTCACCGATCTTCACGCCGCCGAGTGTGGTGGAGGTGGCGGCAGGCAGCACGTACTCCTGAGCCAGCATCACGGTCTCGGTGCTGCCGTCGCCCTTGGTCACGGTCATTGTGTTGCCCTGCACGGTCAGCGCCTTGAGGTACACGCCGCTCCCCGCTTCCACCGCGCCCACGTCCTCCGCCGTCAGCGGGGTCTCCTTCCCGGTGCCGCCGTGTTCTGTACCCAGCACCCCGGTCATGGCCGGCAGGCTGGTGGTGTCCTGGGTGGTAAAGCTCTTTTCGCTGCCGTCGGCCATCGTCACGGTCAGGGTGCGGTCCTCCAGCCGGATGCTCTGCACCACCGCCGCACCGCTGGCCGGCATGGCTCCCACATCCTCAGCCGTCAGGTGCACCGCGCCGCCCTTGCCGTTGACGCTCACCACCTTCCCGGTCTCCGGGGCCGCTGCCTCTGCCCGGGCCGCCGCAGCCTCTGCCCTCGCTGCCGAATTTTCAGAGTTTTCAGCCCCTGCCGTTGCCGTCCGGGCCGCCGTCTCTGCCTGGCCCTTGGCATTCACCGCCCGGGTTGCTGCGGTGGCCGCCGTCTCGGCGTTGGTCTTTGCGCTGGCTGCGGCCTGCTGTGCCGTGTTGGAGTATTCCAGCACCCGGGCCACAAAGGTCTCGTACTGGGTGGGGCTGATTTCCACGTCTCCGTCGGTGTTCAGAGTGCTGTAGCACTCGTACTTGGTGGGCTTTGTCAGGGCCCGGTAACCGTCCGCACCCAGGGCCAGCAGCATCCACTGGCCGCCGGGGCTGGCCGTCAGGGTCTTGTCCACCGCCACGCTGTCTTCGTCGTCCAGCAGCACCGGTGCGGGCAGGGTGCCGTCCAGCCACTGCACATGCAGCGTCACGCTCAGGCCCTGCCATTCTGCCGGCAGCTCAAATTCCAGCTTTTCCACCCCGGCGCTGCTCTGGCCGCCCACCTTCAGCACCCGCACGTCCGGGGCAAACTCCGCCCCGGCAAAACTGCGCTTCAAGATCTTCACACGCATTCGCGTCTCCTCCTTTCGCCCTTCCAGTCTACCGCACTCCGCTGCACAAAAAACCTGCGGACTTTCTGCCAAAGCAAGAGCACCCCGGCAGCCATTTCCGGCCGCCGGGGTGCTCTTGCTTATCTCAGATCTGCGTAGGGGTCATTTACCGTGGTGGTCTGCGCCTTTTCGGCGTTCTTCAGCCAGGCAGCAAAGGTTTTCTGCTCGTACAGGGCGTTCCCGTCCCCATCGGTCAGGGCCAGCAGCATCTCCTCCAGCTTCTGCCGGTCGTACTCACTGCCGGCCAGATATTCCGGCTTGCACACTTCCGTGATTTTGCTCTTCAGACTTGTCACACTCTTTCCGGCCCGCAGCAGCCGGTCAAGTTCTTCCTGCACATCCTGCGTCCGGCCGCTGTCCACGGCTGCCACCAGGTCATCGGTCACGCTGGTGCCGCCATTCTTCAGCATCTCGTCGGCCCGCTTGTTCACCGCGCCGGTCACGCAGTCGATCATCGCCTCCCGCTTGTCCGCGTCAGCCTTTGCGCCTTCCCGGATGCCCAGCGCCTCGTACAGGTCCCGGATCACCTGCCGCGTCAGCTGCTGGCGCTGGCTGTCGTTGCCGTTCACCTGGGCCTGGGCCGCCTGCTGCACCCGGTCGTCGTACTTCACAAGGCGGGTCTTCAGCTGCTTGTAGGCTTCTTCTTCCTTGCCCATCTCCTGCAGCTTCTCCATAGCCGCCTGTGCCTCGTCCTTGTCGCCGCTGGCATAGGCGTCATACAGCCGGTCATACTGGCCGGTGGCGCTGCTGGGCAGGCTGCTAAAGGTAAATTTCCCGCCGCTGGCCACGTTCTCCGCGTCCTGCACGTAGTCCTTGAAGGCTTCCAGGATCTTCCGCCCGTTGCCAAAGGGCACACCGGCAATTTCCAGCCCGTCCTCCATCAGGGTCAGGGCGTACTTCTCCACTTTGCCGTGGTGGGCGGCCAGCTTCGCCTCGTCCATGTCTGCCGTGTCCTTGCGCAGCTCGCTCACAAACTTTTTCACGTCCCCAGCCAGATCGTTCACGGCGCTGATGTTCGTGGCGCTCACCACATCATAATCCTTGCCGTTCAGGGCGTTGTCCACCAGGCTGTACACCTCGCTGCCAAACAAAAAATTTCCGGCCGCGCTCTCGGTAAACAGCCCGGTAAAACGGCTCAGCAGGCTTTTCAGGGTCACGTCCCCGTTTTCGTCCTGCTCCCGGTCCCACCGGTGCAGCAAAAAGTCCGCGCCGATCTTCATCAGGGCAAACACCGCCGTCTGCGCCACCTGGCTCCCTGCCGCCCGCTGCAGCTGCTTGCCGGCCCGCTGCAGCTCTGCCTTGGTCTCTTCCGTTTCGCCCTCTTCAAACCGCGCTTTCTGGGCGTTGTAGTCCATCACGGCGTCAGCCAGGATGCCGTAGTTCTGGAACCGCTGGGTGGTAAACATGGTAAAGGTCTTTACAAACTCGTCCGGGTTGCGCTGGATGCCCGCCCGCTGCATCACGGTATAGTTGGGCTGGGTCTGCTCGATCACCTTCTGGTACATCCGGTTCACGGCCTGCCAGTAGTCCTCGCTGCCCTCCTGGGCGGCCCCCTCGGCAAATTCCCCGGGGTGGTTCTTTACATAGGCCTTGCTGCCCTCCCACAGCGCTGCCACCGTCACCTCGTCCACGCCGTTGATCCACCCAGTCACGGCTTTCGGCAGCTTGTCCATGGCCTTTTCCGCCGGCGTGAGGCCTTTGCCAATGCTGGCCAGCTCACCCCGCTGGCTGCCGCGCTTGCGCCACTCCAGCAGCACGTCCCCGTGTTCCGAGATCTCCGTTTCCAGCGCCGCCCGCTGCTTGGTAGAAAAGTTTTTCACAAACGGCACCACCGACGCCATGGTGTCGCTGCCCAGCACGGCCGCCGCCGTGGGTAAGGACGCTGCCTGCGCAATGGCCACGCCCGGGTTCAAAGTCAGGATCGCCCCGGCGTAGTTGCCCCGCAGCCGGGCCGCCATCCGGCTCACGCCGTTGTCCCGCTTGCGCTGGGTGGTCTGCAGGTCGGTCAGCAGGTCGTTGATGTACTCCACCGCGCTGCGGCCCCACTGCTCCTTGATGATGCCGTTTTTCAGGTTGTACACGCCGTCTTTCGTTTCCACGTTGCTGTTCAGCACCTTCTTCACGTCCCGGATGGGCAGTGCCAGGCCCGCATAAGCCGCCGTGTCCCGGATGCTGCGCTGCACCACATTGCTGCACTCTTCCAGCAAAATGGGCTGCACGGCTTTCTTGACACGGTTCTTCAAAAAGCCCCGGCCCTCAATGGTAGCGTCAAGGTTCAGCCCCTCGATCTGGGTCGCCAGGGCTCTCTTGTCCACTGCAATGGGGTAGTAGTTTTTCACCCCCGCCCGGTTATAGCCCAGCAGCTGCATGCTGGTCTCGTTGATCAGGTTTGTGGTGTACTGGTTGAACAGTTCCTGCATGTCCGCGATCCACGCCCGGTCGTAGTCGGTCAGGGCGTTTTCCACCGTCTGCAGCACCGTGTCCACCATCGGGGTACCGTCGGCATTCTGCAAGCCGCCCAGGTGCACGGTCTGGCCCTCCTGGTAGGCCCGTTCAATGTTTCCTTTTGTGTACTGTTTCATGTTCGGCACCGTCAGGCCGCCGTTCAGCAGGTGCTGGCGGCTGTCCGCATTCTGCAGATGCATGTACAGGCTGCACAGCATGGCGTGGTTCAGCGGCACGCTGTTGCCCTTGGTGTCGGTCAGGCCGATGTCCACCGTCTCGGCCCCCGGCCCGGCAAAGGCGTCCATCTCTTTCAGGTGGGTCTTGCCCGTCACGTCCGCAAAGAGTTTCTCTCCCTTGATGGTGATCTCGCTCTGCCGGCGCTGGCCGTCGTTCAGCATCCTCGCCAGCTTCTCCATCTGGCCGTTCTTTGCGTAGCCGCCCAGCATGCGGAACACCCGCTCGCCGCCCAGCATGTCCAGCTGGTACTTGGTCAGCGTGTTCCGCAGCCCGTCAAACCGCCCGCCGGGGCGGTTGCCCTTGCTGGTTTTCACCTCGTAGGCAGCAGCGTCCGCAATGGCGCTCACTTCCTCAGCCTTTGCAAGGCTCAACGTCTTGTTTTCGGTGCGGATCACATGCAGCGTGCTGCTGGTAATGGCTTTCAGTAGCCGCAGCTGGTCCACTGCCATGGGCAGGCTGACACGGTTCTCCGTGTCCCGGATGCGCGCTTTCAGCCGGTCCTGCAATGCCCTTGCCTTCTCACTGTCCGGCAGAGCTTCCGCCTGGGCCAGCTGCTCGTGCAGCTTGTCCAGCCGGGCGTTCTTCGCAGCTGTCAGGTCCTCCCGCAGCGTCTGGATCAGTTCCGGCACCTTGCTCTGCTTCCAGTCCTCGGTCATGGCGTTGGGGGCTCCCTCGCTGCCCATGCTGGCCGTAATGCTGTCCTGCAGCCTCGTCAGCTGGTTCACAGCCTTGCTGTTCAGGGTCACCAGGTTCGCCAGCTTGGCCACCTCGGCCGCCTCCACGATCAGCCCCTTCTGCACATACTTGCCCTTCTGGGGCCGCAGCACCATCTGGTTCAGCTGGGCCGCGTTCGCCCGGATGCTCCGTTTCAGCTCGTCCGCCTTCCGGGCGTCCCGGGCCCGCTGCACCCGGTTCTCGGCTACTTTCTTCGCAACAGCAATGTCCTCGTCCCGCTGCTGGCGGGCCACTTCCAGCGCAATGGCGTTCCGCTGGGCCTGTTTCTGCTGCCAGGCTTCCCGCCGGCGCTCGTTTTCGGCCTCCCACTCCATGATCTCGTTGTCCTGGATCATCAGCGAGCGCTCCGCCCGGTCGGCCCGGCGCTGCTCCTGCTTCACCTGGTCGGCCAGGTAGTCGTTTTCTTCCCGCAGCTCTCCCATGCGTTCCTTGTACCACAGCTTTGCCGCGTCCATGTCTTCCTGCCGCTGGGCTTTCAGCCGCTGCTCCTGCTGCTTCAGCTGCCGGCGGAACTCCTCCCGCTGGTAGGTGATGTACTCGTTCACGTCGCCCAGGTTGGTAAAGGTCTTTCCGTCGATCTTCACAGCGCTCCGGGTCTCGGTGCGCTGGTTGGCGGCCAGTCGGCGGGCAAACTCCTGCCGCTGCACTTTCTGGACACCCTGCATGCCCTTCTCCACCTCGGCGGCCCTTGCCTCGTCTCCGGCCGCCGCCTTGGCCATCTGCAGCGCCTGCTTCTGCATGCCCTCAAAAATAGCCTGGGCGTCGGTCATCTCGGGCACGTTCATAATGTCCTCGATCATCCGCCCGGCCAGCTCCACCCGGGCGTCCTCGTACTCGGCCTCGTCCGCAAAGCGGCTGCGCATCTCCGGCTTGATGCTGTCATGCAGATTCATCAGCACGTCCAGCCACTCGGTGCTCTCCATGCTCATGACACCCTCCACACCGGCCTGCTGGGCCGCCGCTTTCCACAGCGCCCGCGCACCGTCCTGGATGCCGCCCACGGCCCGGGTGTCGTTCACAATGCTCTCGTACTGCTCCGCCGGGTTGCCGTCCCGCACGCCCTCGGCCTGCCGCAGGGTCACACCGTGGCTGCGGGCCTCGGCCACCGCCGCGCTCCAGTTGCCGTACCGCTTCACCAGCTCGTCCTTGGCCTTGCCGTTTTTGTTCACGGTGTACTCCAGCCGATGCAGTTCCGGGTATTCGTCCCACAGCTCGCTGTTGCGGTAGGTCGCCCCGTCCAGCACTTCGCCCGCCAGCGTTTCGGCCAGCGCCTGGGCCTTTGTCATGTCCGCACCGTCCGCTTTCAGGTAGCCCACCAGCACCCGGGCCTCGTTCGCCAGCTTCACCCGGTCGGCCCGGCTGGCGTTGGCTTTCGTCCACCGCGCCGCCAGCCCGTCCAGGCTGTCCTGGCTCACCTTCACGCCTCTCGTCACCCCAAAGAACTGGCTCAGGGTGTCCAGTGCCGCCGCCGTGTTCGCAATATCCCGGCTCGCCTGCCGCTGGTCGTTCTTCTTTGCCTCCCGGCTGGCCTGCTCCGCCAGCTGGAAACGGAACTTTGCAAGGCTGCTTTCCTGCGCCAGCTCTCTGGTCTTGTAATACTCCCGGATCTCCCGCACCACCTTGTCCGCATCCACACGCCCGCTGTATTCCTTGCTGGCGGCAACCCTGCCGTCTGCTGTGGAGATGTCCAGCGTGAACTGCCCGCGCTCGCCGCCCAGCTGCTCGGCCATTTTCCGGATCTGTTCCAGCTGCTGCGCCGTGGGGGCCGTGTCCGCCGAAATGTCCACGCCCGGTGCCTCGGCCATCACACGCACATTGCCGTCCAGCAAAAACTCATTCAGAGCTTCCGTGCCGTTCTTCACTTCCGCCGGGCCGAACACCTCCAGAATTTCCCGGTGGTCGGTGTCCCGGCTGCGGTCATTCTGGGCAAAGTCCAGCATCTGGCCGTCCGGCAGAATGTACCCTGCCCGCCGGAATTCTTCCGTCACGCCGAACTGCTCCTTCGCCAGCATCCGCCGGTACTCCGCATTGCCGCCGTACGCTTTGGCTCTGGCATTGTAGGCGTTCTGTGCATCCTTGGCCTGGGCGTCCTTCCGCTGCTGCAGACGCTCATTGGCTGCTTTCATCTGCTCCGTCAGGGCGCTGTCCCGCTCTTCCAGCGCGGCCAGGCGGCTGTTGTACTCCTTGCGCTTTGCAAGGTAGTCCTGGTATTCTGCGCTGTCCCGGTAGGCCTTGCCCTCTGCGGAAAAAACGCCCAGCGCCTTTTTCTTTGCCTCGATCCGCTGCACTTCGGCACTGTTCAGCCATGCACTGCGTTCTTCCTTCAGGGCACTGCGCTGCTTGGTCAGCTGCTGCTGTTCGGTGCGCAGCTTTGCCAGCTCATCCTGCTCCGCCAGCTGATAGCGCACATTTTTCTGCACAGCTGCATTGTTTTCCTTGCTTTTGGCAGAGGTTTGTGCTATAGTAGTGTCAGAAGATACTTCCTGAGCATCCGCAAGGGTGCTCCGCACAGCTTTCGGGAGCTGTGTGGGAGTATCTTCTTTTTTTGTCATATTTCCCTCAGTGTCAAACGTCACATAGCTTCCATCTGTCCAGCATACCTCATGAACATAGAAATTCTTCATGCCATTCTGCCGGGTGTATTCTCTTACAATCACGCCTTCATACAGCTTTGTTCCGTCAATTTCGACGGGCGCTGCAAAGACATAAGTATCATACCCTCGTCCCTGCCAGTTTTGCTCATACCCGATTTGCTTTCCTTTTTGAATTACTTCGGGGACTGCAGCAACCGCAACCTGTTTTGCTTTGCTGTTCCCATGCTGCACCGTTGCACGTGCACCGCTCTTTGTCAACTCCACCATTCCGAAGTTTTCACGAATCACTTTGTTTCCTATAGAATCAAAGAATTCCTCAACATTGGAAATGTTTTCGTTTCGCGTTTTTCCGAAAGACACCTCTGTTCCTTCGATTGTCGCCACCGGTTTCATTTCTTCCAATTCATCCAGATGGCCGTTCATCTGCTCTACCAGAGAATCTTTTCCCTCGTGCAGTTTGAACCGCACCCCCTGCGCCGCACCCTCACTCTTGAGGGCTGCGGCGTTTTCTTTTGCCGCCCGCAGGTTGTCCATGGCCTTTTCCGCATGGGCAAAATAGGCGTCCTGCAGGGCCCGCTTTTCCGCCTCGGCCAGACGCTGGGCTTTCAGGGCCGCTCGGTTCTCCGGGTCAAGGGTCAGCACTTCCTTTGCCCGGCTGATGATGCCGTTCAGCATCTCCTTCACGGCGGTCATCACCTTGTGGATGGTGCCTGCCTTGCCGGCGTTCTTCTCCGCCTGCGCCCGCTGGAACTCCGCCCACCGGGTCACGCTCTCGGCACTGTCAAAAATTCCGCGCCAGCTGTCTGCCACCAGTTCCTCTGCAGCCTGCTCGTAGGTCAGGCCCTGGGCGGCATAATCCTTCACCTTGTCCCGGATCAGCTCGTCCACGTTCTCAAAGCCCTCGCTCTTCGCCAGGTACTCCAGCGCCGTGTTCTGCACCGCCTTGGCACCCTCAGCGTCCAGAGCGTTGTACCAGTGGTAGTCCTCGTGCAGCACCGTACCAAACACGTCTCCGTTCCGGTCGCCAAAAAAGATGCGGCCCGTCTCGGTGTCCACATAGGCTTTCACCCGCTCGCTGGGGCTTCCGTCCGGGCCCAGCAGCACGCTCTTCAAAATGGAGTCCGTGCCGGTTCCCGCCGCGTTCAGCCGGATCACCTGGGCTGCCACATCGTCCGCCGCGCGGTCGCTGCCCTTCCAGATCACCCGGCCCTCGCCTTTCGTGCTCTGGTCGGTCAGGGCACCGCCCAGGGCCCCGCGCTCCACCGTGCCGGCTTCCACTTCGCCCTGCCCCTGCAAAAAGGCCGCCCGCAGTGCCTGCTCTCCGCCGGGCTGCTGCAGTACATAGTTCGTGTTCGGGGCAAGGTTGTTCATGCCGCCCGCCAGCTCCAGCGCCTTGTCAAAGGTTTTCACCCCGTCCATCTGGCCCATGCGGTACATGCTGCTGGCCGCCGCCGTGTAGTGTTCCAGGTCAGCAACGCTGTCCGGCACCATCCGGCTGATGGTCTCCGCCGCGCCCTCGCTCACCTTCCAGTCCGTCAGCACCCGCTGCACTTCCCGCTGCTTCTCGGTCAGGGTCTGCTGTTGCAGCCCCGCCGTCCGCCGCAGGCCGTCCGCTTCCGCCGGGCTCTGCTGCTGCGCCGGCGCTTCCTGCTGTACTTCAGCCCGGCTTTCCGCCTGCGCCTGCTGGTGCAGCTGTTCCGGGTCAAACAGCATAGTCCTGGGGTTTTCCGGGTCTACCGTCCGCACCGCTTCCGTGCCGTCCGCAAAGCGCACCGTCATGGTGTCGTTGCTCATGCTCACGCTGTAGCCCTGCCCGTTTTCCACGGTTTTCCCAGCCTTTTCCACGGTACTTTGGCCCGGATCGGCGGCAGGGTTCTCCATCTGCGTCGCATTGTTCCCGACATTTGTGCCAGGAGCCTCCGCCTCCTGCTGCATGGCCTGCTCGGCAGTCTGCTGCTGGGCAAGCGTGCGCAGGGCTTTCCGGGTCTCGCTGGCCGTGGCAGGCAGCTCCATGCCGTACTCCTCCGCAAAGGCCGCCCGGTTTGCTTCGTTGGCCGCGTTCGGGGTGAACAGGTTGATGGTCTTGCCCGTCAGGTTGTCCGCCTGCAGGGCGGCCGCCAGCTGCTGCACCGCCGGGTTCTCGCTGCGCACCGCCGAGGCCGCATCCTTCTGGGCAGTTGTTTCCGCAGCATCTGCATTGTCCGTCTGCTGCACGGCGGCGGCCTGGTCTGCCTGCTGCCGTGCAGCTTCTCCCGGCTCCATGGCCCGCGCTTCCAGCGCCCGCTGCGCCGCTGCGGCATCCGCCGCCCGGCTCTCGGTGTCCGCCTGCACCGGGGCAGCCGTTTCGGTTCCGGCCCGGGCGTCCAGCGTCCGGCTCATGGCACCCAGCCCCGTGCCCACGGCACCGCCCAGGGCGCCGGAGGCACCACCCGTCAGGCCGCTCTGCAGCGCCTGCAAAAAGGTGTCGCTCTGCAGCAGCTCGTCGGCGGCCTGCTGGTCGCCGCCCAGCGTGGCATCAATGATCTTGTCCGCATAGGTCTCCACAAAGGCCTGTACCGCATTGTCCACGCCGCCGGAGATCGTGTTGGCGGCCAGCTGGCTGTTGCCCAGCCCGCTCACCAGCTTCGAGCTGCGCACAAGATCGGCCAGCTTTCCGGCCACCGTGTCCCGGGCATAGTCCACGCCCATGCTGCGGGCCATGTCCGCCACGCCCACGCTGTTGATGGCCCAGCCTGCGCCAAACTTTGCAAGGCCCACGCCCACAGCCTGGCCGGCGCTGGTGCCCTTCTCCACGTCCTGGCCCATGCTCTCGGCCGCGCCCTGGGCGCTCAGCACCGGCAGCACCAGGTAGGGGCTCACGCCCGCAACAGCCAGGTTCTCCGCCGCGCTGGTGGCAACGCCCATGGCTGTTTTGGCCGCCGGGCTCATGCCCGCCTGGGCCGCTTCCGTGCGCTGCTGGCCGTAGTGGTACAGCTGGTAGCCAAGGCTCGTGTCTTTATCCAGCGCCGTTTTCTGCACCGTCCCGGCAATGCGGCTGCGCATTTCGTCGATCTCGCTCTGGCTGTAGCCCATGCCGCGCAGATCCTCGTCAGTGTACTGGGGGTTATAGTCCATGTCCACCGCCGTGATCCGGTCTTTCAGTTCCTTGCCACGGGCATCGCCTTCCAGTTCCTTGTCCAGCGCCGCCTCGTTTTTCTGGGTAGCCCGGATGTCCTTCACGCCCTGGGTGGTCATCTCGCCCGCCATGGGCACCGCCGACGCCACCGTGGCTGCAATGCCCTTCGTGGTGTCCGCCGTGCGGCGCACCGCCCGGTCAGTCACCGGCAAGGCATCATACTCCCGGATGTATGCCCGAGCCTCGTCGATCTCCTGGGCCGTGTACCCCATCTTCAAAAGGTCTCCGGGGCTGTACCGCTGCTTTGTACCGGTCACCTGCACGGCCTGCTCCGGGGCAACGCCCTTGTCCTCCTGAGTGGTGTACTCCTTCTGCCGCAGCAGGTCCACCACCTCCCGGTGCCGGGGGCTTTCGTCCATCCACTGGTTCAGCTCGTCAAAGCGGTCGGTCTGCCGGTCCTTGGCAAGGGCGTTTCCCACCTTCTGCGCCGCCTTGGCGTAGCTGCCGTAGGTGCCCTGCGCAATGGCCCGCTGTTTCGGGGCGTTGTCGCTGCCAACATAGTTCCAGTCCGGTTCGTAGTCCTCCTGCCGGTCCGTGGCCACCGGGCTGCCCGTGTCGCTGGTCATGTCTGCCAGCACCTGCTTGCCCAGAGCGTCCGCGCTCACCGTGCCAAGCACCTGCCGCGTGCCGCCCGTCCAAGCCGGGGTGCTGGCCGTCGTCTGCAGGCGGCTGGTGCTGGCGGGGGCAGCCGTCATCTGGCTGCGGATCTGCGCCACCTGGGCCACGCTCAGGCCCGTGCCGGCGCTCTTGGCTGCCGGTGCCGCCGGTGTGGTCTTGGCCGTCTGGGTCGTCGTCTTCTTCTTCTGGGCTGCGGTTTTTGCGGCGTCATTCGCTTTAATCTGCTCCCGCATCTGGCGCACCTGTTCTACACTCAGGCTCATGTTGCTCCTCCTTTACCATCCCATAGTCTGCGACACCTGACTGATGGTGCTGTCGCTGTAATTTTTCCGGATCAGATACTCGGTGATCTGGGCCATGTTATAGCCATTGTTTGCCATCTGCTGTGCTTCTCGCAGCGCCGTATTGTAATTGCCGCCTTTCGGGCTGGCCATGCTCACCGACGCCCCCGCCACGCCGTCCACCGTGCCGCTGGTGCTCCACGGCGTTTTGGTGGTCGCTGCCGGCAGCTTGCTGGTCGTGGTTCCCGCCTTTCCCGCTCCGGTTCCTCCCGCCGCGCTCTGGGTACTGGCCTTGGTGCCGGTGTCTGCCTTGATCCATCCCGCATCGGTCAGGGTCTGCTTGTAAAAGTCGTACAGGGGCTCGGTGCCCTTCATGCTGGAAAATTTGTTTGCCATCTGCTGCAGCTGGCTGGTCGTGTAGCCGCTGCTCTTGCTGGTGGAGCCGCTCCCACCGCTTCTCGTGCTGCCGGTGCCCGTGGTCTTGTACCGCTGCTGCATCCCCAGCAGCGCCTGCTGGTATGCAAGGTTCGAGCTGTTCAGCCGCCCGGCAATGGTGCCGTAGCTGTCCGTGCTGTCCCCGCTCAGTCCTGCCATCTGCAGGTAATTCTTTGCTGCCGTGTCGTTGCCGCTGCCCGCCAGGCTTGCGCCCTGCAGCAGGGCCGCCATCTTGTCCTTCTGGGTATCGCTCATGCCCTCCCAGGCGTCCAGCATCGTGCTGTCCAGTCCGTACTTGGTCAGGGTCTGGGCTGCCAGGTCATCAAAGCCCGCCTGCTTAAAGGCCTGCGCCTGTTCCATGGCGCTGATCTGGTCGCTCAGCTGGGTGCGCTGCAGGCTGTCCGCATACTGCTGCTTCTGTAGTTCAAACTCCTTGTCCCACTGGTAATAGCCCTGGTAGGCATCGTACCCGGTCTTCACCGCGTTGCCCACGCCCTTCACAACGTTCCACACATTGTTCCAGAAGTCGCTGTTCTCCTGCCGTGCCGTGTCCACCCGGCCGCTCAGGTAGTCCCGCCAGTTCTGGGCATTGCTCACGCTGCCGTCATACTCGCTGCGTTCCAGGCTCTGCTGGCCCAGCAGGTCGTCCAGCACGCTGGTGGTGTCACTCATCTTCTGCTTCCAGTTCTGCAAAGCGTCCGCCCGCAGGCTGCTCAGGCTGTTGTCCACGCCTGCGATCTGCTCCCCTGCCGCCTGGTTCGCCGCCGTCTTGGCCCAGTCCGCACCGTACCCGCCCGCCAGGGTATTGGCCGTGCCGGCAGCGGCTGCCGCGCCGTTCTGGGCGTTGGCCACGCTGTTGGCCCGGTACTGCTGGTAGGCAGCGTTCAGGGCGTCCGTGTCCACGCCGGTGCTGCCGGTCAGGCTGGCATCCGCCAGCTGCACCAGCTTCTGGTTGATGCTGTCCGTGTAGTTGTTCTGGTAGGCCCTCGGCATAGCCTGTTCGGCCTGGGCCAGCTTCTTCTTTGCCGTGTTCAGTCTCGCAATGGTTCCCATGGTGTCCCCTCCTTACACAAAAAAGAACGGTAAGATCTGCGCCGCCAGCTGCACCGCGCTCAGAATGCCGTTCAGCCACCGGCTGGTGCGCTGGCTGCTCTCGCTGCTGGCCTTGTCGTACTCGTTCTGGCGGTACTGCAGCCCGTCCATCCAGTTGGCCATGTCCTTCTGGTAGTTCTGGTAGTCCTGCTGTTCGGCGTTCTGCAGTCCGCTCAGCTGGCTCTCCAGCCCGGTGCGCTTGGCCGTGTACTCGCTGCGGCTCTGGTCCTGCAGGCTGTTCAGCACGTTGTCCAGGTTGTTCATGGTGGCCGTGTAGGCGTTCTGGCCCGCCTGGGTGCCGTAGCTGCTGCCATAACCGCCGGTCTGGGCGGCGGCATTGGCCTGTGCGTTCTGGTTCGCCAGCTTGGCCGAGCGGGTGTACTGGCTCTTGTACTGCTGGTAGGCCGTGTCGGCGTCCGGGTCGTAGTCAAATTCTTTCATGCCGTCCAGCTGGCCCATCACGTCCTTGATCTTCGGCTGGTACTGGCTCACATAGTCCGCCGGGCGGGTCTTTTCGTAGTTCTCCAGTTCCGTCCGGGCATTGCTCAGTCTGCTCATTCCGTCTCCCCCTTACTGCTCAAAAAATTCTCGCTCATGTTCTCGCTGTCCAGGTTGGTCAGCACGTAGCCCAGCTGTTCCTGCAGCTGGTACAGATAGTTGCGCAGCGCCCGGGCGTCCTCCGGGTCCATGCTGCTGCCAAAGCTGGGCAGGCTGATGCCGTTCAGCCCCGCTAAACTCGCCATCGTTCTTCCTCACTTTCTCGGCCCGGCCCCGGTCACCCGGCCGCCGGTGGTGCCCGCCAGTGCAAAGGCCATGCTCCGCAGCGCGATCTGCCCCGTGCCGCTCAGCTTCAGCCGCATGGTGTCGTGCCGGCGCGGCTCAAAGGGCAGGTTCAGCCGGGCATGGTCTCCCGTGGCCGCTGCCGTGCGCAGGGTCTCCCAGGGGCCGCCATCGTAGCTCACCGCCAGCGTCACCACACTGTGGGTCTGGGCGTCCAGCCGCAGGGTGATCCGGCTGATGTATTTGTCATCCGTCTCGGTCAGTCCAATGTCCCCGCTCACCGCCTCAAACTGCAGCGCCGCCTCGGCTTCCCCTTCTGTTTCCCGGTCGGGGTCTGCCGCCCACAGGGCCCGGCCATCCCACAGGTACAGCTGCTGGCCGGTGCTGGCCATCTCGTAGCCCACGGCGCTCTCTTCGTGCCACAGGCCCCGCTCCGTGTCGTACACCAGCAGCCGCCCGGCGCTGTCCCCCTGCCGACGCAGGTACAGGTAATACCGCGCGTCCAGGCTTCCAGCAGCGCACCACGCGGCCCCCGTCAGCTTCCCGGTGTCCAGCGCGCCGGACACCTTGCTGGGCAGGCTGCCGTCCCAGGCCATCACCCCGCCGGGCGAGAGATAGTACAGTGTCTCGTTCAGCACGCACAGGCTGTGGGCGGCATTGGCTGCCACGCCCCGGCACCGCACGCTGGAGAGCTGGTAGTCGCTGGGTTTGGAGCCGTACAGCTTGTGGATGCAGTTCTCTTTGAAGAACAGCACATACCCCATGCAGCTGGCCGCGCCGGTAAAAGTGCCGTCGCTGCCCACGCTCACGGCGTAGCTGTCCGCTGCAATGCCCCGGTAGCTGTACCAGTTGGTGGGGTCGCCCAGGCGGCAGGCGTAAATGGTGTTCTCCTTCTTGCTGCAGCCCCATACCCGGTTGCCCTGCTCCGTCACAAAGTCCAGATCCGGCACCCGCCGCTCCAGCGTGATGCTCACGGCCAGGCCCTCGTTCTCGGTGCGCGCCCCGTCCAGGCTGCGCCAGCTGGTGCCCGTGGCCGTCACCGTCCAGCTGCCATAGTACCGACTGCTGTCCTGGGCCGGGGTCAGGCTGGCCACAAGGTCGTCCCCCTCCAGCGCCTGCACCACGATCTCTCCGTTCAGGTCTGCCGCCAGAGCGTCGCACACGGCCTGCGGCATGCCGGTCAGGGTCACTGTGTCGCCCTCCTTCAGCAGGCCCCCGATCCCCGGGCAGGTCATGCGCACCGTGTTCACCAGCACCTGCACCCACTTGCCGCTCTTGGCGCTCCACTTTTCCAGCACGCTCTCATAGTCGTACAGGTTCCCGGCTTCGCCCTTCAAAAACAGCTGCCCGTCCTCCGGGCTCTCCGGCTCCGTGTCGCCTGCACCGGCCACCTCGTACATCTTGCCCTCCGTGTCGCAGGGGCACACGGTCATTTTGCGGTCGCCCAGCTCCCACTTTACCCCCAGCGTTTCCAGCTGGCCGGTCTCGGTGTCAAAGGCCAGCCTGTCCGGCCAGATCAGCACCTTGCTGCCCATGCCGGCCAGCGCCTTGCGGTCGTCCGTCAGCACATTCTCCAGCGTCACCGCCGCCGTGCGGCCGGTCTGCCCGTCCGGGGCATATTCCAGCCCCGTGCCCCGGCAGATCAGCAGCCCGTTCAGGTGGTACATGCCGTTCACCTTCTCCACGTCCCGCACCTTTTTGCGCAGCGCCCGGGTCTGCAGCGCCGGAAATCCCCTGCCGGAAAAATTCAGCGCCGCCGAGAGCTCCGCCTCGCTGCAGCTGTAGGTCTCGTTGATGCCCCCAAAGGCCCGCAACAGCTGCCGACTGCCGGTCAGCTGGTTCAGGTTCGTCCCGTCGATCATCTCTCAATACCTCCACTGCACCCCGCCCGCCGGGGGGTATTTCTGCCGCATCCAGGCTGCAAACTCCTGGCAGTAGTCACTGTACATCTGCAGCTCGTTCACCGCCCGGGCCGTCTCGCCCAGGGCCAGGTCCATCTGGGCGCACAGCCAGTGCTGGTACAGTGCGCTGAAGGCATCCGGTGCCAGCAGCTGGGTGTCATACTCCAGCCCGTCCCCGGCCATGTCGGCGCCCACAGCGTCAAAATCGCCGCAGGCCGAGCGGTTCACCACCGTCTGCCGCAGCCGCGCGTCGCACTGGCGCATCCACATCTGCTTCATCTCGTCCCCAAAGTCGTTGTTCGGCCGCATCTGGTCGCAAAGTTCTATCGCCTTTCCGGCTGTCATCGTTCCGCCTCCTTAGCAAAAACACCCGGCACAGCAAGTGCCTGCCGTACCGGGTGTTCTCTTCACGTTGTTCTTACAGCTTCTGCAGTGCCGGCACGTTCTGCGCCGCCGCCTGGGCCGCCTCGATCTTCGCATTGGCCGCGTTGTCCATCTCCTCGCTGTGGCGCAGCACCTCGGCCACCGCCGCAGGCACCTCCACGTCCACACCGCGCTGGATCAGGTACGCCTCGCCGTTCACGCTCACAAAACGGGCGCTGGAGTAGCGGCCGTTGTCCTTGAATAGGTGGATCACCTCGGTGGCGGGCTTCTCCGCCTGCACGTCCTTGGTGTCCTGGGTGGCTGCTTCTGCAGCCTGCTGGGCGGTTTCTTTCTTCACTGCCATTTTGTGTTCATCCTCCGTTCCTCAGTTTGCCTTCGCCTTGGCGCTGTAGCGTGCGCTGCAGCTCTCAATGCGCACCATGTACTGCTCGCTCAGACGCTCGGCGGTCTTCACGGCCTTCCAGCCCACAGAGGCACGCTGGTTCAGGGGGTCATCGCCGTAGCCCAGTTGCTTCACGATGTGCTGCAGGCCGCCGCCCTCCAGCTCGGTGGTGGCGTAGGCGTGGGCGCCCAGCACCAGGGTGCCAAACACCGCAAGGCCGCTGGGGCAGCCGGTGCCCGTCCAGATCTTTGCCTCGCTGGTCTCCACAAAGCGCACGTTGCCGATCTTGCCGATCTCGCCCTCAAAGATCTCCTCGGGGCTGGCGTACTTGTGGGCCTCCACCCAGGCCGGGTCCTTCTTCAGGTCGTAGGCCGTGTACGGGTGGATGATGCACACATAGCTGCCGCCGGCAGAGCCGATGGGATCAGCATTCTGCACCTTCAGCTGGGCCACCGCCTGCTCAATCAGGTCCACCGTCAGCTGGGCCGTGGCGTCCAGGCCCGCACGGCTGCTCACGGGGGTCTCAACGCCGTCGCTCACCTTGGGGGCGTAGATTACGTTGGTGCCGCCGGCCAGAATGTCGCGCACAATGGTGTCCATGGTGCGGCCGCTCTGGCTTGCCAGCACGCTGGTGGCCTGCACCACGTTGTTGTCAATGGTGGTCATCTGCACCATATCGGTCAGGGGCACCCAGCCGCCGTACTGGTGCACCTCAGCGGTCACCGTGGTCACGGTCAGGGCCTGGCCTTCCGGGGTCACGCCCTCGGTCAGGGGCGTGGTGGCCTTGGGCAGCGCGTCATACTTGCGGAACTCGATGGTCTTGCCGTTGTTGGCCGGGATGGGGTAGCTGTCGCCGAACTGGTCATGCACCAGCGCCGGCAGCGCTTGGTCGATGAGGCGGCGCTCGTAAAAGGTCTTCATCTCGGCGCTCATGCCGGAGCTGCCGGTGGTGTTCTGCAGCTGCTCGTGCGCATCCGCAAACAGCTGCAGGTTCATCTTCTTCCATTTCATGGTTTGGTCCTCCTTCAAAGGTTTATGTTCTCACACCCTCGTGTGGGAAGTCGTTACAGCGTGATCTTCTCGCCCCGGCGTGCCCTGCGTTCCAGGTCCTCCAGCTGGCGGCGGCTCATGCTGGCCACGTCCACATGGGTGGTCACCGCGCCGCCGGGCCGGGTGCCGTTCTCGCCGGGTCTGCTGGCCCTCTGCTGGATGCGCGCCGCCACGCCCTGCTCCACCTTCTGGGCGGTCTGGGCCGTGGCCTGCTGCATGATGTGGTCAAAGTAGGCGGCCCGGTAAGCGTCCGGCAGGCTCACGCCCCGGCGCATCAGGTCGGCCACCTGCTCGTTGGCCAGCACCTCCTGCAGCTCAAAATCCGGGTACTGGGTCTTCAGCTGGGCGGCCTGGGCCTCCCACTGTGCCTGGATCTGACTCACCCGCTGCTGGCGGGTCGCTTCCTGCTGCATGGCCTGCAGCTGCGCGTTGCGGGTGTTGCTGCGCTTCAGGTCGCTCTCCATCTTGTCCAGCTCCCGGGCCGTTTTCACGCTCACACCCCGCTGCTGGGCCAGGTCCTCGTAATATTTCTCGTCCTTCACGCGGCCGTTCTCCACCGCCTCGATCAGGCCGTCCATGTCATCGGTGTCCACGCCGTAGGCATTGGCCAGTGCCTGGGTCAGCCGCGCCACCTGCGGATTCTGCCGGATGTTCTCCGTGGCCTTATCAATGGCCCGCTGCATCATCTCCTGGAACACGTCGCTGTATTCGCCCTGCACCATCTCGCCAAAGGCTCTCCGGCGCTCCTCCGGGGTCTTTTCGGCCTTGGGCTCCTTGGCAGGTTCCTGGTGCTTCTCCGCTTCCGCCGGGTCACTCTCACTGCCAGAGGCCCCCTCCTTGAGGGGGCTGCCGCCCGCAGGCGGCTGGGGGAGTTTCTCCCCGCCTGCCGCCTTGCCCTTCAGCGCCCCGCTGCGCCGTGCCAGCCGCTCCTGCGCCGGCCGCAAAGCCGGTGCCTGCACCGCCGGGGCCGCAGCTTCCGCCGCACCGCCCTCTGCAGCACCTGCGCCGCCGTCTCCGCCTTCGGCAAATTTCTGCAGGTTCAGTGCCTTTTCCGGCGCATCGCAGCCGTCGCTGTCATCGTAAATGTACAACTCCACATGGTCCGGGTACTGCCCGGCCAGCTCGCTCAGCCCTTCCTCCACAAAGTCGTACCATGCAGCAACCATGATTCCGGTCATGCCGCCGCTGGGCTTTGCCTGCACCACAAAAGACTCACCGTGCTGCACGCAGCTGCTCTCCAGCTGCTTCTGCCGTGCAGCCTCCTCCACCTTGTTGGCCAGCGTCTGCAGCAGCACGCTCACTGCCGCACACACAATGTCCTGGCCTTTGGGTGCATAGTCTGCGTGGCCGCTTGCTGCTACACTATAGCCCTTGTCGGTCTGCATCATTTCCACTTTGATCACGCCGTTTTCCTCCTGTCGTTCCTGTTCCAATCGGAGAGCCGAGAAAAAAGCGTTAAGCGCAGCGGCTAGCTTTTTTCCGGTTCGACTTCTTCTTTGGGGTCTGAAAGGGGCGAGCAGCCCCTTTCTCGTGGGTCCAGCGCGTCGAAATCGCTGGCGCTTTTCTGGTTCTCTTTTGTGTGGCAAAAGAGAACGTCCCCCGTCATTCTTTGTTCGGGTTGTTCGCATCCATGGCCCGCTTGGCCGCCTGTGTCGAGAGACTGTTGTTCCCTTCGCCCACCGCAGCGCCCAGGCTGTTGGTGGTGCTGCGGGTCACATTGCTGCTGCCGCTGCCGCCACCCGTGCTGCCCGCCGCCTGCGCAGCCGCTCCTGCCGCCTCGCTCACGTTGGTGCCGTTCTGCTGGTCAATGATGGCCGCCATTTTCTGCATCTGCTGCGCCATCTGCTGGAGCTGCTGGTACAGCGTGCCGTTCTCGCTCACCCGCTGGCGCACCTTCTCAATGCCTTCAAAGTCCATCATGTCCAGCGCCGCCAGGGCCGCGTCGGCGTTGGCCGGCGCAAAGAAGCCCATCTGGTAGCACTCTTTCGCCGTCTCGTTCTGAGAAAGGCGGCTGAAGGTGCTCTTCTTGGCCGCGCTCACCGTGATGTCAAACACCGGCTCATGGTCGCCCAGCTGCACCCCTCCGATCTCGCCGCCCGGCACGGCCCGCAGCTGCGCCGCGCTGAAGGGGGTGTACTCGGTCTGTCCCGTCTCTCCGGTAACGCGGAACACCCGCTGCTCGTCGTAGAACTGGCGCATCAGCTCAATGATCAGGTAACACTCCTTCGCAAAGGAGCGGTACGCGCTTTTCAGCATGTCCCGGCTCAGCTTGCTGCCCGCTTCCTGCAGGGCCGCAATGGCGCTGGCCGCGGTCAGGCCGCTGGTAGTGCCGCCTTGGCTCACGTCCCGGTTGCCGCTGACCTCCTTCAGCTCGTTCACCCGGTCGTCCCGGTAGGTGATGCAGTTGCCGCTCAGCACGCTGGTCTGCAGCGGCATAAAGGTGTCGCTGTTCAGCCGCCCCACCACATGCACGATGTCCCGGCTGAAGTCCGCCAGTTCTTCCTCGCTCACCCCGGCCGAGTCGCTCACCACAAAGCGCAGTTTGCTTGCCAGTTTCACGTTCTCGTCCATGGCGTGGTTCATCTCGTCAATGGCGGTCTGGGTGTCCTTCATCACGTCGATGTACCCAAAGCCCGCCGGGCTGTCCTCTTCCATGAACAGCGGGTCAAACACAAAGGGGTATTTCCCGTGGTCGTAAAAGCCCCGCTCGGCCAGGGCCGGGTCGTTCTCGCTAGCGTACAGCACCACGCCGTTGCAGTACTTGCAGTAGTGCAGCACCGGCGCGCCCTGCGGCCGGGCCTTTTTGTAGTACCAGTCCACCACCACACTCTTGCCGGTGGTGTCGAGCTGATCGTCGTGGATGTACTCGGCCACGTCCAGGCTCTTTCCGGTGTGGCCTTCCAGCTGGGGGTATTTCGCCACCAGCTGCTCGTTGTCCTCCAGGCTCAGGCTGAACAGGTTCGGGCTCTCCTGAATGTCGCTCACGCCAGGGGCCCAGTACAGCATCAGCAGGTTCACGCTCTTCACGCTGATGTCGCCAAGGCCCCCTCGCAGCGTCGGGTCCCAGAACACACCCTTCACGCCGGTGCCGGTCTTGAGCTTGCGCCACCAGGTGTCGCTGTACACCTGCTCATAGTCGCACTGCTCCAAAACCACCGGGATGATCTTCGAGAGTGCCTTGGCCGTTTCTTCGTCGTCCGCCGCCCGGGGCAAAACGTTGGGCTCCGGGTAGTTGTCCATGGCGTCGGCGTGTTTGTTGGCAATGCTGTTGAACAGCCACCCGCTGGAGGGCTTGGGCTTGCCCTCCATCATCTTGTTTTCGCAGTTCTTCCAGTGTCCCATGCGGAACCACAGCTCGTTGTCCATAATGCGCTTGTCCAGCGACGCCTTGCCCGCCTTGTATTTCTGCAGGATCTCCCCCGCCTTTGCGATCTCCTCCGGCCCGATCACCTGCGCGCCTGTCGCCTCTTCCGTGAGGGAGCTGCCTGCCGTCTGCAGGCCCGTTCCGGTCACAGGCTCCGGCGGCCGTGCTTCCAGGCTGCTCAGCATCCCGGCCCCCGCCGGGTCTGCGCTCACCCTCTGGTCCGGGTATCGCCGCAGCAGCTCCTGCAAAAGTTCCTGTTCATTCATGCAGCTTTTCCTTTCCGCTCATGTCTGCCACCAGTTTTTTTTCCCGGTCCGAGAGCTCCCATGCCGTGGCCATGTCCCTCTCTGCGGCTGCCCTCTCTGCGGCTGCGTGGCGGCGGGCAGCAGCATCAGACAGCAGCAGGCCATGTCCGAAGATGGTCTTTCCGCTTTTTCTCTGGCTATCCAGCCTTCCAATCAGACAGCACTCCCGCTGCCACACCGTAAAGTCAACGCCGTACTTTGCGTATCTCTGCATCAGGGCGGCCGTCACCACATGGTCAGGGTAAGTATATTTTGGCAGCGTTTTTGTCTTTTCTCTCCGCTCCCGTTCTACCTCTTCATTCACCAGCCTGGTCAGCTCCGGCTCCGTCCTGGCTGCCACGCCTTGCTCGCAGCTCGTCACAAAGCTCGTGCGCACAATTGCGCCGTTTTCATACTCAACATCGCAATCGCACACCAGATGGCACATCCGGTCAAAGATCTTCGTTCCTGCAAAGCAGGTCAGGCTTGGCGCAAAGAGAAAAAACGGGATTTTCCGGTCCAAATAAAACGTGCAGATCTTCGTCAGGATAGAAAACGGCGGGTTGTCCAGCACCACAGCGCCCTCCGGGTAGTCGTAGTGATCATAATCGCCGCCGGGGTAAAACGGGCGCACAATTTTGGCGGGGTCAATGCCGTACTCCTTGCAGGCCCAGTCCCGAATCACGGCATACACGCTGGGCGGTGTATAGCAGTCATCCGTGGTCTTTTTGGGCTTGAATTTTTCCACGAATTCCTCATAGGTCTTACTTTTCGGCATATGGTTCTCCTGCTTACACCCGCATCACATGCGTTCTGCTCTTTCTCTTGTCCAGGTCCAGCGGGTCATCCCGCAGTACCGTCTCTTTCTGGATCTGCCGCGGGCTGATGGGGTTTTCCATCAGCACATAGCGGCACTCGTCGTAGATGTGATCCTCCTGGTCCGAGTCAATGTCCTCCACGTTGCTCTCGTCGTACACAAGGTTCGGGATGGTCCTAATAAAGTGCCTGCAGGTATCAAACACCTGCAGCATGGGCCGCCCCTCGGCGTTAAAGGCCAGCCGGTAGTGCATCTGCATCTTTCCGGCAAGGCGAGTGTGGTCCCCCGGGTGCCATACCAGGTAGTACGGGTGCTTTTCCTGCATCCGGGCAATGCTCTCGCCCTGGCTCTCGTTGAAGATGGCCGGGTCCGCCACGCCCTGGATCACCCGGCCTTTCAGCATCGGGTCGTTCTCTTCTGCTTCCCTTATGCGCCGGGCCTGCTCCACCGGGTCGATCTTCAGGCCTTCGTTCGGCGTGCCGGTGCAGCCGTACAGCTCCTTGATCCGGTACAGCCTGCCATCCTCGTCCGCTGCATACCACCCCACCGAGAAGGGCCGCGAGTAGCCAAAGTCGTACCCGCGCCAGATCTTCCAGTGCGCCGGAATGCGAAACGGCTTGATGACATGGGTCCACCGCTGGTCCTCGTAGTGGGCCGGGTCGTTGCGCCACTCGGTGAACACCTGGCCGCTGAAGCTGTCCCAGCTGCCATAGAGCAGCGCCTGCTTCTCCGCCTCCGGTAAGGACGCCAGGTTGTTCAGATACCCCGGGTCATTTTTCAGCAGTGCCGGGTTGTCAAAGATGGTGGAGGGGATAAACACCCGCGTGCGCCGCAGCTTTTCCACGGTGCCGTCCGGCTTCTTCACGTCCACCAGCTGCACCATCCGGGTGCCCGGGGGTGCCGGCGTGATGAACCGGGCCTTCACCCACCCGTGGCCGATGCCGCCGGGGTTGGCCGTGGCCCGGATGTACACCTGTGTGCCCGGCCCGCTGGGGCGGTTGCGGCTCATCAGGTAGCTGTACTCTTCCCAGGTGAAGTGGGTCAGCTCGTCCACCCCGATAAAATCAAACTGCTGGCCCTGGTAGTTGTATTTGTCCTGGGACCGGAACATACTGCCAAAATAGATCTTCGCCCCGCTGGGGAAGGTCCAGCAGTGGTTGCTGGCGTTGTACCGGGCCTTGGGGAATGCGGACTTGTAGTACTGCATGGTCTTGTCGATCAGCTCCCGCAGCTGGGGAAAGGTCTTGCGCAGGATCAATGCCCGGTAGTTCGGCACATCCACCTGCCGCAGCGCCTCGATCACCAGCGCGTCGCTCTTGCCGCCGCCGGCCGCCCCGCCGTACAGGGCCTCGTCCTCGCTGCGCCGCATAAAGGCCGCCTGCCTCGGCTGCGGCCGCCAGATGATGGGCCGGCCGTTAATCTCCTGCCGTGCCATCCAGCACCACCTCCTGCTGCTCTGCGTCGTCCTTTGCTTCCATCAGCACCGCCGGGGCAGTGCTCTGGCTGCCGCCCTCGTCCCGCGGCACCAGCGCCGCCGCATTGGCCGCAGCGTTCAAAAGCACCGTGGCCACGTTCGCCGCGTCCTTGTCGGTCATGGCCAGCGCCTCATACCGCTCCAGCTGCTTTGCCAGCTCGGTGCGCTCGCCGTCGGAGAGCTGCCGGTCATAGGTCCCAGGTGCGCTGCGCACCACAAGCCCCGTCTCCGCCGCGTCCTGCAGGTCCTCGGCCTCACTCTTGAGCAGCCCGCCGATCGCAAAGTCCCGGGCCCGGGCATCCTCGTCCAGCTTTGCCCGCAGCTTTGTGCAGATCTCGCTGGCCCGCCTGTTCTCGGCCACCCGCTGCTGCAGGTAGCCCACCTGGGCCCGGGCTCCCAGCGCCGCCCGGGCTGCGATCTCCCGCGCTGCCTGGGCTCTGGCCTCGGCAAACACCCCGTCCGGCTTTCCGGCCTCCTCGGCCATCCAGCTGCGGATGGTGCTCTCCGGCACGCCGTACTTCCGGGCCACTGCGCAGATGGAGTTGGAACCGATCATGGCCATCACCACCTCGGCCCGTACCTTGGCCGGGTACTTTTTCCCGCGCCCCTGTCGGCCCGACACGGTATTTTTGCAGTATTTCCGCTGTGCCATCCCAGGCCCTCCCTCTGTGCTCATGGTTCCAGTCTATCGCAAACCGCCGCACAAAAAACCTCCGGACTTTTTGGGGGAGTGGAGCACGGGTTGTGTTTGCTGTTTTTTCCGCAGCGGCCTTGCGGCGCTTTGAAAAACCAGAACACTGCCCCAGCCTCAGCTCCCTGCTTCCGCCACTGGCAGCGGTCGCTTCCGCTGCAAGTTGCGGCTCCCAGCGTCTGCTGCGGCCCTTGGGCGGGCCTTGCATCCTGCTGGCCGCTGCTGCAACAGCTCCTCCCTGCTTCAGCCGCAGGCTTCGGTCGTCGCCGTTGCAGCACAAAAAGGCCGCGCGCCGCAGCGCTCAGCCATCCCTCTGCGTCCCCGCAGCTGTCATTCCGCATCCAGCAGCCCCGCCGCTGCCGCGTAGATCCCCACCGTGCTCAGCGCTTCCAGCTCCTTGCTGTAGTAGGTCGTCCGCCCGATGTACAGCGCCCGGATCACGTCCTCTTCCCGCATGCCCTCCAGGTAGCGCATCCGCAAAAGCTCCCAGCAGGCAGGGTCCGTCCGGGCATAGTAGTCCCGCACCCGGTCCAGCACCGCCGCCCACTTGCCGCGCCCGTCGTACTGCCGCAGCGCCCTGCGCACCTCTTTCCGCTGCTTTTTGGTCACTGCCCGCCGCCTTTCCCGCTTTTTTTGCCGTTTTTGGCTGATATCTCACACATTCCCCGCACAAACCGCCTATTTTACGCGCAAAATAAATATTTCTTGTCTGTCATGTGCGAACTTTCGCAAACTCCCGCCTCCGCAGGATCACATATGCCTGCGGCTCGGTGGCTTCCCAGCCCTCCGGCCGGGGCTCGATGCTCTCGTGCAGCCCGCCGGGGTCAAAGATTTGTATTTTGACGCACTCCCATCCCGGGAACTGCTTTTCCCACCACGCCGGGTCCTCCGCGTGTTCGCTGCAGGCCTCCCGCAGCTGGCGGCGGCTCCACTTGGTGTCAGCTGCCGGCTGCTCCTCCGGCAGGGTCAGGTTGCTGGTTTCCAGGCACCGCCGGAAGCCGTGGCCGTAGATGTACCCCACCGTGCCGCTCGTACCCTGCCCGTCAATGCCCAGGATCTTCTTCATGATGATCCGGTCTGCGTTCATGGTGCCCATGGGCTCAAACTCCCGTGTGCCGGGGACACGCCGCCGCCATAGATCCTCCAGCATATACCGCAGCTCCCGCCGCTCTGCCTCACTCAGCCCCGGGCACTGGGCAAAGCCATGCATGTGCAGCCGCCCGGCCTCGCCGTTGCGCACGGCCCACAGCATCAACTTCAGCCAGGTCCCCCGCACGCCAAACCGCTTGCGTGCCGCCCGCTGCACTCGCCGGGCGTAGTTTCTCACGTCCCGCCAGCAGCCTTCCTCGTCCTCGGGCAGGTAGGCATCCTCGTATGTAGCGGTCAGGTAAAAGCCGTTCTGGTCAAAATTGGCCAGCACCTTGCGCAGTCGACGGCGCAGACTGGCGGCCTTGTTCCGGCTTTTCTGGCCCTTGTCGCTCTCTTTGCGCTTCTTGCCCCGCTGGCGGTGCTCCTGATCCGTCACGGGGTAAATGCCCACGGCCTGGTATGTGTCCCCGCAAAGGGTCCTTTTTTCCCGGATGTAGCTTTTTCGCATCCCGGTGCCCTCCCTGTCCGGTAAACTTTTCGTGTTGGTTTCTTTTCTGTGGCCCACACAGTCACAAGATTAACGGGTATACAAGCCCCCAAAGCGCCCGCCCCGGACGCCTATTATAAAAAGGAATGACTTGTTCAGTTCAAACGCCTGCCGCCAGAGCTTTCCCTCTGGCAGCACCCGTTCGGCCTGACGCTCCCGCCGTCGCCAAAGCCCCCGGCCGCGCGCTGTCCACGCCGCCGGGGGCTCATTATTTGTGTTTTCCGCCCATCCAGAACTCCGCGTCAAAGTCGTTCCGGTTGATCTTTCTCGCATCGTTCTGGCTCTTCGTGTAGATCTTTTCTTTCTGTACCTCGGCTTTCCAGGCCCGGTATTTTTCGCACCGGTCGCTGCAGGCTGGGTGCCGGTCCGGGCAGTCCGGCATGCATACCGGCTTTACCATGCCGGAGCAGCCGGTTTTCCCTCTGCTGCCCAGTACCCATAGCTCAGCTCTTTCTTTCCACGCTCCCGGGCCTTGGCGTTGTAGCCTTCCAGCTCCCGCACGTCCCGCTGCAGCGGGGTCGGGTCTGTCAGGTACTTCTTCAGCCGCACCCGGGGCTTCCTGGGTGCCGCCGGTTTCAGCGTCAGTACGGCGGCCCCCTTCGGCTTTGTGGGCCTCCTCGGCGGCTTTGCCTGCACGGCCGCCGTCTTTTTCGGCTTCAGCCGCACCTTGTAGGCTTTCCGGCTGTAGGCTACTTCTACCTTTTCCCGGGTGATGTCCCACCGGTGCTTGCCGCGGCGCTTGTGCTGGCGCTGCTGGTCCCGCCACAGCGTCGGCAGGATCTTCTCCGCCCGCACCACGCCCTGGGCGGCCAGATCCGCCGCCGTGCCCTCGTACAGCACCTTCCCGCTGTCCGGGTCGTGCAGGCGGTATTTGTACACCATCATACGGCTTTTCCCTCCTGCTTCCCGGCCCGGTGCTTTGCGGTCACAATCTTTTCCTGCCGCCGCTTGAGCGGGTCCACCAGATTCTTGCGTACAATGTCTCGTACTTCCGGTACTTGCCCGCCAAACCTTCCGGCTATCTTTTTGCTGATCCGCTTGCGGCTCATCCTGCCTTTGTCCTTGCTCATGCGTTGCCTCTGTTCCCATACAGCTCCACTTCCGCGCCGTCCGCCGTCACCAGCACCCCGCCGTCCAGCGCCACGGCCAGCTGCTGCAGCCGTGCCGACGGCACCCGCAGCAGCCCGGCAGGCCGCATCCACTTGGTGATCTCCCCGGCCCGGATGCCGATCTTCTCCGCCAGGGTGTCGGCGTTCTCGCCCCGGTAGGCCATTGCCTCCTTCAGTGTCATTTCCATGCCTCCGTGATCTCAATTACTTTTTTGCAGCACCAGATCTGTGCATCCAATGCCCCGATTCCGCAGTCGAGCAACCACTTCTTGCGCTCCAGCAGCCAGATCTGCACATCATACGCCTGAATCCTGATAAGTCTGCAGATTCCTGCCCAGATCTCGGTCATCTCGCCCGCCTCCTCTCCCAGCTCTCCGGCATGGCCGGGGCCTGCAGCACGGTCTGGATGCGCTTTTCCACTTCCGCCGGGGCCAGCGGCAGGCAGCCCACCCGCTTGCGGCTGGCCTCCACCATCCAGGCCCGCTCTGCCAGCCCGTCCAGTGCCTGCCGGGTCTGGCGCTGCTGCTGATGCAGCGCCTGTGCGTCCGGGATGTCCTCCACCTGCACGTCGGTCTTGTAGGCGTCCCGGGCGCAGCGGCAAAAACGCTCCAGCGCCACGTCCACGCCGTCCTCTATGGCCCAGGCGGAAAGCTGCCGGAAGTTTTCCAGCACCGCTTTATGTAAGTCGTTCAGGCGCTTGGCTCCAAAGCCCAGCACCTCGGCGCAGGCCGCCGCGTATACCCGCCACTCCAGCGTGGCAGCGTTGTCCACCGCCATGCGGATCTGCAGCTCCTTCTGCTTGCGGGCCGCGCCCTTGCCCAGCGGCACCCGGAACTCCGTTTCCGCCCCCTCCGGCAAAAGGCTCACCAGCCAGGCCTGCCCGGCTGCAGCCTGTTCCCGGCCGCTCTTCCGGGGCTGGGCCATCACTTCCAGCATCTCCTCGTTGATCGCGTCCCGCCGCAGGTTCACCTTCCGCAGCCGCTGCACACCCACCTCGTACTCGTCGTGCAGGGCAATGGTCACGCAGGCGTGCATAAAATCCACCGCATTGTTCTCTGCCAGACTGATCTTCTCGGTCAGGCTCAGTTTCTTCTTCATCTCTTTGTCCTTTCGTAGTATTCGTCGTGCAGCTTCTGCCACTGGGCCAGCGGCAGGGCCTTGTCCCGTGCCGCACGGGCCAGTACCCGGTACGCCAGGCCGTTTTTGTCCCGCGGGTTCATCCAGTCCGCCTTTTCCAGCGCCTCGTTCAACTCCCGTCGGTACTCTTCGTAGGTCAAGGCTGCACCTCCCCCTGCCGCCGCATCAGCTCCGTCATAAAGCTCATCTCTTTTTCGCTGCTGACCATATACCGTTTACCTTTTCCTCGCACCATGGCCAGCAGCCGGTCCTGCATCGTCTCGCCAAATTCCTTGGCGGCTTCCTCCTGCTCGGCCTTGGAGAGGTCCTTTCTCATCAGTTGCGCCACGGTGCTCAGGTAGGCATCTTCCAGGGCGTCCAGCGCTTTGCCCTTGCTTGTGTTCTGGCCCTGGCAGCGCATCACCACCGGGCCGTCGTCGATCACCGAAATGTTGATTTCAATCTTGCTTTTCATCCTTGTCCTCCTTCACGGTTCCCCGTGGTCGTTCATCCAGCTGGCCGCCAGCGCCCTGGCGTCCGCCAGTTTGTCGCACAGCATGTTCACGGCTGCTTCCTGCATCCACTCCGGCAGCTTGTCGGCCTGCATCAGGGCAGCGCCCATGTCCCGCACCAGCTCCTCGCCGTGCAGCTCCATCCGCTGCCAGATCTCTGCCTCGTCCGGCGTCAGGTTCTCCGGCCGGCTCACTTCAGCACCTCCACGCTGTAGGCCTTGCAGGTACAGCCCCCGTGCTCTGCCCGGGCTTTGTCCTCGACCATGGCCTTTGCCACACCCTTGCTGATGGCCTGCACCTCGTAGCTGCAGTGTGTAAAGTATTCGCTTTTGGTCTGTGGCAGCTTCTGGCTGCACTCCACATTCACGCGGTATCTGCCCATCCTTCAGCCCGCCTTTCTGCGGCTGGCCGCCTGCTTCTTCTGCGGCTGCCGCTCCTTGCGGGGCTTTTCGTCCTCTTCCTGCTCGGCGCAGTTGCCCAGGCCCGCCAGCACCACAGCCAGCGCCAGCAGCACCAGCGCCCCCACAAAGCACCCGGCCATGGCCCAGCCGGTGTAGCTTTCCAGGCCGCTTGCCACCAGCAGGCAGCCGATCAGGCTGGCCCAGCTGCCGCAGTAATAGATCCATTTCCGCATTGTCAAAACCTCCCGTTTGTGTTAAACTTCTGGTGATGAGTGCATGCTGCTTTCATCATCCCTTGGCCTTGCCGGTGCTGTCACGCCGGCAGGGCCTTTTTGTTTTCTTGCACTTCTCCCGCTGCTTCTGCCATGCTTCAAACGCAGCCTGGTTCTCCGGGTCTGCGTAAAAATCCGCGGCAATGTCATACAGCGCCCAGATCTGCCACATCTTCAGCGGCCCGCTTTCACCGTCCATTCACGCCTCCTGTCAGTCCGGGTTAAAGGTCTGGAAGCGTTCGCCTTCGCCGGGTACTTCCAGCGGGACCTCCCACTCGGCGCAGATGCTCTCGGCCACCGACTTTGCAAAGCCGATCAGCTCATCGCCCCGCGCTGCCATCAGCACTGCCGGACCTACAATGCTGCTCATGTAGTTGAACGCGTACAGATCCGTGGCGTGCTCATTGTAAGGCAGCTCCTGCAGCAGGCCCTCTTCGTTCACGGCCATCTGGATGCTGTCCACATCCTCCCGTGCCCAGCTGGCAGCCAGGCAGGTGTCGGCCATCTCAATGGGCCCGCCCACCAGCTTCTGCAGCGTCTCCAGCTTGCAGGTGTCCCCGTCGTCACAGGGCAAAAGGTAAGCGCTGGTGTCCACCGGCATCACGATCACAAAACGTTCCATGTCCTTATCCCTCCGTATTGGCATAGCCTGCTTTTTCGGCGTCTTCCACGCTGACATCGTCAAAACACTGCTCCAGCACCATCAGCACCCGGCGCTGTGCGCCGGGGCGCAGGTTTGCCCGGCGCATAGCGATCAGACAATAGCCCATGCAGGCTGCATTGCTCCACGGCCCGTTCAGGTTTGCCAGCATCCGGGCCGCCTCGTTCTTCTTGCCCATCTCTTTGTCCTCCTTGGTTTCATGCATTCTTCCCCGGCTGGCCCTTATTCTCCGATTTGTGCTATACTTGCACTGAAAGGAGATGAAAGCCACCCGTGCTTTACAAAATCATGTTTGAAATTCAATGTCCCTTTGACGCTCTGGGAATTCTGCCTGCAATGGAATCCGAAATCTGCTGCAGCGTTGTCCCCGGAAAGTCTCCGGTTTTCTCGGTTCCTAACGTCTGTGACCGCTGCAACGACACAAACTTTGAGCAATGTCAGCAATGCACTGGCGCAATCTATCAGATGTTCCGGCAGGGGCTTATCCCTGTGGAGTTTCTTCCTTCCTGGCCGGTTCGCACTCTGCCAGACCCCATCCGGCCATGTCTTGAGCTGCTTTCAGAATGATTTCTGCATTCTCGGCAATCACCCCGGAAAGCGACCTGTTATAATCAGGGTCATACACAGCCATCTTTCTGGCCGCCATCCACCCCGGCAGGAATTCCCAAAGGGTCTGTGCCGCTTCCAGTGTTCGGTTATTTTCTTTGCTGTGTAAGTACAGCCCCAGTTCGTTGTAGTCCCCGCCCGCCTCTTCCACAGGCGTGCAGGGCTTTTTTGTTTCTTCCTCCACCTTCTTCCCTCCCTTCATGCGCTTTTCCCCGGCTGGTGAAACAGATACTCCATCCGCATCCCCGGAAAAAGTCTGTTACGCACTTCTTCCGCTTCTGGATAAGTAAAATCCGTTTCACCGTTGATCTTGTTCCTTGCGGTTTTTTCGGAACAGCCGATCGTTCGCATGATGTCCCTGACGGTCAATCCATTCCGTTGCATTTCAGCCTTTAAGTTATCCATTGCCTTTTCTCCTTTCTATTTTGATTTTACCGTAAGTGGTAATTCTATTTTGATTTTATATCCTTATTCGGTAAAAGTCAACCCCATTTTGCAATTTTTTATACAATTCGGTAATTTATTATTGACTTGTGCTTTTTTCTCTTTTATAATGGGCTTATCAATTAACGGGGAGGTTTTTACCGTGTGGCTTGAAAGGCTTGTCCAACTGAAAAAAAACAGCGGCATGACAATTGAGCAGATTGCAACGGCTTCCGGTGTCCCTAAAGGAACCTTGAATAAGCTCTTTGCTGGACAGACAAAAGACCCTCAGTTGTCCACCGTTTCTGCGGTTGTCCACTGCATGGGGTATACCCTTGACGATCTATCCGGCGATACCTCAAACGGTGAAACTGTACTCACCCCTCGGCAGTCTGCTCTGCTGTCCTCGTTTGACCAACTCAACGAGGAGGGACAGACCAAGGCCATGGAGTATGTGGAGGACCTTGTGCTCACCGGCCGTTATAAAAAATGTTCTGCGCCTGACCTGGGTGCAAAAGAAGCGTAAATAAAAAATCCGTTCCAGCATCAGCCGGAACGGTTTATTTGTATGGGAGAGAATTATGTCAAGCTCTTATCTCGGCCATGGTGCCAAGTATTGGGCCGACCGCTATTTTGAACAGCACACGCAAACCCGCCTGCCAGATGATCCCGCAGATCTCAGCTGGCGAGAAAAATATCTTGCATTGGAAAAAGAATGTGAGCATTATCAGGCAACGCTCTCCGAAATGCGCATAGAAATCGAATACCTGCGCAGCCAACAGCCTACAAGCATTGTGGCCGACCCAGACCTTCAGCGGAAGGCTGAAAAATGGAAACTCGGTTATACACGTTTGGCAGCTGCGCTCAAAGAAAAAGAGAAACAGTATGATGCACTGTCTGCAGAAAAGCAGCGCCTTGAGTGCCATCTCCAAGAGCGGGAACTCTATCGTGGAAAAACAGCTGAACAATGGGCCGAATTGTATTTTTCTGAGCAGCGCAATTATCAAAAAGCCACTTCCGATCTGCAAGAGAGCGATTCTGAAATCCAAACGTTAAACAGCACTATTGCAAATTATCATAAATTCAATGAGGTTGATGGGCACGATGCCACCTACTGGCATCACAGATACACAACCTCACAGAAAGAGGCTTTTAAGGCCAACGTGTTTTCCGCTCTCGTTATCTTTTTTATTGCCTTTTCCTTCGGCGCCGTTTTTGGAAATCACGTCGGAGGGAGCGAAAACCTTTCTCCATCTTTTCAAACGGCAAGTTCTTCTATTTCATTATCACCCCAAGTTCAGCCTCAAACGAGTATTGTTTATAGCAGCTCAAATGAATCAAATACGATCCCGCTTACGGTTACTGCCAGCAAAAACAATAGCTACTACTTTTGTCTCTGCCAGGGTTCTAAAATCGTTAAAAGTTATTATGTGCGTGCCGGTGAAACGCTTACAACAGTTGTTCCTCCGGGAGGCTACTCTATTTATTTTGCGTATGGGTCCAGCACATCTACTTGGTTCGGTACACAAAATTTGTGGGGAACTCATACTTCTTTTTATCATTTCACCATCACATTCCCTTTTCGAGAGCCATGTGGACAAGTCTTTAATTTTGCTGTTTCAAATTCTTTTAGTGTGGAGAGTATAAGTAAAGATGAGTGGTCTGCTCTTAATTAAATTTCATTTACCCCTATAAACTCACAAACCCCTTCAGCAGGTTCCTATTAAGTCTGCTTATTTATGTCTTGTTTGTGAATGATTTTTGAATTTTCATTGCTTGTCAAGCCCTAATTTTTAGTTTTTCTGTTGCGTTTGCAACTTTTCACATTTTTTTCGTGTACAAACCCGCTCACCGAGCGTATAATAGACTTGCAGGAACGTATTCCTGCCAAGACAATGAAAAGACTGCTGGTCTTTGCTTGTCCGCTGAAAGAGGGTAGCCCCTCCCTGCCATGAAAAAATGGGGAATTAAAAAAGCGGTGAGCTCTTACCGTGAGTAGAGAATGAAAAAAGCGGAGAACCTCTGCCGTATAGTGAGGAATGAAAAAGGGTGCGGGACAGGTTACTGTTCCGCACCCTTCTTGGATTAAGGAGCTGAATTATGGGGAAGTTTCAATTTTACCACATTAACGAACACTATATCAGCTATTTACATAGTATTGACACCCGTGTGCAATACAATAAGGGGCAGCGGCGTCCGTATGTTGGAATTGTACTCTCCATCAACGGCATTGATTATTATGTTCCCCTTGAATCCCCTAAGCCCAATCACGTTAACATCAAAGGCGGCGGTCCTGTTATGAAACTCGACGATGGTCGTCTTGGCCTAATGGGCTTCAACAATATGATTCCTGTTATTCCATCTTGCTTGATCAAATTTGATATTCAGAGTATCGAAAATGAGAATTATAAAATGCTCTTGTTGAATCAGTTAAATTATTGCAACAAGAATCGCGATCTTATTCTCCAGCGTGCAGAATCCACATACCGCAAAGCTCTCAGTCGTAAAATCCCGCTGTATCAAAAGGTATGCTGCAATTTTGAAAAATTGGAACGTAAAAGCAAGAAATATGATCCAAATTACGTTCCATCTAAAAAGAAAATTCGTGCAACCGTACCTTCCAAATAATTGTTCTTTTCAAGGAGCTCCCCGCCGGGTGCTCCTTGTTTTATAAACGCACAAACCCCTCCAGCTGTTTCCAGCCGGAGGGGCAAACAAAAAGCCCGCCAAGGTATGCCTGGCAGGCCACATGGAACTACAATCAATCACCCAGATATTTCAAAAGCTGCACCAAATACTGGCCGGATTGCCGGTCTCGCTCATCTCGGTCAAGATCCCGTTTGCCGAAGATCACAAAGCCATTGTCTCCGTAAAAATTGAGCAGCGCGTCTTTGTCCTCGCATTCCAGATACACAAACTTGCCGCCCAGCACCGCCTGGATCGCGCGCACCTTATCAGTCGCCAGCTTCAACAGCACGTCGCCCGGAATCAGGTTGTCGTATCCGTTGGCAAAATTTTTGCCAAGCTGACCAATCAGAGGTGCTGAGATCATGTAATTGTCCGTCATAGAGCGTCGTGCATCCCTTGCCATTGCAAAACGATTCACTTTCTTTGCAACATTTTTGCTAATGTTCTTGCGTGGAATTTCGAGCACTTTGTTTGACAGTGTAAAATATCCCACCAGCACTGGTTTGTCTTTGTAAGATGTCGCCACCAGCTGCGTCTGGGCAATTCCCTGCCTGGCAAATTCAATGGCCTTGCAATGCAGAAAAAACTCCACGTCCTTATTCAGCGGACAAGAAAACTCGGAAAGGATCTCCTTTGTTCGACCCTCTCCGAGTTCTTGGATCATATCTTTTAGGTTAACTAATCCGTATCCTGTCATTTCTTTCCAAACATCTCACGCAGCGCATCGCCCTTGATCTCATGGACAGTCTTATCCACAACGACATTTTTGCTGCTCTTTCCCTCTGCATTTTCCAATGCTCGTACAAAATTCCGTGCAAGCGGTTTTGAACGAATCACGACATTCTTTGTAATACTCTTTGTCGCCATCAAAAAGACCTCCTTCTTTTTGAAAGTGCAAAGCTATACCTTGCATCTTCATTATATGCAATCCAGCCCCCTTTGTAAAGCCGCCTGTGCAACTTTCACGTAAAAAACGCACAAACCCCTCCAGCCGTTTCCAACTGGAGGGGTCTGCCCCGTCGCCAAAAGGTAAGGATAAAAACAAGAAGGTTTCTTTCCATGCGTTGCCTGCCTTTACAGCATAGCACGCTTTTTGGATATGGGCAAGCAAAAGCCCCGGCGCTGGTACGATGCAGCGCCGGGGAAACATGGAGTACAGCACAAAACCGGACAAAGGAAATTTTATGCTTGCAGGGGTCAGTATACCACACTCCCTGCATATGGGCAAACCGCCCGGAAAGGAAGTGTTATCATGCCCCGCAAAAAAGCTCCTGCGGCCGAAGCGCCGCGCCTGGTGGCTTACTACCGCTACTCTGGCGGCAGCCGCCAGACCGAGCAGAGCATCGAGGGCCAGCGCCGGGACTGCGAGGCCTACGCCCGCGCCCACGGCATGACCATCCTGCGCGAGTATGTAGACCGCCACATCAGCGGCAAAACTGATGACCGCCCCGCCTTCCAGCAGCTGGTGGCCGACAGCGCCGCGCACACCTTTGACGCCGTGATCTGCTGGAAAACCGACCGTCTGGCCCGCAACCGCTACGACAGCGCCGTCTATAAGAAAAAGCTCCGGGACAACGGTGTGGAGATCCTCTATGCCGCCGAGAGCAACATCTCCGGTGCCGAGGGCATCATCATTGAGGGCCTGATGGAAGCTCTGGCTGAGTATTACAGCGCCGAGCTGGCCGAAAAAGCCCGCCGTGGCATGCGGGAATCCGCCCTCAAGGGCAAGGCCTTGGGCAGCTCCCGCCCGCTGGGCCTCACCGTGGACGCCGACAAACACTACATTATCGAGCCCACAGGTGCCGAGGCAGTCCGGTATATCTTTGAGCAGTACGCCGCCGGGCTGTCCTCTTCCTCCATCGTGGAGCGCCTGAACGTCATGGGCCTGCGCACCAGCCACGGCGGCCCGTTCAACAAAAGCAGCATCAACCGCATCATTCAGAACGAAATGTACCGCGGCATTTACGTCAGTAAAAAGTTTGATGTCCGCATCGAGGGCGCGATCCCGGCCATCATCGACAACGATTTATGGAAAAGGGCACAAAACATGTTTGAACGCAACCGCCAGAGCCGCACCCCGCACGCTTCCCGCGCCGATTATATTCTCTCCGGCAAACTGTACTGTGGAGAGTGCGGCTGCCTGATGAAAGGCGTCTGTGGACGCAGCAGCGGCAACGGCCAGATGTACCACTATTACGCTTGCCCCGGCCGCTCCATTGGCCGCGCCTGCACCCGCAAAAATATCCCGCAGGACGAGCTGGAAGCTATGGTGGTCAATTCCGTTGCGGACCTGCTGCTGGAGCCCGATCTGCTGGAGCAGATCGCAGACGCCATCGTGGAGCTGCAGCAGGCCGAGGCCGCACGCCCTGACCCGGAGAAGCAGGCACTGGAAAAATCCCTGTCCGATGTCCGGAACAAGATCCAGAACATCCTCTCTGCCATTGAGAACGGCGCCTCCAGCGCCGCCCTCTCTGCCCGCCTTGCCGACCTGGAGCAGCAGGAGAGCACGCTTTCCTATCAGCTCTCTTCCCTCACCGCCAAAAAGCCTCTCACCTTCACCCGTGACCAGATTTTGTTCCTGCTGCAGCAGTTCCGCGTCTCCCCCTCGGAGCGCACCAAGGCCTACTGCCGCCGCCTGGTTGATACCTTTGTGGATCACATCGAGCTCACCAACACCGAGCTGATCCTCTATTTCAACATCTCCGACGAAACCATTGATAAAAACAAAAAAGCTCCCCGGTCGAACCATTCCGAAGAAAGTTCGACCGAGAAGCGTTTGGTCCGAGTGGCGAGAATCGAACTCACGGCCTCTTGAACCCCATTCAAGCGCGCTACCAAAACTGCGCTACACCCGGATATCTGTAAGCGTTTGTCGCTCACAGCTTGATTAGTATACCCGACTTCTCGCATTTTGTCAAGCACTTTTCGGCAACTTTTTTAAATTTCTTCGTCCGCATCCTCCTGCAAGGGCAGGGTCGGCTGGGCAATGGGCGGAAATTCCACCGTAGCCACAGCCACCGCAAACACGCTCTCCGCACCCGCCGAAAGCAGAGCCTGTGCACAGGCGGCAGCCGTAGCACCGGTGGTGATCACATCGTCCACCAGCAGCACGCGGCGGCCCTCTATGAGGTCCGGGTCCTGCACGCGGAACGCACCGGCCACATTGGCCAGGCGCTGTTCAAAGGGCAGTCCTGCCTGCCGGTTCTTCCGGCGGGCAGGACCAAGAGCCTTTGTTTCCAGCGGAAGGTCCAGTGTCTCTGCCAGCGGCTGCGCCATGCGTTCCGGTACATTGTACCCGCGTCTGCGGCTGGACGCCGGTACCGGCACGATGCAGTCATAGCCGAGCCAGGCACCTTCCACCCGCTGAGGCACCGGTTCCGCGCCCCTCATCCGGACCTCGCTGCCAAAGGCAAGCTCTGCCAGCACCACGCCCAGCTCCACCGCCGTCCATGGTGCAGCCTGATACTTTGCCCGCAGGATGGCCCGCCGCACGCAGCCCTCATACCGGAACGGTGCCGCTGCGCCGCTCAGGCCGCCCAGATAATGCTGCGATGCGTCCAGCCGGATGCCGGGCTTCCGGCGCAGCCGGTCCACTTCTTCCGCACAGTCCGGGCAGGTCCTTATGCTGCCCAGCACCGCATTGCAGAAGGGGCACCGACGCGGATAAAGCAGCTGCCGTACCCCGCGCAGTGCCCGGCGCGGGGCGCTGTAATAGCGCATCAGTCCTTCTTCACGGCCACGATCACGCGGACGCGCTTGCCCGCGGCGCAGCCAAAGTTGTCGTACCAGCCAGTGAGGTAGTAAGCGTCCGAGTTCACCTCGGCCAGCTTCGTGGCGTAATACTGGCCCTTGTACCACAGGTACACCTGGGCATTGTCCGCTACCTCATAGCGGGTGGAACCGGACAGCACTGACGCGGCACCCACCTTGTCGATCTTCATGGGCATCAGCTGCACCATGGCCTTCACCGAACCGTTCACTTCCTGCCGCACGGCCAGGCCGCCGGCCAGCACCGGGTACTTGATGGAGGTGGTGTAGCTGGTGGGCTGCCCGTTGATGTAGCAGACATAGGTGGCACCGCCGCCTATATAGTTCAGGATGGTGCCATAAGGCTCCCCTACCACCTTAGCCAGCTGTTTGACGCCGATGCTCACCAGGGAGCCGGTGCTGCTGGTGACCTTATTCCACACGGTCTGGAGGATATCGCCGTTGATGACGCCCCACAGGATCTCGCTGGTGGTAGGCACCAGCACGCTCCGCAGGTCCTTCAGCACCTGGTTGGTCCCATCAGAGCCTTCGCCCTCAGAATCCCCTGCAGTGGCAGGGGTCTTGGTGGAGGGCAGGTTGGCCGCAATGTTGCGGATATCATCCAGCACACCGTACTTCCACAGGTCGCCGGTGACATCGTTGAGGATCAGCCGGTCGATCTCGCCGTTGTCGTTAAGCGTATAGTAGCGGACATTCAGCATGTTCAGTTTCGTCCCGGATAGGCGGCTGGGACGAACCGTCCCAGCCACACCCTCCGTAGTCGTATCCAAGATCTGCACGTCGTCTGCCAGTTTATGGTCGCCCAGCATGGTGGCGTCTGCGCTCACCGTGCCGCTGATGGTCCGGTTTTCAATAGCGGTCACGTTCTCACCTTCCGGCGTCACGTCGATGCGCACCATCCAGCCGGCGGGGTAGTTCAGGCTTTTGTCCACATTCACGGTGCGGGTGATGCCGTCGGTGCACATCACTGCTACGCGCTGCAGCACGTCGGCACCGTTGTCCTCCACAAGGGAGCGGGTGGCCGTCTGCACCACGCCGTAGAACACGCTGTCGGCCTCTTCGCCGGTGACCACATCCGCCACCTCATTGTCCATGCCCAGCAGCAGGGTGACCACTTCGCCCACGCCGCCGCCGTTCAGGGACGAGATCTTGGACGCCACCGCCGAGCTGCCCAGCTGGTAGCTGGTACCGGCCACGGTCACCGCCGTGGGAGCGCTGGCGCTGGGCGAAACTGCTGTGATGCGGCCTGCGGCGCGGCGGGTATAGATCCATACCGTCTGCAGACTCTCGCTGTAATAATACACATCGTATTTGTTCAGTTCGCCGGACTCCGACACCTTATCGTTGCGGTACACGCTCACCGGTGCAAAGGGCAGCTGGGTGCCCTCCGACGCCACAAAGGGTCCCTTCAGGCTGCTGAGCAGCACCGTGGAGGTGTCCACCTGACCATTTGCCACGGTAAAGCCCAGGGTGCTGCCATAGGCTCCGCCGGAGGCCGTGTTGGCCGTGAGGGCGTTGTACAGCAGCACAGCGCAGTCCTCATAGTTCATGCTCTGGCCCTGTGCCCTGTTCAGCTGGCTGCGCAGGCCCAGTTCCTGAGCCTTGTTCAGCTGCGCCGCCGGGAAGGCACCGTTCAGATCTGTCATCTTGTAGCCCAGCAGCTTGAGCACGGACGTGCAGGCTTCTTCCAGCGTGACGGCGTTGTCCGGGCGGAAGGTGCCGTCCGTGTAGCCGTTCATCCAGCCCTGCTGCACCGCAATGCGGATGTAGGGTGCCCACTGCGAAGAGCCGGGCACGTCCTTATACAGGGTGCCCACAGCCCCCTGGGAGGCTGCGCTCTCCCGGTACGCCGAGAACGCCACCAGCATGCGGGCAAAGGCCCCGCGGGTGACGGCGGCGTCCAGGCTGCCGGTCTGCCCGGCGTCTATACCGCCCAGCGTGATGGCCGTCTGCACGGCCGTGTTGCTGGCACTGCCCAGCGCAGCCGCCGGCATGGCCAGCATGGACACAGCCATGCTCACCGCCAGCAAAAGTGCGAGAAAACGTTTTTTCATAGGTATTCCCCTTTCTTCGGGCTCAGTCGTAGCGCAGCGCCTCGATGGGATTGAGACGTGCCGCGCGCCGGGCCGGCAGATAGCCGAACAGCACACCGATGCCCACCGAGATGCCAAAAGCCACCACGATGGAGTTGAACGACGGACTCACCGTGATGGTGGTATCGCTCATGAACATGGGCAGCACCTTGTTGGCCGCCATGCTCACCGCATAGCCCAGTGCAATGCCTAAAACGCCGCCCAGCGCGGAGGTGGTGGCTGCTTCCACCACGAACTGCGCCAGAATGGTGCGCTCCTTGGCGCCCAGCGCCTTGCGGATGCCGATCTCACGGGTGCGCTCGGTCACCGACACCAGCATGATGTTCATGATGCCGATGCCGCCCACCAGCAGCGAGATGCTGGCAATGCCGGTGAGCACCACGATGACCATGTTGATCATCTTGTTCATTTCCTCCAGCCACTCGCTGGCGCTGTACACATAGTAGCCGTTTTCGGTCTTGAGGATCTTCTGCAGCTCCTCTTCCATCGTGGTTTTGGCCTCGTTGGCAAAGTTTTCGTCCGTCATCACAGCCGTGTAGTTATTCACCGCGCTCTGGCTGGAAAGCCGCATCACGGTGGTGTAGGGCAGGTAGACGCAGTCGTCGTCGCTGCCTTGCTGCATGGTGGGGTTGCTGACCTTGGCCGCCAGCACGCCCACAATGCGGAACTTGTTGGCACCGATCTTGAGCGTCTGCCCCACACCGTTGCCGCCAAAAGCCACCCGGTTCAGGTAATCGCCAATGATGCAGACCTGCTTGTTGTCCTGCATATCCATGTACTGCAGGCCCCGTCCCTGTGCGATCTGGTAATTTTTCATTTCGGTGTAGCTCTCGTCCACACCGCTGATGTTGGACCAGCGGTAACTGGTGGTGCCGATCTTCAGCGTACCGCTGGCTTTGCCGCTGAATTCGATCTGGGGCGACACTGCCTTGATCAGGTCGGAGTGCCGCTGGCAGATGTCGTACATATCGTTCACCGGTACGGTGCGGGAGCCGTAGCCCCACACCTGGATGTTGAGGGTGTTGGTGCCCAGGGCCGAAAAGCTGTCCCGCATACTCTTGGTCATGCCGTTGCCCAGGCCCACGATGACGATGACCGCCATCACGCCGATGATAATGCCCAGCATGGTCAGAAAGGTGCGCAGCTTGTTGCTCCACACGTTCTGGATGGCCTGCCGGAAGGTCTCAATGATCATGCCTGTTCCTCCTTTTCCGGCGTTTCGGGCAGCAGAGTGGGCTGCACCATGGCCTCCGGTGCGTGAGAGTCGCCGTCATAGACCACCCGGCCGTCCTCCAGCCGGATGATGCGGTCGGCCTGCACGGCAATGGAGTTGTCGTGGGTGATCAGCACCACGGTATGTCCCTGCTTATGCAGTTGCTGCAAAAGCCCCAGCACCTCGCGGCCGGTGTGGGAGTCCAGTGCACCGGTGGGCTCGTCGGCCAGGATCACCGGCGGGTTGCGTACCAGTGCCCGCGCAATGGACACACGCTGCTGCTGGCCGCCGGAAAGCTGGTTGGGCCGGTTTTTCAGTTTGTCGCCCAGGCCTACCTGCTCCAATACCTCACGGGCACGGGCGTGCCGCTCGGCGCGGGAGACGCCCGCGTACACCAGCGGCACCTCCACGTTTTCCATCAGGTTCAGCCGGGGCAGCAGATTGTACTGCTGGAAGATAAAGCCCAGCATCTCGTTGCGGACCGCCGCCAGCTCGTTACGGTTCATCTTACCCACGTCCCGGCCGTTGAGCCGGTACACCCCGTGGGTAGGCACGTCCAGACAGCCGATGATGTTCATGCAGGTGGACTTGCCGGAGCCGGACTGGCCCACGATGGCCACGAACTCGCCTTTGTCGATCTTCATGGTAATGTGATCTGCAGCCTTTACCGTGGTGTCGCCCATCTGGTAATACTTGCAGACCTCTTCAAATTCGATCAGAGCGCTCATGCATTCCTCCGTGTCAGGTCAGGACCACGCCGTCGGCCTCGCCGATCACTTCGCCGTCGTTTCCGGCGTCCACCGGCTCGTCAACGGCCGGTTCCTCGGTCACGGTGCTTTCTGCACCTTCCCCATCGGCCGTGCCGTCGGTGGTCTCGCCGCCCGTCGTGTCGGTGGTGCCATCGGTCATGTACTCATAGCCGCCGTTGTCGTAATAGGTATCGCTGCTCACCGAGCTGGGGTCGTAGCCCACGGTGTCCTGCGCGGTCAGGCCGCTGACAACCTGGGTGTAATCGCTGTCACTGACGCCCAGCTTGACCTTGACGTACACAAAGCCGTCCGGTGCGACCATGTCCGGGTCTGCGTTGACCGCACTGGGAGAGTCCTGGGTCACCAGCACATAGCTGCCGCGCACCACGGCTGCGTTGGGCACCGCCAGTGCGTTCTTGGCCTGGGCCACCACGATCTCCGCGTTGGCGTTCATGCCGGGGCGCAGGCCGTCGGTCTCGTCGATGCGCACGGTGACCGGGTAGGTGGTGGTGCCGCCGCTGGTGTCGCCCTTCATGGACACGCGGGTCACAACGCCCTCATAGGTCCTGTCCTGCACGGCGTCGGCGGTGACCTGCACGGTCTGCCCCACCGACAGGCTGCTGACCTGCAGCTCGTCCACATTGATGGTCATTTCCAGGTAGCTCAGATCGTAGATGGTGCACAGGTCGCTGCCGGTGCTCAGGGCATCGCCCACCTTGGCGGCCTTTTCGATGATGGTGCCGCTGATGGGCGAGGTGATGGTATAGTTGTTCATGGTGTCCTGGGTGCTCTGCATGGACAGCTCGGCCCCACGCAGGGTCTCGGAGGCAGACTGGATGGACTCGCTCAGGTCGTCACCGCTGATCTGCAGCACGATGTCGTCCTTGTTCACGCTGTCGCCCTCGCGTGCATGGATGGCGGTGACCGTACCGGCGGCCAGCGTCGTCAGGGTGCGCTCGGCCTGATACTGGAAGGTGGCCGCGCCGATGGAGCTCACGCCGTTCACGGTAGCGGTGGCCGCCTGGGCGGTGGTCAGGCCGCCTGCATTGCGCACCGAGATGGTCACGGTGCGGGTGAGCAGGTTGCCGGTGCTCAGGGCATCGGTGCCGGTGACGGCGGTAATGGTGCCGGTCAGGGTCTCAAAGGTACCGTCCAGCGTCACGTCCGCGCTCTGCCCCACCGAGAAACCGGCTGCGTCTGCCGCCGGGAACTCCAGTGCCAGTGTCATCTTGGAGTTGTCGCGGATCACGGCCACTTCCTGGCCGCTGGTCACCTCGTCGCCCTTGGCGACCTTCAGGCTGCTCACGACACCGGCCACTTCCGCGCGCACATACTGGCGGTCCACCGTCTTGTCGTAGTTGCGCTGGGCCTGCTGCAGGGTGATGCCCGCCTGCTCCACCTTGGTGGTGGCGTCGGAGGAGTCCACGGTGTAGAGCACATCGCCCTCTTCCACGTTGTCGCCTTCCTCAAAGCTGCAGGTCAGCACCTTGCCGGACACCAGCGACTTGACATTATAAGTATTCGCCGGCTTCAGGGTGCCGGTGCCGCTCAGGGCATTGACGAGGTCCCGCTGTTCCGGCGCGGTCTCCACATAGCTGGTATCCACGCTGGCAGGCTTGTCGGCCTTGGGCTTGAGCAGCCACACACCGCCCAGCACGGCCACGCAGGCCACCGGGACCAGCCACTTCCAGTTCTTTTTCAGGAACCCGGCCGCTCCGGCACCGGCCATTCTCCCCGTCTGCGGCGCTCCCGCAGCGTTCTGCTCGGTTTTCTTTTTCATAGATCCTCCTAAAAATGAGCAGGCGGCACTCCCGCCTGCAGGCATCCGGTTTACGGTTCAGTTGATTGTAGTGTAGCGCATTTTTGGGCAATACACAAGCGTCCAAATTTCGTACATCCATCTTTTCAACAAAATTTAACAAAGCCGGGGCACACCCGCAGGCATACTCCGGCTTTTCCGGTTTTTCTTCGGTTTTATACGCGCACCATATCGGGGGTGATCTCTGCCAGACTGTGAGCACCGCACATCTGCATGGTGTCGGCCAGTTCCCCGGCCAGCTTGTCGATGTAGCACTTCACGCCTTCCTCGCCGCCGCCGTACACGGCCGTGACAAAGGGGCGGCAGATCAGCACGCCATCGGCGCCCAGGGCCAGTGCCTTGAACACATCCACACCGGTGCGGATGCCGCCGTCCACCAGGATCTTCACGCCGGTGCCCTTGAGGGCTGCAGCGATCTCCGGCAGGACTTCAGCGGTGGCGGGGCACTGGTCCAGCACACGGCCGCCGTGGTTGGACACCACGATGGCGGCGGCACCGGCCTCCCTGGCCTTCAAAGCACCCTTGACGGTCATCACACCCTTGACGATGAAGGGCCGCTCGGCCAGCTTCACGATCTCGGCCAGCTCTTCCACGCTCTTGCTGCCGGCCGGCGGGGTCATGTTCTTGAGGAAGGGCAGGCCTGCCGCATCCACGTCCATGGCCACGGCAAAGCAGCCGCTGGCCTTGGCCTGGGCCATCTTCTCCCGGATGGTGTCGATGTTCCAGGGCTTGATGGTGGGCACACCGCAGCCGCCCGCCGCACCGATGGCCTTGGTGGCCATCTCCATCACGGTGGGGTTGGTGCCGTCACCGGTAAAGGCGGCAATGCCGTTCTCGGCGCAGGCGCGTACCAGCACGTCGTTATAGGTCATATCGGTGTAGGTCTCGGAGTAGTGCAGGTTCACCGCACCCACCGGGCCTGCAAAGAAGGGGTATTTGAACTGCTTGCCAAACAGTTCAAGCGTGGTGTCCGGGGTGCCACCCTCGCACAGGGTGTCCATGTTCACCCGGATGTCCGCCCACTTATTATAGTTGCGGATCGCCGTGTCGCCCACGCCCTTGGCACCGGGGCCGGGGATCTGGTTTTTGCAGGCCACGCCGTTGCACACCGGGCAGGCCTTGCAGTATTTGCCGATGCACTCCCGCGCATTGGCCAGCACTTCAGCATAGTTCATACAGAGTCCATCCTCCTTGTTTTCCATTTTTGCGGCAGGAAATGCCCTGCTGCAGCACTCTCTGCCCCCATCATAGCCTTGTTTTGGCTCCCCGTCAAGGGTTCTGCACACCTTTTGCCCGCCTCTTGTCATTTTGCAGTACGATGGTACGTCATTTTTAAAAAAGTCTGATCTTTTTTAAAAAAATCCTTGACAAAACAGCTGGTTTCAGGTATTATAGTGGAGCGCCAAGGGCACCCGCCCAAAGGCAGAACAAAAGA
>ENA-USUM01000023-USUM01000023.1-human-gut-metagenome-genome-assembly--contig:-NODE-23-length-51117-cov-50.703723_pt1 | contig 51117 bp, 73 predicted proteins | sample MGYA00250063_ERZ773402 | MGnify/ENA primary metagenome ERZ773402 (study PRJEB29103, sample SAMN06112030) | human gut metagenome | biome: human gut; feature: ankylosing spondylitis patient; material...
CGCCCACGTCGCATTACATATTGTATCAAAAATTCGGGCGTTTGTATAGGCTTTTTTGAGAAACTCCGAACTTTCTTTCCATTTTGTAACCTGAAATGTGGTCTGTGCAACTGCAAAAAGGGGTTTTTGGGGGTCAGACGGGCCGTTCCACGCCTCTAACTCGGCTAAATCGGCAAAAACGAACACCTCGCCCCGGGTGTGCCCCACAATGCCCTGCACCTCCGGGTGGGTCTTATCGCCTGCCACCAGCAGCACCGCACCCTCTTTTTCGGCCTCGGCGGCAATGCGCTGGATCTTCTGCACAAAGGGGCAGGTGGCGTCATGGTACGGGATGCCGCGCGCGGCCAGTTCATCGTAAACGCTGCGGGGCACGCCGTGGCTGCGGATGACCACCTCGCACCCGGCAGGCACATCCTGCACGGTGTCCACTACCTGTGCACCCTTGCGCCGCATATCCTCCACCGCCTGCGGGTTGTGGATCAGCGGGCCCAGCGTTGCCACCTTATGCCCCTCGGCCAGCAGGCCGTAGGTCAGTTCCACGGCACGGTTCACACCAAAGCAGAACCCCGCCGTTTTTGCCAAACGGATCTCCATCTCTTACGCCCCCATCTTTTCCCATGCTTCCAGCAGCGCCTGCTTGTTGGCACGGAGCTTTTTGGTGTCCCGGCGGCCCTCCATGGCAAACTGTTCCGCGGGCATCGGCTCGCCGTAGATCACCCGCACCTTGCAGAACAGGTGCATTCTTCCGTCCGGGGTATCATAGAAGATGCGGCAGGGCACAACGTCCACCCCTGCCTCGGCGGCAATGACGAACAGGCCGCTCTTGGGGGGCAGGAGCTTGCCCTCCTTTTCGCGGGTGCCCTCCGGGAAGATGAGCAGGGTCTTGCCCTGCTTGCAGGCCTCCACCGTCTGGGAGATGACCGCCATCTCGTCCTTGGTGCCGCGGACGCACACGCCGCCGCAGCAGCGGAAGAACCACGTCAGAAAGGCGTTGATCTCGAACAGCTCCTTTTTGGCGAACACCACCATCCGCCTGCCCCACCGGGTGACAACGATGAACACCGGGTCGATGGCTGACACATGAGTGGGCGCAAGGATATAACCCTTCGTCTGCACCTTTTTCAGGTTTTCACGCCCCTCCACCCGGATGCGGAAACCGATGTGCCACACAAGCCACGCAAGGGGCACCAGAATATAATATAGTACCATTTTTTATTCCTGTCCTGTTTGTTTTATCCGCCGATCTTTTTGGCGATGATCTGCTTCATGGCGTCAAGGCTCTGCTCAAAATCCAGTTCCGAGGTATCCAGCAGCACGGCGTCCTCTGCCTGCTTCAGCGGAGCGGCGGCGCGGTGGGTGTCCTGATAGTCCCGCTGCTTCACATCTGCCAGCACTTCCTCGTAGGGGGTGTCGATGCCCTTGGCCTGATACTCCTTCCAGCGGCGGGTGGCGCGTGCCTCCGGGCTGGCGGTCAGGAAGATCTTCACCGTAGCGTCCGGCAGCACCACCGTGCCGATATCCCGGCCGTCCATCAGCACATCCTGCTTTTTTGCCATGCTGCGCTGCAGCTCCAGCAGAAATGCCCGCACCGCGGGGTTTGCGCCCACGGCAGAGGCTGCCATGCCCGCGGCTTCGGTGCGGATGGCGGTACTCACATCCTCGTCCTTCAAGTAAATGTGCTGCTCGCCCGCAATGGATGCCAGCCGCAGCTCGATCTGGGGCAGCAGAGCGTCCACCGCTGCGTTGTCCTTGGGGTCCTTGCCCGCGCGCAGGGCGTACAGGCCGATGGCGCGGTACATTGCACCGGTGTCCACATAGATATAGCCCAGCTCTGCCGCCAGACGGCGTGCCAGAGTGGATTTGCCTGCACCCGCAGGCCCATCAATTGCAACAGATACCATGATATGTTCTCCTTATTTATATATAGTACACAGCAAAACGGACTGCACTGTTTTTACAGGTTATTCGCAAAGCTTTGTGCGGTGCAGAAAGCGATCTGCAGATTGTAGCCGCCGGTGTAGGCGTCCACGTCCAGCACCTCGCCCGCGAAGTACAGCCCCAGCGCCTTTTTGCTCTGCATGGTCTTGGGGTCTACCTCCCGCACCGATACGCCGCCGCTGGTGATGACTGCGTGGGCAAGGTCGCCCCGGGCGTCAATGGACACCTGCCAGTGCTTGACCAGCTGCACCAGCTCCCGCTTCTGCTCCCGGGTGATCTGGTTTGCCTTGGTGGCGGGGTCGATGCCCCAGCGCGCCACCATGACCGGCTGCATACTGGAGGGCAGCAGCTTGACCAGCGCGCCCTGTGCCGCGTGGTTTGCCAGCAGGGCAAAGTCCCGGGTGATGCGGTCGTACAGCTGCTCCTCGCTCAGGGCGGGCTTCAGGTCGATCTCCGCGATGTACCTGTGCTTTTTCATGTCCCCCAGATGGCTGGACGCGCTCAGGGTCAGCGGCCCGCTGATGCCAAAGTGGGTAAACAGCATCTCGCCCTGCTCGTCAAAAATGGCCTTGCCGTCCTCCAGCAGGGTCAGGGTGACGTTTTTCAGCGCCAGACCCATCATCTTTTTGCAGTCCGGGTCGCGGCTGACAAGGCTGACCAGACTGGGCACCGGCTCCACAAGGGTGTGTCCCGCCTGCTGCGCCAGCTTGTAGCCATCGCCGGTAGAACCGGTGGTGGGGTAGCTCACGCCGCCGGTAGCCACCAGTACAGCGTCTGCCCGGTATTCCCGGCCGGAAGTGCCCCGCACGCCCACGCAGCGCAGCGCCGGGCCAGCCTTTTTCTTTTTGGGGTGACGCGGGTTTTCCGCTGCCGCCGGGGCGGGCTCTGCCTCCGGCACGATGTCCTCCAGCAGCAGCTTTTTTGCGCCATCATAGACGATGTCGGCATCCTGCGCATAGCGCAGCAGCGCCTGCCGGATCTCCTCGGCCTTATCCGATACCGGGAACACCCGACGGCCACGCTCCACCTTCAGCTCCACACCAAGGCCTTCGAACAGCTCCATGGTCTTTGCCGGGGGGAACGCTCCCAGCGAGGAGTACAAAAAGCGCGGGTTCGTGCGCACATGGCGCAAAAACTCCTCTGCCGGGCAGTCGTTGGTCACATTGCAGCGCCCCTTGCCGGTGACAAGGATCTTCTGCCCGGGCTTCTCGGTATGCTCCAGCACCGTCACCTGATGTCCCTGCCGCACGGCAGCACCCGCCGCCATCAGTCCGGCTGCCCCGGCTCCCACGATCAAAACCCTTGCCATCTGTCATCCTCCCAAAATCGCCTGTTAATTCTATTGTATCATACCAGAAACCCCGCGCAAAAGCAATGCAGCGCCGCAGGAAATGAATGGATTTTCGGTTCCACACCCTCTTGACAAAGCCGCCGGGCTGCTGTATTCTTTTTACAGACCGTTAGTTTGTAAAAAGGAGCATCCGCCATGCCGCGCAACAAATACCCGGAACAGACCGTTGAAAAGATCCTGGACGCCGCCGCCCTGCTTTTCCTCCAGAAGGGCTACCAGAATACCACCCTGCAGGACATCATTGATGCCACAAAGCTTTCCAAAGGGGCGGTGTACCATCACTTCCGCTCCAAGGAGGAGATCGCGCAGCGCGTCGGTGACCGTTTGGGCGACCAGATGTGGGAGCCGCTGCGCCGTATCCGGGACGACCCCGCCCTGACCGGGCTGCAAAAGCTGCAGGCGGTGTTTGCAGCATCCTTCGCCGGGCAGCGGCAGCAGCAGATCGCGCAGACTTTGCCGCACCTGTGCAGCAACCCGCAGTTCCTTGCCATGGAGCTGACCAACATTGAAGCGCATCTGGCCCCGGAGTGCATTGCACCCATGATCCGGCAGGGCATGGCGGACGGCTCCATCCACACCGCCGATGCCAATGCGCTGGCCGAAGCGCTGTTCGTGCTGGCAGACATCTGGCTTTCTCCCCAGACGCGCCCCACCACACCGACCCAGCAGCGGGCGCGGAACCTCGTGTTTCAGCAAATGACCCATGCACTTGGGCTGGATCTTTTGACGGATGCACAGGCCGAACAGCTGGTGCAGCTGTGCACACCGGTCAAAGACTGAATTTCCCGGGCGGAACGCTCCGCCTTTTTTTGTATGTAAATACAGACCAGCAGTCTGTAAATAAAAAAGCAGGAGGTTTCCATGAACACTTTTATCCTTATCGTCCTTGGACAGATCGTCTCCCTGTTCGGCAATGCCGCCCTGCGGTTTGCGCTGCCGCTGTATCTGCTGCGGCAGACTGGTTCTGCCGCGCTGTACGGCGGCATCACCGCTCTGGCCATGCTGCCTGCCCTTGCTGGAATGCTGACCGGCGGCGCGCTGGCAGACCGCTGCCGTAAAGCCCGCCTGATGGCACTGCTGGATCTGGTGACCGCCGGTATTGCGGCTGCTGCCGCTGCCGGACTGCCGCATCTGCCCCTGCTTCCGCTGGTCCTGACAGTGCTGGGCAGTCTGTACGCCATTCAGGGACTTTACCAGCCCGTGGTACGCGCCTGCCTGCCTCTGCTGCTGAACGGCACCCAGCTGCTGCGCGGCAACGCAGTCATCCAACTGGTGGATACCGTGGACGAGCTTCTCGGTCCCCTGCTGGGTGCTGTTCTGCTGGAGCACCTCGGCATCCGGGGTCTGCTGGTGCTCTGCGGCTGCTGCTTTGCACTTTCTGCCGGGATGGAGCTCTGTCTGCGCATCCCACAGGATGTCCCATATGACACAAAGCTCTCCGTCCGTTCTCTGTGGGCCGACCTGCGGGAAAGTGCGCAGTTCTTCACCGGGCAGGCTGCGGTGCTGCAATTAGCCGCCGCCATGGCGGCTGTAAACCTGCTGGAAGTCCCGGCTCTCATCGTGGGTGTCCCGGTGCTGGTGGTACAGACCCTGCAGAAAAGTGATGCCTCCCTCGGCCTTGTGCAGGCGGTGCTGAGCGCAGGCGGCATTTTAGGCGGCGTGCTGGCCGGAACCTTCTTTGTCCGTCATCCCATCCGCAGCGGCACACCTCTTTTGCTGGCGCTCAGCGGCGTGTGCGCCGCGCTGGGTCTTGCCCTCCGGGTGTCAGTGCTGCAGTTCGGCAGCATTCTGGTGCTGGGGGCCGTGTTTATGGCCGTGGCAGCGCTGTTCAATGTATGGTTCTTTGCGCAGCTGCAAGTGCTGGTGCCGCAGGCACAGCTGGGCAAGACGACAGCCTGCCTCTCTGTGCTGGCCTGCCTGACCCAGCCCATCGGACAGGCAGCCTATGGCAGTGCCTTCCAGCACTGGGCTGCGCACCCGGCAGATGTACTGCTGGCAGCCGGGGTGCTTTCGGCGCTGGTTCTCTGGCTGCTGCAAACGCGCCGTACCGTCTGACACAGCAAAAAAGGAGCCGCTATTGCAGCCCCTTTTATGGTTTGCTTACTCCGGCAGCTTTGCCGGGTCGAGATAGCTTTCGCCCTGCTTTACCTCCACATGGATGTGGCTCTCCTCGGCGCACTCGCAGCCGACAGTGCCCACCGTGCCCAGCTTCTGCCCGGCGGTCACGGTGTCCCCGGCCTTTACGGCAGGATCTGCCACACCGCACAGCCGCCAACTGCGGCCAGCGGCATCTTCCAGCACCACCACGGTGCCCCAGTTGCCCTCTGCCCCGGCAGACACCACCTTGCCCGCCACGGGTGCCGCTACCGCAGCACCCTGCGTGCAGGCATAGTCCACACCGTTGTGGGTGCGCCAGTCTCCAAGGGTCTTGTTATACACCAGCTCATCGCCGCTGAAGGCGTTGAGCACGCGCCCCGGCATAGAGGGCGCGGCGGCAGGCTGCGCCGAACTGCTGGCAGGCGAGGATGCGCCTTGCAGTGCCGAGGGTTCGCGCAGCGAACCAGAGCCAGACTGCGCACCAGAGGATGCCCCAGAGGGCGTCTGCTGCGGCACATCTGCCTTGCTGTTTGCAACGTCGGTCACGGGCTGCTGCCATGTGGTGTCCTCCTGTGCGTCCCAGTCCGGTTCTGTTTCCGGGGTGGTCTGTTGGGTGGTGCCGGGGGCGTTTAGTCCATCCAGACTTTTTTGCAGTTCTGCCCGCAGGGCACGCACCGCCCACACCCCTGCCGCAGCCGCAGCCAGCAGGCTTGCGGTCAGCAGCAGAGCAAAGCCCTTGCCGTGCAGAAATTTTTTGATCTGCTCCATGCTTGTTACTCCCATCTGTTCGTTTTGTGTACGGGAACTTTTCTGGGTTTAGTGTGGGACAGCGGCGGGCGGTTTATGCAAGGGGGCAAAAAAGACACGCAAAAAGGCTGAGCAGCCGCTTTTTTGCAGCTGCTCAGCCCTGCTGTATCCCGTTTTTGGTTACTTGCGCGCGATCATTTCGGTATAAGCCAGCACCAGCGGGCCTACGCCCTTGGCATCGTTGCAGACCACCGGCTCGCTGAAGTAGTAGGCCAGAGAACCGTCACGGTGATCCTTGCCGCCCAGACCCGCCACAAGGCAGATGCCGTCCAGCTGCAAGCTGCCGTCCGGGTTCTTGGACAGATACCGGTCGCAGGTGCCGTAGAAAGCCTTCTCCGCCCATGCAGCCATGCGTTTGGGCAGATAGCCCAGACGCACGCCCTTGAGTACTGCGTAGGCAAACAGGGCGGTGCCGCTGGTCTCCAGATAGTTGCCCTCGGCCTCCGGGTGGTCGATGACCTGCCAGAACATCCCGGTCTGCTCGTCCTGGAACTTGTGCATGTCCTCCACAGCCTGTTTGAGCATGGCCATGATGCCGCGATACTCGTTGTACAGCTGCTCGTCCATGCGCTCCAGCACATCCACCATTGCCACAAGGAACCAGCCCATGGCGCGCAGCCAGAAGTTGGGGCTGCAGCCGGTCTCGGGGTCTGCCCAGTACATCTGGCGGCTCTCGTCGTAGCCGTGGTAGTACAGGCCGGTCTTTTCGTCCCGCATGTGCTTTTTGATGTTCATGAACTGCTTGTAGCTGTCGATGCAGCCCTGCATCTTGTTGAAGCGGGTCTCGTACTCCATGTAGAAGGGCTGTGCCATATAGGTGCCGTCCAGCCACACCTGCCACGGATAGATGTCCTTGTGCCAGAAGTTGCCCTCCTTGGTGCGGGGCTGGGTGAACAGCTGGCTGCGGATAGTGTCGATGGCCTTGCGGTACTTCTCGTCCCCGTAGATATCGTACAGGATGAACAGGTTCTTGCCCTGATTCACGTTGTCCAGATTATACTCCTTGGGGTCGTAGGTCTTGATGGAGCCGTCCGGCTGCACAAAGTAGTCGATAAACTCCTTGGAAAACTCCAGATACTTCTCGTCACCGGTGGTCTTGTACAGGCTCAGGCAGGCGGTAATCATGCAGCCGTCGATGTAGTTCCACTTGTTGGGCTTGCCGCTGCGCACCTTCTCGATGTTCCACATCGGTGCCTCGGCGCTGGAATTGGCGATCAGGTAGTCCACATAGTCGCCCAGCATGGACAGGATCTCTTCATGGGTCATGGGTCAGTCCTCCTCAAAATGTCCTACGTTGGCAAAGTGCAGCCGCTCGCCCTCGTAGCCCTCGATCTTCACGTTGTGCAGGTCGATCTCCTTGACGTTCTCGGCATAGATGGCCAGCTTTTTCACCAGCGGACGGTTGTCGGCCATGGCCGCCTGTCCCTCCTTGGCGTTGGGGTCAAAGGTGATACTCACATCCCGCATGGTTACCCGCTCAATGGGCTGCTCCGGCAGGCCGTCAAAGTAGCAGCCTGCAAACTGGGCATCGGTAGCCACGATATTCTCCATGGTCAGGCTGCCCAGCTTGGGGGTGTACTCGTCCACCGGCATCGGCTCGCGGCACTGTACATAGGGGCCGTGGCCGTCCGGGTCGCAGAAGTAGAACATATTGATGACAAAGGGTGCCTTGACGCCCCGCATCTCCACGTTGCGGAACACCAGCCCGTCAATGACAGCGGTGTTGCCGCGGCCCCGGCGGGTCTTGACGCGCAGACCGCGGTCGGTGTGGTCCATCAGGCACTGGGTCACTACCATATCCTTGACGCCGCCGCTCATCTCGCTGCCGATGACGATGCCGCCGTGACCCTTGTCCAGCAGGCAGTTGCGGATGACGGTATGCTCACAGCTGCGCTTCAGCTTCATGCCCAGAAAGACCTTGCTGGCCTTCATGGCGATGCAGTCGTCGCCCACATGGATGTTCATGCCGATGATGCGGATATACTCGCAGCTCTCGGGGTCGATGCCGTCCGTGTTGGGGGCGTTATAGGGGTTGTTGATATTGAAGTTGAGCAGGTCGAGGTGCTTGACAAAGATGGGGTGGATGGTCCACGAATAGCTGTTCTGCACCGTGATACCATGCAGGCAGACGTTCTCGCTGTCCACCGCAGCCACGGCCCGGGGACGCCATGCGATGCGCTTGACCTTGGGGTTCACCCACCAGTCGCCGTTTTCGGCATCGCAGTCCAGCGTGCCCTCGCCGGTCACCACCACGTCATGCACCTGCGTGATGTTCAACAGGCCCGCAAAGCTGTCCAGCGGGTTGCCCTCCCAGCCGGTCAGGTAGTACTCGTCCACTTCGTTCTCGCTGGGCAGCACGCCGGGCAGGATGGGGTAATGGGTGCGGTCGTTGTCGCCCAGCAGCACCGCGCCCTTTTCCAGATACAGGGTGGTGTTGCTCTTCATGAACAGGCTGGCGGTGCGGTAACGACCGGCGGGCACATACACTGTGCCGCCCTTGGGGCAGGTGGACAATGCTGCCTGCAGCCGCACGGTGTTGTCAGTCTCGCCATCGGCCACCAGACCATAGCGGGCAGCATCCACAAAGAAGGTCTCAGCCTCGGTGGTGAAATCCAGCTTCAGGGTCTCGCCCTCGGCCTGCACCTCCACCGTATAGGCGGTGCCGGGCAGCAGGGAGAACAGGGAGAACACGTTGGTGTTGCAGGCTTCGTATACCGTCTTGCCGTTCAGGGCAACGGTAAAGGGGTGTGCCGGACGGTAGCACAGCTCGTTTTCCAGCTCAAAAACGGCGCTGCGGGTCATGGAACGGATCAGGGTCAGATTCATGCGAAATAACCTCCTGTGAGTTTGTCTTGCCCCCACGGGGCAGACGTGGTATCATGAGGAAAAGCGCTCTCCCGGCTACCGGGAGGGCTGTTTCCGGAAAGGATGCGCAAGATGAAAGCGGAACGGGAAAAGATCCATGCAAAGGTAAAAGCGGACACCGTGCGGCTGAACGGCAGCAAGCTGGAGCTGACGGCAGACGAGGAGACGTGCACCTTTCTGCTGGTAAGCGAGGGCAGCTGCACCCTGCAAATGGGGGAAAACAGCCTGCTGGTAAACCCCGGCAGCGCGCTGCTGCTGGGCGCGGGGGACGCAGTGCTCTCTGCCGCCGGTGCAGCCGTACCGGAACTGGTGGGCTGTCGGTTCCCGCTCAGCGCCCTGCACGAGCTGCGCAGCGCCACCCAGCGGGATTTTGCCCGGCTGTTTTTGCCCGGCGAGGTAACGGTGCTGTACGGCCCGGTGCCGTGGGTTCGCCGCCTGCGCACCCTGCTGGAGATGATGCGCGCTGCCATGCCGGAGCAGGACTACCCCGGCGGGCTGTACCTGCTGCTCATCCTGCACTATGTCGAGCAGGAGTGCCTTGCCGAGAGCAGCGCCGCAGCGCGCCCCCGCAACGAGACCATTGAGCAGGTGTGTGCCTACCTTGCCGCCAACTACCGGCAAAAGTTCTCCCTTACCGAGGTGGCGGCGCGGTTCTACCTCTCCCCCTACTATCTCAGCCGCCTGTTCCGGCGGGTGACCGGGCAGTCCATCGTGGACTATCTGAACAACCGCCGCATCGAGGCTGCGCAGAAGCTGCTGGAGACCACCGAGCTGTCCATCAGCGCTATTGCCGAGCAGACCGGTTTTGCCAGCGCAGCCCACTTCCGCCGCGTGTTCCGCGAGGTGATGGATATCAGTCCTTTGCAGTACCGCAAGAAGCAGACGAAATGATGTATCAACCAAAACACCCCCTGTGCCATCCGTTGGGAGCAGCACAGGGGGTGTTGGTCTTGGTCAGATGTTCTTATGGCGCATTAGCCCTTGACGGCACCTGCGGAGATACCTTCAACGAACTGATCCTGTGCACAGAAGAATACGATCAGCTGCGGCAGGATGGAGATGAGGGACAGCGCAAGGATCTTGTTCCATGCAAAGCCGGTATCACCGTCCATAGACAGCTTGACGAACAGGGACATGGGGTATTTGCCGGGGGTGCTGACGTAAAGCAGCGGGCCCATAAAGTCGTTGCAGCTCCACATGAACTGGAACAGTGCGCAGGACACCAGAGCGGGTCCCAGCATGGGCACGATGACCTTGTACAGAGTCTGGAAAGAGGAGCAGCCGTCAATGGCGGCAGCCTCGTCCAGATCACGCGGGACGTTGCGCATGAACTGCACCAGCTGATACACGAAGTAGGTCTCGGTAGCAAATGCGCAGTGCACCCAGATGGCCAGATAGAAGGGGCTGTCCACCCAGCCGAACTTGTTGTACAGCAGGTACTGGGGCACGTTCAGCACGACCTGCGGCAGGAACAGGGTGGCCAGCATGATGTTGAACAGCAGCTTGCGGCCGGGGAAGTCGAAACGGCCAAAGCCGTAAGCGGCAATACAGGCAGACACCACAGTGCAGATCACCTTGGGGATGACATAGCTGTAAGTGTTGAGCATGGCCTGCAGGATGTTGATGGAGCCGCCGAAGTTGTTCAGGGCGTTGCGGTAGCCATCTAGCGTAGGCTTTTTGATCCACAGGCTGATGCCTGCAAAGATCTCGCTGTTATCCTTGAAGGTAGCGCTGATCATCCACAGCAGAGGATAGATCATGATGATACCAACTAGGATCAGCACGAAGTACTTAAAGAAGGTCGCGATCTTATTCGATGCTTTCATTCCCATATTGGTCACCTTACCTTTCATCCGAGTAGTAGACCCACTTCTTCTGGCTGGTGAACGCAATGATCGTCAGGATGCAGACGATGATGAACATGATCCATGCCAGAGCAGAAGCCATGCCCATGTCGTAGGACTTGAATGCGTAGTTGTAAACCAGCAGGGAGATCAGGGTAGTGGAACCACGGGGACCACCGTTGGTGATGATGTAGGGGCCGTTGAACTCCTGGAAAGCCTGGCAGATCTGAGTGACCAGGTTGTAGAAGATGATGGGGGTGATCATCGGAACGGTGATGGAGAAGAACTGACGCCACTTGCCGGCGCCGTCGATGGTAGCAGCCTCGTACAGGTCTGCGGGCACGCCCTTCAGTGCAGCAAGGAACAGCACCATGGCGGAACCGAACTGCCATATACGCAAAAAGCAGATGATCCACAGCGCGTAGTTGGGGTCAGACAGCCACTCGGGGCCCTGCACCGCACCAAAGGTGACAGCGCGCACCACGGTGTTCAGCAGACCGTCCACGCTGAACACAGCCTTCCACAGCACGGCGATAGCCACAGAGCCGCCCAGAATGGAGGGGATGTAGTACACAGTGCGGAACAGGTTGACGCAGGCGATCTTGAAGTTCAGGATATAGGCAATGAACAGCGCGAAGATCAGCTTCAGGGGCACGGTGATAAAGGCGTACTTGAAGGTGATGATCAGCGCCTTGGTGATCTTTCTGGTGTGGAATGCGGTAATGTAGTTGGCCAGACCAACAAAACTGGTGCCGTCCTTGAAGAAGTTCATATCGGTGAAGCTGTAATACAGCGACTGACCGAAGGGAAACGCCTTAAAGACGAGAAAGCCGATGATCCAGGGAATCAGATAAAACAGACCCTGATACTTATCGACCCATTTCTGGAACGGAGTTCGTGCGCCGGCGGGCGCATTACTTTTTTTCATCCGAAATCCTCCTTTTACAGGATTTGAAGCAGACAGTGCAGCAGGTCACAGACCGGTAACAATTCTTTCAAGGTTTGATAACCATTCTCCGATAAAACAAGGGCACCTGTCGTACGGGCGGCAGATGCCCTTATTTATTTCAGATACTGAATATCCGGTTCTGACCGCTGTCAGAGAGAGGTAAGCTTAGCCGATGGTGTAGCCGACAGACTCCATGCCGTCCAGCAGAGTCTCGACAGCCTCTTCAGGGGTCTGATCGCCGTAGTCGATGTTATCGAACACTTCCTGATAGATGCCGGTGCCGGAAGCCTTCAGGTCGTTGTTCTCGAACAGGGGATCCAGCTTGTTGGTGGTGAAAGCCATGACCTTGGCGTTTGCCTCAGCAACCAGGTCCTTGACAGCGCCGGCGTCCTGAGCGAACTTCAGGCCAGCCTTGGAAGCGGGGATGCCGCACTCAGAACCCATGATGGAAGCGCCCTTTTCCTCGTTCAGCAGGAAGTTGATCAGGGTAGCAGCCTCGGCAACGTTCTTGCAGGTCTTGGTGATAGCCAGACCCATGGACACCTTGGAGAAGCCGCCGTTGTTATCGCCGAACTTGATCTCCTCGCCGACGGTGAAGCCGTCCTTGTTGCTGTCGTCCAGAGCGGAAGAGTACTTGCTTGCAGCGGAATCCCACTCGAAGATGCCTGCGATCTTACCGGTGATCCACTCGTTGGACTGGTGGGTAGCGGTATCGGAGTTTGCAGAGTAGTAGGTCTTCAGGTTCATCATGACGTGGTTGTCCACCAGGCTCTTGATGAAGGCCAGACCCTCAGCGATCTCGTCCTCGGTGTAGTTCAGGGTGGAGGTAACGGGATCTGCCCAGTCCTTGCCGTACTTGGACTCGAGGTAGAACACCATCAGGATCATACGGTCGTATGCGCCCAGGTGCATGGGGTAGTAATCGTCGCCCAGCTTCTCCTGGAAAGCCTTACCGGCAGCCATCAGATCGTCCAGAGACTTGGGGACCTCGGTGATGCCAGCCTTATTAAAGGTGGTCATGTTCCAGTAGAAGATACGGCCGGTCATGGAGACGGGCACGCACTGCTGGCTGTTGGCCACATAGCAAGCGTCCATAGCAGCGGAATCCCACTGGGTCAGGTCGATGAACTTGGAGGTGGTGTTCAGATCCACGAACTTGCTGCCGTCGGCAGAGTAGTTGTACAGCCAGTTCCAGTTCACCTGGCAGACATCCTGAGCGTTGCCTGCGATGAAGGCAGCAGCCATCTTCTCTTCCCAGCCGGACCATGCGGCGAAGGTGGGCTCCACGGTGATGTTGGAGTGCTCAGCCTGGAAAGCCTCCAGAGCGCTCTGGTAAGCAGCGTGACGGCTGTCGCCGCCCCACCAGCTGATGCTCAGGTTGACGGGGCCGTCAGACAGGGCCAGGCTCTCGTCTGCGGAAGCAGCGGGGGCCTGAGAAGCAGCGGAAGAAGCGGTGGAAGAAGCAGCGGGCTTGCTGCCGCAGGCAGCCAGCAGACCTGCAGCACCGACAGCGCCGGTAGCCATCAGGAAGTTACGACGAGAAATTGCCTTGCTCATTTTTGTTCTCCTCCTAATAGAAAACATCTTCATGTAGGGGGCCTGCACATGCCCCCTTGTATACAATTATGATAACAAAAGCCACTGAAAAAAGAAAGATGCAAATTACAGTGATACGGGATAAAAACGTACAAATATTGCCCTTGTTTTCGCGTGCAATTCGACGTCCTTGCCGAAATGAATAAACTTGCGCTGAAAAACTGTGCAACTTGTATACTTCAATGACTTGCATAAAAATCTGGGATGCAACAAGGGCAGAACAGGAAAAATCTCAATAATTCCTGTTACATTTACCGTTCCGCCTGTAATTTTTTGTGCTCTGCCGTCCCCCGTCGCTCTCTTCTTCTCCCATTCCCTCTCCCCTCCGTCGAGTAACTGCCCGGTCCGAACTGATATATCAATAGTGCAAAAAACGTGCGAATTCCGCCCGGTTGATATATCAGTTCCTCTCGCAAAATGCAACAAATTGATATATCAGTCTGTATACAGCCTGTTGGAGACTCTGGCGGGGAACCCCTTCCGCAAATCACGCAAAAAAGCCGCTGCACCCGGCGCGGTACAGCGGCTTGTATACAACATAAAAGTATCTCAGTTTTTCCTTGCAGCGTAAAACGCCCGCCGTGCCTTGAAGTAGCACTGGGGGCACATGCTGACATACTGCACATCGTTTTCAAGGTCGATGGCTACCTGCTCGCCCTCAAAGACGAACCGTCCGTTCACCTTGCGGCAGTTGCAGATGGCCTTGCGCCCGCAGGTGCAGATGGTCTTCATCTCCTCGATGGTGTGCGCCAGCTCCAGCAGACGGGTAGAACCCGGGAAGCCCTTGAGGGAAAAATCTGCCCGCAGACCGTAGCAGATCACCGGGATGTTCAGATCTACCGTGATCATGAACAGCTGCTCGGCCTGCTCCGGGGTAAAGAACTGGCTCTCGTCGCACAGCACACAGGCCAGCGGCCCGGAAGCAGCGTTTGCCGCCTGCACAGCTTCGAACACGTCCAGCTCCGGCGGGATCAGCAGGTCTGCCTTGCGGCGCACGCCCAGACGGCTCACCAGTTCTCCGCCGCCCTTAGTATCCACCTGCGGCTTCAAAATGAGCACCTTCATGCCCTGCTCTTCGTAGTTGTGTGCCACCTGCATCAGCGCCGTGCTCTTGCCGCTGTTCATGGCACCGTAGCGGAAATACAATTTTGCCATGCCGTCACTCCTGATTGCGCAGACGGTAGCCCAAGCTCATCAGGCTGTCGCCCAGATGGACGTTTTCCACCACCACATTGGGGTACGACACCGACAGGTCATAGTGGGAGAAGTTCCAGAAGCCCTCGATGCCCAGATCCACCAGCCGTCCGCTGACCTGCTGTGCACCATCACGGGGTACACAGAGCACCGCCACCTTGGGCTTGTTTTCCTCGCAAAAGGCCTCCAGCTCGTCAATGTGCCGGATGCGGATACCGCTGATCTCCTTGCCTACCTCGTTCTCGGCCACGTCAAAGGCCGCGATCAGCTTGTAGCCGTTGGTGTCGGTGGTGATAAAGCGGCTCACAGCCTTGCCCAGGCGGCCGCAGCCGATCAGAATGGTGGGCAGACGGTCGCCGTTGCCGAACAGCAGACTTTCCAGAATGGAAAGCAGGTTCTCCACCGAGTAGCCGATGCCCTGCCGTCCGTTCACGTCACCGATGCAGTTAAAGTCCTGCCGCACCTGCGAGGCGGTGGTGCCCATCTGAGAGGCCAGCTCCCGGGAGGAGATGCTGGTAATGCCATCGGCCTGCAAGGAGCGCAGATACCGGTAATATTTGGGGAGACGCTTGATCACAGGGATCGATGCTTTCTGGGGGGTGTTCATAGCAAAATTCTCCTTTCTGCCCAACGCGCTGCAGCTTCTGCCGCCATGCAAGGGGCTTCTTTGCGCGCAGAGAGATGTTCCGTTTTATCCTGTTATATTATTTAAAGTATACAGCATGAAAGGCGAATGTCAAATACCTATTTGTAAAAAAGCAAAAAATTCACAAAGTTTTTTGTATTCGCTCTCCTGCATACTTCCCCGGCAGCCGGGGGATACTGACCCCACAAAGACCCTGCTACGGAAGGAGAACGCGCATGGATACGGCAAAAGACACCCCCGCAGAGCAGCACCGGATGGAAAAAGAGGATATTGAGGATCTGGGCACGGTCACCCTGAGCCGGGGCGGTCATGTCATCCACTGCCTGACCGTCATCGGCCAGATCGAAGGGCACACCGAAGCGCCGCAGGGGCAAAAGACCACCAAGTACGAGCACGTCATCCCCCAGCTGGTGGCGGTGCAGGAGGACCCCCGCATCGAGGGGCTGCTGGTGCTGCTGAACACGGTGGGCGGCGATGTGGAGGCCGGCCTTGCGCTGGCAGAACTGATCGCCAGCATCTCCAAGCCCAGCGCCACGCTGGTGCTGGGCGGCGGGCACTCCATCGGCATCCCGCTGGCGGTCAGCGCGCGGCACAGCTTCATCGTCCCCACCGCCACCATGACGGTGCACCCGGTGCGGCACTCCGGGCTGATCTTAGGCGTCCCGCAGACCATGCACTGCTTTGAGCAGATGCAGCAGCGCATCACCGGCTTTGTGGCCGCCCACAGCGGCATGCCGGAAAAGCGCTACACCCAGCTGATGCTCCACACCGGGGAACTGGTCATGGACATGGGCACGGTGCTGGACGGACGCCGTGCCGTAAAGGAAAAGCTCATCGACGAGCTGGGCGGTCTTTCGGACGCGCTGGCGTGGCTGTACGGGGAGATCGAACGGGGGTAAGGCCTTGCGTCTCCCCGCCGGACGATTTGAACTGCGCTCCGCGTTCGCTTTGCGCAGGAACAGCGGAAAAATTATTTTTTATTTCGCGTTTGTCGCGCTTTGCGGAGCGCTCCAAACGCCTTTTCACGAGAGGGGCTGGGTTCGTTCCATTTTCCTCAAGAAAAACGCTGAATTTGTAAAATAAACGCAAGAGAAAACGCAAGAGAAATCTTAGCGACTTCTCTTGCGTTATTTTTTTGCGCATTTTTAGGGAAAGCGAGGAAAAAGCAGGACATGGCAAAGCACATGACCCAAGATGACCGCAAGACGCTGGAAGCCCGGTACAATGCCGGGCAGAGTGTGGCGGGGATCGCAAGGGCGATGCGATTCAATTACTCGACAATATATAAAGAGTTAAAGCGCGGCGACACCGGCAAGATGGACGCCAATGGCCGCGCCGGGTACAGCGCAGCGCTGGGACAGCAGCGTTTGTACAACAAGAAGCAGCAGCTCAGGTATTGGGCTGACCGCCCGGCGGAGTAAAGAGGAGGGGAGAAGTATTCAAGCTGAACCATTGCTATAATGTGGACTGCGTTCCGGCAATGGAACTGTTCCCGGACAATTATTTTGATCTGGCCGTTGTAGATCCTCCATACTTCTCTGGTCCAGAGCGTCGGGGCTTTTACGGCTCCAAGGTAAGCAAGATAGGCGTACACCGGGACTATCCGATTTCACCGGCATGGATCAGGCCGGGACCGGAGTATTTCAGAGAACTGCTCCGCGTTTCCAGACACTACATCGTGTGGGGCTGCAACTACTTTGATTATAAGTTTGCAACCGGGCGAATCGTGTGGGACAAGTGCAACGGAAGCTCCAGCTTTTCGGACTGCGAGATAGCGGCGACCGACTTATATTTACATCGGTGCGGCTGTTCCGCTATATGTGGTCCGGCATGATGCAAGGTAAGAGCATTGCAGAAGGCAGCACCATGCAGGGAAACAAATCAATGAACGAAAAGAGAATCCACCCGACCCAGAAACCGGTTGTCTTGTACGACTGGATATTCAAAAACTATGCAGAGCCGGGGCAAAAGGTACTCGATACTCACCTTGGAAGCGGAAGCAGCCGCATAGCAGCCTATGAGGCGGGGCTTGACTTTATCGGATTTGAAATCGACCCGTTCTATTTCCAACTGGAAGAAGAACGGTTTGCAGAGCACACGAGCCAAACCAGCCTGTTTCACATGGAGGAATAAAATGCAAAGAGAGGGCAAAATGATGCTTGAAAAACTCCACCGGGGAATCAACGGATTCCACAAGGCGTTCAACTGGCGGAGATTCCGACGCGATGCGCTGCACCTGGGCGAAAGCCTGCTGGTGTTCGGCATACTGTACGGCATTTTCTCAACCATGATCTGGGGCGTTTGCTGGATCTTCAAAATCAATTACGACCCGGATCTTGTTGCCGTTGCATGGGCGGTGCCGGTGCTGCTGGACACGCTGGTGAACAAGGCTTACGACTGGAACAACGAAGTCCGGGACTGGGACTGACAGAACCGGAAAGGCATGGGCAGACCTACCCGCCCACCATGCGGCTGAACTACGAGGGGAAGCCGCCCGGCTACCGCAAGGCCGGGGCCTTACCTACTGGGGGCAGAAAGAACACGGCAGGGCGGTCCGCATGGGCAGGAGGAGCGGTATCATTTGTCCGACACCGCTCTTTTGATATGGTGCGGCCAGTGCAGGAGGGGGTGCATTCCCTTCCGTCCGGTGCTAACCCCGGAACGTACCACCATTGACCGAATATTCACGCAGTACAGAAAGGACAAACAACATGGGAGAAGATTACAAGGCAAAGATCGAAGTGGTGATGAATAACGAGGATCATGTGGAGATGTGCCTGAACGGCGAAACCACTACCCTGCAGAGTCTGGCAATCGAAGTGATGGCGCAGACCATTGCACTGAGCACGGACAGCTGGGATGATGCAAAGCGGTGGATGGCAGAAGTTGCGTTTGCTCTCCCGCGGGCGCTGGAAAAGGCGTGGAAAGAAAAGGAAGCAGACAACGCCGCAGCCACCGACAAGAGCGTGGCTGCCGATACTGCCCAGGATGCCATGCAGAAGGCGTAAGGGAGAACGACCATGGACAAGAAACTTCTGAAAGAAGAGTACAAGCGGCTGCTGACGAAGGCCATTGAAGGCAGACCGGGCGGCATGGCATTGATGATTGTACTGGAAGAAACGGACTTCTACAACTCGCCCGCCAGCGCAAAGCATCACCTGAACGTCCCCGGTGGCCTACTGCTGCACTCGCTCAACGTAGCGAGGGCTGCGCTGGAACTGTGCGAGAATATGCCGCAGTTTGCGAAGTGCGATAAGAATGCAGTCCTGACTGCAGCCCTGCTCCACGATGTTTGCAAAGCCGGAAATTACATCCAGAAACCGGATGGGAGCTATCAGTATAGAGATACGGATTTGCTGGGGCATGGTGAAGCGTCCGTAATCAACATTCAGCACTGGATCCACCTGACGGAAAAGGAAGTTCTGGCAATCCGGTGGCACATGGGTGCCTATACCGGAGAACGGGACTGGGACACTCTTAGCAAGGCATACGACAGATACCCGGAAGTCCTGTGCCTGCACATGGCTGACATGATCGCAACGCACATCATGGAGGCAGGAGAGTGAACGGGCGCGCTGCTTACATAGATCTTCCGAACGGTAAGAGAATGGAACTATCAGCAAGTATACCGGATATCGAGGAAGTGCCGGGACCTTTGTCGGACGAAGAAAAAGCACTTATCGAAATGCTGGAAAATGAGTTTGAAACATTCGTTGCAGAGTTTTACACAGGTAGGCCATTGTGGAAAAGAAGAAACCTCAACATCCCAGAGCGCTGGGAAGTAGTGCAGGACAAACGCCGCTGCACTTCCCCGCTTGGGAAGTGCAGCTACCTACATAAAGCAAGGAAGGTCAAGAGTTTGGCAAGGAGCGTACATACCAGAATTGCCCCGCACAGGGGCGCAAAGAAGGGCGACGTAGAACAGTGCAAGCGCACGTTCAAAATCACAGATGCTCGGTGCGCACCGTGCAACGGGTACAACACTGAATGCGAACACTATGAGAAAAACGATGCTGCTGATACAAAGCATAGTTCTTCTTTGGCGTAAGATAAGCAGCCCTGCACCGCAGAAGCGGGGCTGCTTTTTATATGGCGCAGAGCACTTCTTATAGGCGGAAGTGCTGCGAATGGGGTCAGACCCCGTCTGCGCCTTGGTTGTTTTCCATGAAAGCCGGGAAACTTTGAAACCAGTTGCCCGGCATAGCGGAATGGTGCTGTACAGCAGCGTCCTCCTTTCCGTTCAAGCCCGGTGAAAGACCGGGCTGCCATTTCCGCGAAAGACGCACCCGCATGGAGTTGACGGGAATGGGTGCGCCGCAGCATGAGCGCAGAAATGCCCTGTTTCATCCGTCCAGGACAAAAACGGTAGGCTGTTGCCGCAGCCGCCCCGCCCGGTGCTCTCTTTACCGGGCGGGTTTGATATGCGGACGCATAGAGGATGCACCTGCTTCTGATGATCCCCCATGAACAGGTGAGCCAGTTCGATGCTGGCCGTCCGTGCAAGACGAGAAAAGAAAGGATGAAAGGGCTGTGAAAATTGATGTAGGAAAAATCGCTCTGGTGGTAGTTCTGATCGCTGGCGTACAGACGACTGCGCTTTACCACAGAATCAATGATCTGGAATGCCAGCGAGACATCTACAAGTCCCGGTATGAGGACTGGGAGGGCGTGTCGAAAGAAATTGCAGGGTATGCAGATACCCTGCGGGATTCGCTGAAAGCGCGGGATCGGCTGGACGGAAAGCTGCTGGTAGAGGATGCAGGAGACTTCCTCTGCACAGCATATTGCACCGAAAAGCGGGAGCACATCTGTGGTACTGGAACGGGAATTACCGCCAGCGGTGCGCCGGTTGAAGGAGACGTGACAGTGGCGGCAGACCCGGACGTTTTTCCGTTCGGGACCGTCCTCTACATTGAGGATGTGGGCGTGAGAATCGTTCAGGATACCGGAGCCAGCGTAAAAGGAAAGCATCTGGATGTTGCCGTTTCCGGCAGCCACAAAGATGCACTGAACTGGGATGGCTACGGTGAACACCGGGTCTGGGTTATCAAAGAGGTGGGACTATGAAAGTTTTGATTGCCTGCGAGGAATCACAAACGGTGTGCAAGGCTTTTCGTAAGGCTGGGCATGAAGCATATTCGTGCGATATACAAACGCCTTCCGGGAATCACAAGGAGTGGCACATATTGGGCGATGCCCTTGTAGCCATGCGGGGGGGGGCTCGTCGTGACGATGGACGGAACGACACACGAAGTAGGAGCGTGGGACCTTGTGATTGCACACCCACCGTGCACTTATTTAAGCAATGCCGGGGCGGCAAGACTGTACAAACGCTTTGATGGGAAATCGTATGTTGAACTGGAACGGTTGAATAAAGGACTGGATGCAAAAGAATTCTTTCTGAAGTTCTTTAACAGCAACATTAAGCACATCGCTATAGAGAACCCAATCCCGTCTGGGGTATATAGGTTGCCGAAGTACACGCAGATTATACAACCGTTTGAGTACGGTCATCCGTACTCAAAGAAAACTTGCTTGTGGCTGAAAGGGCTGCCGGAGTTAAAGCCAACAGAAATTGTAAAACCGGTATGCTCATGGGTGTCGGGCGGAAGCAAGAAGGCGGACGGAAGCCCAAGAGAAAATTGTGGGATGAAGTTCAGAGATAGCAAGAGAAAAAGTAAAACTTTTGAAGGAATTGCGCTGGCAATGGCGCAACAATGGGGAGAAATTGAGAATTCAGAAAGCAATCGCCATTGATTTTGATGGATGCTTGTGTACGAACGAGTATCCGAACATCGGTAAGCCGATCCTGCACGTTATTGATGAAGCCAAGAAACAGCAGGCCAAGGGTGCCGGGCTTATCTTGTGGACTTGCAGACAAGGAAAAGAACTGGAAGAAGCCGTTGCTGCCTGCGAAAGGTGGAGACTGCATTTTGATGCGGTCAACGAGAATCTGCCTTCTTGGAAAGAGTTCTTCAGGAACGACACCAGAAAAGTGGGAGCAAACGAATACTGGGATGATCGCGCTGTGATAGCAGACCAGACCTGCATCCTGCGGAGCGATAAATGTTTCAAGGAGAACCAGAAATGAATCTGCCGGACAAAAAATACTCGGTGATCTATGCGGATCCACCGTGGAGCTACCACCAGCACGGAACCGGTCCGAAAAGCCGGGGCAACGCAGAGCAGCACTATCACACAATGGATGTTGATAGCATCTGCGCACTGCCGGTCCACCAGCTTGCGGGGGGGGGCAGGGTTGTGCCCTGTTCATGTGGGCCACGTTCCCAACCATCCCAGATGCGCTCCGGGTAATGGAAGCGTGGGGATTTACTTACAAAACCGCAGCTTTCGTCTGGATCAAGAAATATAAATCAGGCGGAAACTTTTACGGCATGGGAGCTTATACCCGTGCAAATGCGGAGGTGTGTTTGCTGGGAGTGACACCGGGATTCAAGGCAAAAGAACTGGTCAAAAGCCATTCGGTGCATCAGGTGATCGAATCACCGATACAGGCGCACAGCGTAAAGCCGGATGAAGCCCGCCGCCGGATCGTTGAATTGCTGGGCGATGTGCCCCGCATTGAATTGTTTGCCCGCCAGCACGCACCCGGATGGGATGCGTGGGGCGATGAACTGGAATAACAGGAGGAAAGAACATGGATGGATTTGCAAAGACGCTGGGGCTTTTGATGCTGCGGGCTGCTGCTGCGCTGTGGGCGGCACTGATCTTCTTTGTGCCCGCTGCGCTGATTAAATGCTGCTGGCTGTATCTGTTCGCATGATGAGGAAGGAAATTCTGGCGGCAAGGAATGTTCTCTGCAAAAAGATGAGGCAGAACTTCCTGCCGTGTGCAAAGTGCCCGCTGGAAAAGATCCGGGACAAGGGCACGACCTGCAGGGATAGCGTGCTGAAACACAAGGCAGAGGCGGAAGAGATTCTAAAAACAGAATAGCGAACTCCACTATAAAGGCCGCCCGCCGCGGCGGTCTTTTTTGTGAGCATGGGAACAGGCCCGCACCCGGTTCAACTCCGGGATTGCCCAAAATCGGAAGGAGGACGCACCAATGCAAAGGTATTATATCCTGCTGAAAGCAACCGGTGAAAGCGGCCTGCCCGCGTGGCTGCCTTATAGGCTCACAGCAACCAGCGCAGAGCTGGCCGTTGAAAAGGCAAAAAAGATGGCAGAAGATCACTACCGAGAGTACAAGACGTTTGAGGTTCAGGTGATCGAAAATGAAGGGAGTTACAAATGAAACTGGCGGCAATCGCAAAACTTATCAAGGCTGACGAATACTGCAAGCTCTACAAGGTGCTCTATGAAGAAAGCACGGGATGCGATTTGTATATCGGCACAAAAACGACAATCTTTCCGCTGAGCGGTTTCCCGAAGGCACAGAACGAAAGCGAACTGGCAACGCTGCTTGGTATCAGCAAGAAAGAATGGGAAGATATTCAGTTCGACGAAGATCCTTGCCCGAACGGAGTTCGGAGCGTCGGGGGCATGAATCTGGACGACACGGCAGACAGTGAGGTGGACTGCGTGACCGGCAGAATCAGCATCCGGTACTGCGGGAACGATTTGATCCCGATGATTGATCCGCACCACGGGACGGTAGGCTTTGTGGATGCAAAGCAGATCCTGCCGGTGGCGGACGAAATCCGCAAGAGCGGGTATTTCAAATACTGTCTGCGGAAGATGGAGAGCGGCGGCCGCTACTATGTTATCAAAGACGGAATGGTGGTGCGCGGCGCTGTGCTTCCCGTGAAACTGGAATCGCTGGCAAAATTCGGACTGCGTGAACTTGCCGATATGGTGGCGAAAACGACGGACGCTGCGGACGTTGAGGATTTGAGCAAGCGGGAGGACAAAGAAAATGCGTAAGACCCTGAAAGCACTGGCGCTGACAATCTGCGCTACCGCACTGTGCGGAGCACTGGCGGGATGCGAAGCTGACAAAGCTATGGGGATAGACGAATATCCGGCCAGGACGGTGTATGTCTATTCACCGGATGGCACGTTGCTGGACAAAGGCGCATACGAAGGCGGCTCCTGGTCTTGCGACTGGCCGGTTATTTCGGTAAAGGTCAACGGGAAAAAGTATAAAACGAGCTGGGCTAACGTGGTTTTTGTGGAGGAATAACATGGACGCTGTGAAGAATGATGTGAAGCGGCTGGTCAAAATTGAACTGGCCGCAGCAAACAGGAAGTTTCGGATGTTTGCAAGTAACCATGAGGGTGTGGCTGTGATCCAGAAAGAAGCCGTGGAAGCTGCACGGGAAATGGGCGGGCTGCATCGGGAACTGAACGCAATGTGGATGGACGTTTACTCCAACGATCCGCAGATCTCCACGAAGGGCGTGTATGACCGGGCGGTTGCCCTGGCCGTAGAGGCTATTCAGGTGGCAGCGATGGCACGGAAGTTTGAGCGTAGCCAGCGCCGGAACTGGCCGGGAGCGAAGGAGCCGCACTATGACGAAGAAGAAAAGTGATGCACCGGCAGAGGTCGAAACCATTACGCTGACCATGAGCCGTCCGGTGGCGGAGGCTGTGCAGGCTGCCTGCGAGTGGTACTTGCGGCTGCACATGGGGCAGTTCTGGGATCTGGCAGAAGACTTGTGCTTTGCAAAATTCTACTCGGACGCGGAAAACAATGCGTTTCAGAGCGAGGAACAGCGCAAAAACGCTTTTGACGTTGCGATTGACCGCAGAAATACCATGCTGTTAGGAATAGAACGGCTGTACAGCAGATGCGTTCTCCCCGCCCCGACCTCAGACGTAATGAAGGTGCCGTACCGGGCAGAACAGGTATGGCTTGCCATTCGCCACGCCCTGGCATGGCATGACAAGCCGGAGGGCGACCGGATGAATGTGGCGTTCGATAAACCGCTGAACCGTTCGGATCAGCCACAGCCAAAAATTGAATTGAATCCGGTTCGGCCTAAAGGCTACGATGAACTGATTGAAGTTGGAGATCTGGTTTATTCAAAAATATTAAAGACAACGGGAACGGTAATTCGTGGCAACCGGGATGAAAATGTTGTTGCTGATTTTGACATGAGAAACGGATCACTCAAGAGATATGCGTGTGAACCGAGCGATGTTGTTCTCATTGAAAGAAAAAGTAGTTAGCCATGAAGTACAAAATGGATGAAGTCCGGCTTCAGCAGAACGAAGAAAGCAGAAAACGCTATCACTGGTACAAAGACCACCACATTTGCGTGAAATGTGGACAGGCGGAAGCAGTCCCGAACAGAACAAAATGCGACGTCTGTCTTGAAAAAGATAGAAACCTCCATCGCGAGAACTGGAATAACGTCCGGGACGTTCGGAACATCTATGCGAAAAACCGGAGAGCTAGAAACAAGAACAAGGGAATGTGCGCCAAGTGCGGGGCAAAACCGCTTTGGGGGAGCAGCACTTCTATGTGCTACGACTGCATGATTGTCCAGAGAAACGCCACAAGAAGGTGGAGGGAACCAAGAGAACTCAAATGGCGGGAAGCTGGACTTTGCGTTAGGTGCGGCGGAGAAAGAAAACCGGGCTTTATGGTCTGCAGAAAGTGCTATGACATTCTCTACAAGCAGCTTGACTACGCAAGAACCTGCATCAGTGAGGAAACGATACTCCGAAAAAAAGAATGGGTTTCGGTCCATTATTTCAACAAGCCGTTGAGGTATAGAAAATGCAGACCTTGATTGATTTCGCAGACAAATACCTTTGTCACGTTTTGCCGACCTTGCTAAAAGACCGCACAACGGGGCGAAACATCATCTGGGCGACAGATCCGACACCGGAAAACTGGTGCTGCTTTTCGGACGAGATCACGCTGAAGCAGGTGGAAAGCGCCGGGATAGTCCCAAGAGTTCTGAAAAGAATCGAAAGCCAGAAAGAACGAACCAGAAAGAAAGCGGAGGTTTTTACACCAACGTGGGTCTGCAAAAAGATGGTAGACCTTGCGGAAAAAGACCTCGATGTAGACAACTGGGAAAACTTCATCAGCAAGACCTGCCTGGAAGCGACCTGTGGAGAAGCGCCCTTTCTTGTGAGCAGGTATAACACTGTTACGGGAGAGCTGATTCCGGTGCCGGATCGCATTGGCCTGCTTGACCGGAAACTAAGAGCGATTTCCCAAAATATCCGAAAGTACCCAGATGGGAGAAGCGGCGCCAAACGGATGGAATGGACGTATAACCGGTACAAATGCGGATACGGTGCGCTATATTTCGGTGAGGCGCTGAAAGCATTTTCAAGTACATACGGGTATGAGTGGCAAGGCGACAATCTGCTTTTGGCAAGGGCGAATTTGCTGCTGACCTATTGCGAACACTGGCGGCAGTATTTCAAAAGAGAACCAATCAAAGCACACGTTGAAATCATCGCAGAGATTGTTTCGTGGAACGTCTGGCAGATGGACGGGCTTAAAAAGACCGTGCCGGGGACAGATATTCCGTGCAAAATCTATGACTGGAAGAAAAACGAGGAAGTTCTATTCCGAGATGTTGGAAAGGAAACTGACGAGAAATGAAATACAAAGCGGAAGTTGTAGCCTACGAATCTTACGGGGAGGTTTGCCTGGGAGAGCTTGAAGTCGAGGCGGACAACGAGGAAGAGGCTGACACGGTAGCGCACCGCGCAGCCAAGAAGCTGCACCCAAACCTTGAAGATTTTGAGGTTATGAAGTTGGAGAAAGCGCAATGAGACAGAACGGAGCAATGTTTATCTGCAACCGTTGCCGGAAGCAGGTGTTTGCAGAACGGTTCGATGACGGTCGGTTTGACCAGAAGGCACTGGATGGGTGGGCACTTGAAACAAGGGACTTCTTTGGAGTTGGTGACTTGTGCCCGGAGTGCTTCAAGGTGTACCGCGAAACGATGGAACGTTTTTATACGGGAGGCAAACGTGGAGCCTGAAAACACCTGCTGCACCTGCTATTACCATGACGCTAAAAGCTGGTTCTGCTATAACGGCCTGTCACCGAAAGGAACGGAGAACACAGACCCAGAGGACACCTGCGAGTTTTACGAAAAGAGAAGCGAGTGCGAAAGCTAACTGCCTGAAAATGGTGGTGGACGGAGGTGTACAGAGCGATGGAGAAAAAAGTCATCATTGAACTAACCGTCGAAGTAGAAAACCCGGATAACAGAAGCGTAGAAGAAGATATTATAGGCGCTTTGAGTGAAAGCCTGCACCACTTTGACGTTGTAAATTACACAGAGGATCCGCCGGTGCGGCCATACTGGGGAAAATACTGCGGAATCCTGAAAGAAGATTACTACGGCTGCCCTATTTGCGGCTACATAACGAACTGGCAACCGGAGACCTGTCCGGTGTGTCACACTCGGCTGGAAATGTGGGATGGAAAAGGTAAAGGAGCTTAAAAAATGGACAGAAGTGAACTTGAAAAGCTGGCAGAGCGCTACCAGCAGAGGGCGGACCGTGCCTTTGAGAACTATCAGGATACCGGCCTCCGGCGCTACGATACAGAGCGCAACAACATGGAGGACCTTGCCGATGCGCTGCGGATGGCAGCAAATGCGGCAGACGAACACGCTGAGTACACAAATATGCGGGGATCGCTTGCTGGGTTTGTAAACGCTGCGCAGAACATCAAATGCACGACAGACCAGGACGACCGTGTGAAGCTGGTGGACAAGCTGGTGGAAGATCTGCTGGCCTATGGCCGGATGCACAGCTGGATCGCAATGAAAGGCTGAACGAAACTAATCAAGCTCCTAATCAAGAATTAAGCAAGCCCGTCGTAAAATTGCCGCCCTGACGAGGCGGCAAGGGGCTTGTATGTGTAACTTAATCTAGCGACCACGGAAGAACACGCCGGGGAAAGCGGGGGTCAAGGGGGAGAAAACGAGGGCGGGTCTGTAGGGCTTGACGGAATGGGAAACTTAGAAAGACCTGCCCGGCGTTGTATCCCCCTTGTCCTGCGAAGCCGTGTGTGTTTGGTCCACAGAAAAGAAAATCCCAGTAGAACTTTGCGGAAGGAGGAAGTGAACGGTGCGGGCATGGTACATTCGGGAACAGAAACACATTCTCGGAAACTCGGATTACGCAGAAGTCGATCTCTTTGAAACGACGGACAAGGAACACACCGCGAGCACCCGCCGCAAAAGAGAACTGGCGACATCCATTGCGCAGCAGAAGTATAACGACATGATAGCAAGGCGGTATTTCTGCCAGCTGGCCTATACGAATTTCGGGGGAAGCGACTGGGCAGCCACGTTTACATACGACCACGACCACCAGCCAGCGCCCGGAGATTTTGACCAGGTAGACCGGGACTGGACGAATTTTACCCGCCGCTTGAAGCGCTTCTGCAAAAAGACGGGGCGGGAAGCATCCAAGTGGATGCAGGTTGCAGAGTACAGCGTGGTGGACGAGAACGGGAAAGTTACCGGCAGACACCACCATCATGTGATCCTGCAAGGCAATCTGACATGGCAGGAGATCAAGGACTTGTGGCGGGACAGCACCGGGCGGCCGATGGGGCTTGTGAAAGTTGAACCTATCGACCTGACCTGTTCCAGCTTTGAACGCCTGACGACCTACATGACGAAAGCCCGCGCCCGTATCCGGCGCTGGCGGCAGAGCCAAGGGCTGCAAAAGCCGAAAACCCCGCGCCCGAATGATACCAGATGGAGCCGCAAGCGCTTTGACGAAGCATTTGCCCTGCCGGATGACCGTGAATACTGGGAGAAAAAATACCCCGGTTATACCCTGCGCGAGTGCGAACAGCACATCACGGGGAACAACACCAAGCACCTGATCGTGAAATTGAAAAAGAAGCCGGACACCCGGCGGAAGAACAGGAGGAACCAGCCATGAGCGCCAGACTGGAACTGGACGACCTGCCGCCGCGCTACCGCGCGCAGGCAGAGGCTCAGATAGCAGCCAGACAACGGGGAAAGTGCACCCATGCGCAGCCTATGGCGGAGGCCGCAAGTGCTGCCGGACGGTTGAGCAAAACATTTGATTCCTACGGGGAGTATGCGTATTACATCGGCACTATCTTGCCCGGCATTCAGTCCGGCAAGATCGTGTCAGCGGAACCGCACCCGAAGTGGACACTGCTGCAGGAGGAAGAATACTGCGCGGTGAAACTCCCGGCGGCGCATTATACGGCGGACTATAAGCTCACCTATGCAGACGGACGGGTGGATGTGGTCGAGATCAAGTCGAAGTTTACCCGGAAAGCACAGCGGGATTATATCTATCGCCGTCGGCTTTTTATCGACCTCATAGCCAAACCGAAAGGCTGGGGCTTTGTTGAGATCATCACACCGGACACAAAAGCGGAAACGAAAGAGTGGAAACGCTTGGCTGAACAGGCGGGAAAGGAACAATCATGGGAAAAAGCAGAGCAAGGACGCCGGCATTCTACCGGCAGAGCATCCAGAACGCGGTGAACCAGCAGATCAACATTAGCAAGTCGAAGCACCGTACCATACTGAACCGTGAGGCAATCAGGCGAGTGGTCTCGTATTGCACCATTGCGGCGGCGCATGATCTCTGGGACTGGGGCGAGAAAGAATCCACTATCCTGACCCTGAAAATGAATAATGCTGCATCCCGGTACGTTCTGGATCTCGACAAGTACGGAACACCGGAAGCCCGGAAGCGGTTAAGAGAGCGCACCGCCCACCTGATGCCGGAAGAGTTTTGGCTCCCGGCGGGTGATTTGGTGGGCTCTGAAAAAAAGTTGCGCATTCTGGCGGAGCGCCGCGATGCCGCAAAAATGATTATCCGCTTTATGGCGGAATCGCTGGAAGAAATGGGATACACACCTGAACAAATCGAGGCTGTGAAGAAAGAAGCCAAGGCGAACTATGCCCGGTTCCTCGAATGGAGCAAGGACGGCGAAGAGGTGGCCTATAACCGTCTGTGCAGCGTCATTGAGGATATCTACGGCGCAGGAGCCATGGTGGAGCGTGTGGAGGGAGAAGATCCCATTTTCGGCAAACCCCTTTTCAAGAAAGATTTTTGAATTTCGGGAGGATTGAGCAGTGAAGGTACACGAGGCGGAAGCAATCTTGAAATATTATGCAGACATCCCGCAGCGGATTGAGATCATCCGCCGCCAGTGTGCCGCGCTGAACGATGAAATAGACCCTATGCGGGGAATGGGCGCAGATGGGATGCCGCACGGAGGCTCACACGGAGATAGTACCGCAACGATGGCGTGCAAGATGGAAGAACTGGGCATTGGTGAACAGCTGCGCCAGATGGAGCAGCTGCGGGCGCTTTTGCTGGGAGATCAGCGCATCATCCGGGAACAAATGAACCGGCTGGACAGTGGCCACAATCTGATTTTGACCGAGTTCTACATCAGCCACAAAAAATGGCATGAAGTACAGCAGAATGTTCCGTACAGTGTGCAGCACTTGAAGTACCTGCGGAACGTGGCTCTTGCGCAGCTGGGCAGCGGTCTGGAACGGCTGCCGGAGTGCGGCGCATTATTATCGCGTGCGTTAAACGTGCGCGAGGGACGCTACCGGGCGGATGCCTGGGCGGAGGGCGATATTATCTTATAGGCAAGGCGGCCTGTGGAACCTCATGCACAGGCGCTTCCGCAAAATCGTGTCCACCATCCGCAGAAAAACAAACACGACTACCCCAAAAATCCGAAAACAGGCATAGAAATAACCCGGCGGGCAGTTGACCTACCGGGTTTCGTGCAAAGGAGGACAAAGCTATGGGAAAGAAGCATAAAAACAAGGTTCGGGTGCTGCCCGGAAGGATGTATAGGCTGGTGCGGAGTGACAGGAGCGTATACTGTGACGCAGAGAACGCGCTCAGAACCTGCTTTATCGAAGAAACCAAAGAGCAGCAGACCGCACGGGAAGAGGGCGAACTGTGCCGGTTCGTGAGGATGGCACCGGATGGTGGCGTTGAACTGATTTCAAACGCAGGAAACGTAGTCCGTTTCAAAAACGCAGAAGATCTTACGAAAACGCTGCGTTTCGCAAAAGAAGTGCTGAGGATTACGGAGGTCTTGAAAAATGGGAATCAAAATTGAATTGAAAAAACGCATCGAGAAAACCATCAAAGAAAGAGCAGCCAGGAAATTGAGCAAAGAGGAACGCCGAAAATGGGATTCCTGCCCGGTAGTTCTGAAAGACGAAAACGGGAACGTGTCTATGTTTGCACTGGGGTCGGATGTTATTCGATTCAAGAACAAAGAAATGGCAGAAGCGACAATGGACGCTGTTATGCGGTCATTCGATGAAACGGAATGATGGAATCTCGATGGTTTCATTCATACGTTTCGGAAATCGTCCACGGTGATTCTTTCGCAAATGCTGCTGCACGATGTAGCCAAGTGATTCCATAGACAATTTTTCCGAGGATATAACACGAAGCGCGGAATCTTTGCTGGCTTGAACGGTATATTCAATTTTACCTCCAGCAAGATTTTTGGTACTTATTCTAACCTGCTGTCTGTTCTGCATACAAAGTCCTTTCAACACTTTAAGCCCGTCAGGTCATCGACCCGGCGGGCTTTTTGGATTTCGTGATTTACTTTTCGTGCGGCGGGTCATCCGGCGGAGCGTTGCGCTTGATGATGATCTGCGCCTCGTTGGGATCCCGGCCTTCCTCTGCGCTTGCCTGGGCGATCTGTTCAGCCAGACCTACCGGCAGACCGTTTTCGTCCAGCGGACCGGTGTAGCCGTCGTAGTCCACGATGTTGATGCAGGGCGGTGGCGGGACGGTCTTGTAATACCTGCCGTCCTCATAGTTCTGATCCGTGACCCGGTTCCAGTAACCAATGTCGCCGTGCTCTTCCTGGGCGGCTTCCATTGCTTCTCTGGCCTGTTCTTCCGTCAGACCATCGAACAGCAGGCGGGAGCCGTCCGCAAAAGCGGCGACCAAACGCCACGGGGCAAAAAATTCAATTTCGTCCATGAATATGCTCCATTTCGTGCCGTTTTAGTGAATGAGTTGAAGTTTTGATAACGAAAAAGTTCAATTCAATCACAAAAAAGTGAATTTCGTGGTTAAAAAGCTGCTTTTCGTGGCTAAGACCGGATTTTTGCAGATAAATTGCAAATTTCGTGGTCAAAAAGTAAGATTTCGTGAAGTAAGATTCTTTACTCCGGGATGTAACCATTCAGGCAGCGATTAAAACCGCGTTTCGTGAGGGCATCGGTAACTCTGTCCTCTGGGAAGTAGTAAGTAGACCCGTCTGCCGCAGGAACAGCCCCGGCGGGATACTCTGCGCCGGTGTACCAGTCTGTTTCCGTGTCGTACTTGCGGTGCAGGTACTTGTAAACGTCGCGCTGGGCTTTGTCGAACACCTCAACGAAAGAGAAGGACGCACAAGGCGGCAGCTCTTTTGCCAGCATGGGCGCGTTCTGCGCCAGCCATGCAGCCATTACGGTTTTAGCTGCATTTCGTTTCGGCTTGCCTTCCTGGTGCACCAGATCCAGCAGCTGCACAACAAGGGGCTTTGGTAGATCGTTCAGCACTTCTTCCAGCGGGTAAGGGTTTTCGTGCAGGAGCGGCGAGGTGCGCAGTTCCGGCACAAGATCCAGTTCGTGGCAGGTTACGGGCTTCTGGCGGTCATCCACGCGCTCACTGGTGCGGGAAAGCATTTCCTTGATTTCGTTCTGTGCTGCATCAGAGAGCTGTTCAACCAGTTCGATACTGTCTGCAAAGCTGATCTGCGCCTCGTTTCGTTCGCCGGTGCTGCGTCCGGTCTTGTATGCAGTGTCGATGATGCCAAGTTCCATAGCCAGCCGGAAAACGTGCTTGCAGGGCTTTTTCCGGCGCACAAAATCGTTGCAGGTGCAGCTTGCAAGGGTGGTCTGGTAAGGGTCTTTGCCGGACCCGTAGAAAACACCGGTTTCGTGTTCCTTGTCAATGCTGATGGGGCTGGTCTTGCTCTGCTGGGCGCTGGCAAGGCGCTTCTCTTCGTCCGCGTCTGCTGCGTGCTCTGTCCATGGGCCAAATGCAGGGATCATAGTCATAAGTGGGAACCTCCTCGTCAAATTTCGTTACATCAATGATAGATTAAAACGCAAATAAAAGCAATAAAAATACAAGAAGATTTCGTGACGGAATACGAGAATAACCCCGGCGGGCTGCCGGGGCTGGCTGTCAGAACGGCAGACCGGTATAGTTGCGCATGGGCATAGCATCGGCGGCGGGCACCAGCATATTGAGCAGTTGCCGGTATAAAGCCGGGTTTGCTGCACGCTGGGCACGGAAGTCCTCTAGGAATTGCGCCTGTGCTGCCAGATCGGCCAAGTTTTCGTCATCCACGTTGTAGCATTGGCATTGATCCGGTCCAGCGGAGTATATCCAACATCGAACCATGAAAATACCTCCTTTCTGTTTCGTGATGTTCCCGACGTAAATGTCGGGAAGATGGGGCGGGGTTGCTTTGTCCGGTGCAGCCCTGCCAAAATATCCGGTTTCGTGTTAAGCGTTCAGCTGTAAAAACGTGCTCTGCGTGGGGATCAGGTGCCGGGTGAGGGTGTCGGTGTAGCTGGCCTCTCCCTCGTAGCTGTCAACCACCCGGCGGTCTGCGGCGGCCATATCGTGATAGCTCTTTTTGCCGTAGGTGGGCGGCAGCCAGCCTTTGCGCTGTCCGGCGTAGAGGTTGAAGGACTTCAAAACGTCCGTGTTCGTAAACTCGATGTGGCAGGTGCCTTTCTTGTAAAACGTGGCGGTGAAATAGTGCAGCTGGATCTTCTGGGTCTGGCCGCTCTTTTCGGCGGCATCCAGCACGGCGCGGAGTTCGTCCCCATTGTAGGGCTTGCCGTTCGTGTCCAGGAAGTGCAGCACCCGCTCGATCTGGGCAACATGGCCTGTTGCATTGTACCGGGGGCAGAAACGCCCATCGTATGTATCAAAGGCGTTGCAGCGGAAAATGACCTTGCGGTTGATCTTGTACGCGGAGTTCGTGCACCAGCCGTTGTAATAATGCACGTTCTTACTGTACTCGTCGTTATAATGCAGGTTCGTCCAGTCGTCGAACAGCTTTATAATTTCGTGGTCGATGCTGGAAAGAAGATTTCGTGAAATTTCTTCCCGGACGGTCAGAATGTTGTACGCGCTGAAGTCGTAGCCTTCAAGCTCTTTGATTCGCTTCTGGTAATCCTGCTGCATTTCGTAGGTCATCGCATCGAACAGCTGCGGCATTTCAAACAGCTGTTTCCAGTACATCCCGCGCAGTTCCCGGATAGCGTCGTTATAAGATTTCGTGAAAGCCATCACAGGGTTTTCTTTCTTACCAGCGCCGGCAGAGGAAAACAACGACTTGATTCCGTTGTACTCTTCATAGATCCGGCGCACACCCTCTGCGGCGGCGTTGTAGCGCTCAATGGCTGCCGTGATGGGGTCGGAAGATACCAGGGCGGCAAACTCCGGGTTTTCTTTCAAGCGCTCTGCGGTTTCGTTTTTCAGATCCAGCCGGATCCGGCTCACCGGCTCCCGGTCGGGAATGTCCACCGACACAAGCGCCACCTCCACGCGGGCGGCGCGGCGGGCGTTCTTGAAAGCGTCCGGGTAATACTTCACTGCTGCGTGCAGCGCTTCCAGCCGTGCGGCCAGCTCTTTCCGTTCGTTGGTGCAGGGGTTGCGCAGGGTTTCGGCGTTGAGCAGACAGCGGATTTTGCCGCCGTCCTGCATGATGTCCAGCGCTTTGAGCAGGTGCGCGGCACCGGCGGAGAAAGGCGGATTCATGACGATTGCGGCGTATTTCGTGGTGGGGCGGAAGGTCAGAAAGTTATCATGCACCACCCGAAAACCGTCTTTCTTCAGCACGGCGCGGAAGTCGCTGGAAAGCTCGATGCAGTCAAGCTCTGCGCTTCGTGCCTTTTCCTTGTCGTAGTAGTCAACCTCGCCGGTCTTGTGGTCGTGGTGGACGTTGAACGCCAGAGCGTGGACCTGACGCGCAAGCGCTCCATCACCGGCGGACGGTTCAAGGATGGGTTTCGGGTAGGTGGTGAACCCGGATTTTACTTCCCGCAGGGAGAAAACCATATCAAAGGCCAGACTGTCCGGCGTGGGGTAGAAGTCCAGGGAATCGTTTGGGGTGGTCATCGTGTAAACCTCTTTTCGTGTTTCGTGTCATGCTCCCGGCACTTTGCCGGGGCTGTGGGGCTGGGCCGCTTTATCCGGTGCGGACCCTGCCAGGGCATCCGGTGCAGGTCATGCAAACAAGCGGTTGCAAACCTGCTGTATTTCGTCATTCGCTTTCATGGGAGCCAGCAGCACGGCAACGGCGGCGCGTTTCGGGTCTATGGTGTCTGTTGCCAGGATGGGCGCAAACGGGCTGTTGCTGCCGTGGTAAACAAATTCGTGATGATCCACAAAAGCGTCATACTCCGAATTTATCATGATGGGCCGGGACCCGTTGCGGAACATTCGGAACGTGCCCCAGATCTTGCCCTTCATTTCGACTTCCTGCAAAAGTGAAGTGCGCTTGACCTCTTCTTTGCAGTCGCTCAACTTCTGGAACATCTGCGCGGCAGTCAGCTGGTGCGGATCGTTGACCACAAACCCGTCATCACTGGAAACGATGGTCACACCATCGGCGGGGGCCGCCTGCATGGTCACGGGCTGGATCACTTCCGGGTAAAGGACGGCGGGCAGCTTGAACGCTGCATAGCCGGTGAAGATGTACACGCTGCCGCCCTGGCAGGTGATCCGCACGGCGTTGCGGTTCTTGGCCTGGCCTTTCAGATAGGCGGTGATCTTCTTCACGTTCAGGCCGGCGGGGGTGCTGGTTGCTCTTTTCATATTGCAAAAACTCCTTTTCGTGTTTCGTTCTGGTTTTCGTGCCCGGCGCTCTGCCGGTGCGGTGGGGCTGGGCTGCTTTGTGTCGGTGCAGCCCTGCCGGAGTATCCGGGACGGGTCAGGCGGTGAGCAGGTAGCCGCGGCGGGCGCAGATGAGGCGGAGGCGGGCGGCGGTGATTTGCTGCTGAACCTCTGCGGGGTGGCCGGTGCACTCTGCCTTGCGGCGCAGCGCCTGAAGAGTCCACTGCTGGCGCAAAACCTCGTTGATCTGGTCGATGACGTTGTTAAACTTTTTCATGGTTCAAACTTCCTTTCGTGTTTCGTTTTGTGGTGATCCTCCCGGCGGGGTGCCGGTGGGAAGTGGGGCGGGGTTGCTTTGCCCGGTGCAGCCCTGCTAAAGTTTCCGGTTTCGTGGTGGCGGATCATGCCAGCAGCCCGGCGGCGATGCTCTCAAAGTCCAGCTGTTTCACCGGCGCTTCATCCAGCACAGCCACGGCGGCGGGGGTCTGCTTTGCGTCCTCTTCGGCCTTGCGTGCCTTGCGCCATGCGTCCAGCGCTGCGGCCTGCCCTTTGCGGTCGGTATCGGGAACTGCCAGGAACGCGGCGCAGGCTTTGCGCTCTGCCTTGTGGAGTGCATCCGGGGCGGGCTGCGCGCTCTTCTGCGGGGTGCTCTTCGGCGCGGCGGGTTTCTTTGCACTCTTCGGCGCGGTGGGCTTGCTGACCTTCTTTGCGGCCTTCTTGGTGGGCAGCGGGTCAACGTGGACCAGCTCCGGCAGTTCGTGCCGCTCTTCGGTGATGATGGGGGCCGGGGCGCTGGCGGCCTGCTCTGCGGCGGCCTTGACGGCCTTGCGCTGATCCGCAAGCATCTTGTTATAGGCGCGGATCTCGTCCAGGCTCTTAAAGCGTCCGGCGGGGGCGGGGCGGCTTGCTTCCACCTGCCCGATATGGAACAGGTGCGCAGGGGCCTTGTAATAGTTCCCGTTGTCGCCCTGCTCTTCGGCTGCCTTGGTCAGCGCGTCCGGTTCCTTGCCGCTGTTGCGGGTCTTGCAGGGACGGGTGTCCAGCTTCCAAAGCCGGGTATCAATCGCGGCCTTCTCGCCGGTCTTGACGCTCTTGCCGCGCTCCTTCCATTCGTGGAACGTGTGGAACAGGCCGGCAAGCAGCAGCTTTTCCAGCTCTTCGCCCTGCTGCTCTTCGGGCACGTCCTTGAAGTGGATCTCCTTTCCCTTGGCGGCGATCTGCTCCGGGGTGTAGGCCAGCGCCAGGATGGCGCGGCGCTGTTCGGGGGTGTGATACTTCGCGTTGACTTCGCTGTAAATGATCTCGTTGTTGGTCATGTGAAACGCTCCTTTGCTTGTTGTGTTGGTGTTCGGTGATCTCCCGGCGGCTGCCGGGGTAGTGGGGCGGGGCCGCTTTGTCCGGTGCGGCTCTGCCAGGGCATCCGGTGGGCGTTCAGTCCAAAAGAGCGGCGGCGGCATCCTGCCAGGTGGGGAAGGCGTAGAACGTGCGGCGCTCGTCGTTGGTGTTCTCGTTGGTGATCTGGGCGGCGATCCGCTGCCCGGTGCGGGGGTCCCATCCTTCCAGCCGATACCCGGCGGCCTGCAGGCGCTGGGCTGCGGCGTTCTCCTTGCGGTTCCGTTCGCGGATCTGTACAAGTGCCATCATGTTGCAGCGCTCCTTTCGGTTCAATCTGCCACGCTCTCGCAGTCGTGGCAGTAAAGTGCGTCAACCACTCTATCATCTGCGAAATTGTCCGGGGTGCCGTTGGCATCAACTACCAGTTGCACCCGGTCATAAATTCGCAGATCGGTTTCGGCATCCACCAGAAAATACCAGTCGTCGCCGTCCAGCGCGTCGGTGCACCAGACTTCAACCGCGCCGTCATCGGTGGCGGTCATGCCCTGCACAATGGCCGGGGCGATGTAGCGGCCCAGGGGGCCGACGGTGTAGGGGCAGGCGGCGGCTTTGGGGGCCGTGCCTGCCAGCATTGCGGCCACCAGTGCGGCGGCGGTGGTGATCTTCTTTGCAGTGTTCAAAAGTTTCATGATCTTTGCTCCTTTGCTTTTTCAGTTTCTCCCGGCGGGGTGCCGGTGGGAAGTGGGGCGGGGCCGCTTTGTTTGAGCGGTGCAGCCCTGCCGGGGTATCCGCTTGACTTTACCGCCTGCCGGTGGTAAAATCATTGCAAGATTGGTGGATCAAATCCCATCTTGCTAGGCTGTCAACCGTTTGCCCGGTTGGCGGCCTTTTTTGCTGCCCACTCTTTGAGCAGCGCCGCCCAGATTTTCCGCTTGTCGGATTCGGGCAGCTTGAAGAAATTTGCGCTCATGTGTCGGTTCTCCTTTCTCCCCTGTCGGGTGACTGGCTTGCGTCCGGCGGTTGCCGTGGCGCTTGCTGTGGCTTTAGTCTAACCGTCGACGGTTACGAAGTCAAGCCCTTTCCGGTCGATTTGTAGAAACTCACAAAAACCGTAGACGGTTCAGCCGAGCGCATTGTGCAAGATGACCGTAGACGGTTTTCGCCTTATAATATATAATAAAATAAACAAGAGAGGTGATAAAATGGCTGTTTCAGAAGCACACAAAAAGGCAAGCTATAAATATAACGCAAACCGGGATAGTATCACGATTCGCCCGGAACGGAGCAAAGGCGCAGCAATCCGCGCCGCAGCTGTTGCCAGCGGAAAAAGTTTGCAAAATTATATACTTGATGCCCTCAATGCCAGAATGGAGCAGGAAGGGCAGCCGCTGGAAATTGAGCAGACACCGGCGGAATCCGGGGAAGAAGGGGGATTATAGGGGGTTACTGGGGAGGCTATAACTCACTAAGTCTAAGCCCTAAGCCTAAAGCTCTATCCCGTTAAGTGGAGAATCTGACCCCTCCGGCAAACGGCAAAACGGCCCGGATGGAGCACCGCCAGCGCAGGCCGTGCCACGCTGGAACGTTGCCAGCTGGAACCGTTGCGCCCGGATCAGTGCCAGCGCCAGCAGCCCGGCACCGGAACGGGGAGCAGACCCCCGCCGCCCACGATATGCACCGGGATGCACCCGGCGCAGCAGATCGCACCGCCAGTGCAGACAGAAGGCCAGAGCAGCAGCGCACCACGCGCCGCCGCCCTGGCCTTTTTCTTTTGCGCCGCCTTCCCGCCTGCCCGGCCTGCCGGATCAGCAGCCCGGCACGCGCTGGGTGTTGCCGGCAGCCGCCCCGGGGAAAAGCTGGAAAGTACCCGGGGAGCGCTGGACACAGTACCTGGATATTGCGCCCGCCACCTGCACCGGGAAGGATCAGCACCGCCAGCGCCGCACCAGATGACCACGCCAGCAGCAGACCGCCGCACACGATGACCACGCACCAGCGCCAGCCCTGCCCCACCTGCACAGCGCCCACAGCCTGCCAGCCTTGCCAGACCTCACAGCAGCAGCGCCAGCCGCCAGCGCCGCCCACCGGGAAGGACAAGCCCGCCAGCGCCGCCCACCTGCCGCCTGCATCGCTGCCGCCTGCCGGATGATCCACCCCGCAGCACCCCGCAAAACGGCCATTTTGCGCCGCCGCCGGAGGGGTCAGATTCTCCACCTAACGGGATAGAGCTTTAGGCTTAGGGCTTAGACTTAACAGGCTATAACTCGCCTTATCTATCCCCCTGCCCCCTTCCTTCTCCGCCTCGCCGCCCTGCTGCCGTCCCTCGGCACGCCCTGGGCGCTGCCGCCGCCCTGCCGGATCAGCCACAGCCCCGCCGCCCGCCACCGGCGGCCGCCCCGATGACCCCCGCCGCCGGTAAGGTACTGCCCCCCGCCGGCGGGCGCGGTGCGGGTTCGAAAGCCCCAAAATATTTCTAGGTGCAAAATTTTTTGAGGGACTTCCGCCCTCCGGCCGCCGAAAAAGGGTAACGGGTTCAAAAATTGTAAGTCCGGGGCGAACATGGCGGTAACGTCACCGGGATGGTGGACACTATTTTGTTGAGGTCAACAAGATGGTTTGGATGATTTGTTGACATCAACAGAATGTATTAGAAATATCAATGTCAAGAGGAATATAGTGAAATGTTAGGACAAAAATATTTGTAGAATGTTGTAAATGATACACAAAAAACAGTGGAATGTTCGTAAACAATGACGGAGTAAAATTTGATATAATAGATAAAACGAAAATAAAAGCAAGACAGAAAACGGTATTAAAACAATGTTCACTCTTTTATCAAAACGGTCTGCTATAATCATCAACTATACTTGTGAAAGGAGGCATGGTTATGACTTACAGTGCACTTGAAGTTGCACGGTACATCATTCACCACGAAGCACAAGAGGGGCGGACGGTTAGCAATCTGAGATTGCAAAAGCTGCTCTACTTTGTGCAGGTTCAGTTTGTTGTGAACAGCCATGATGCCGCACCCTGCTTTTACGAAAAGATGGAGGCTTGGGGCTTTGGCCCTGTTGTTCGAGAAGTTTATTATGAATATCGGTATTATGGCGGTGCTATGATTCCGCCTGACAGGGACTTCTCAACGACAATTCTGCCATGGGATCAAAGTATGATTGATGAAATTCTGGATGAATGTGCAAAGTATTCGACTTCGGCTTTGGTCGATGCAACCCATGCGCAAACACCGTGGCAGGACGCACGCCGTAATCCGTACAATAACGAAATCACGCTAAATTCGATCTACCAGTATTTCAGAGGTGCAAAGAATGGCGAATCCTGACGATTCAAAACCGAAAAAGCTCTCTCCGCAAGTGATCGTTGCGGGAAATAATGTCGTCAGCACAGCGAACCATCAGTCATACAGCAAAGTTGTTGACGAAATGGAAACTGCTGTAGGTGGGCTATGCGAGATGCTGTCACATTCCCCGGAAGTTGGAATGGACTGCGATGAATGGATTGCTCTATTGGAAGAGTACGTTGCTCAACACCGCAATCGAATTTACTATTCCGCAATAAGCAACTGCGTGTTCAAAATGGATGAGCAGCAGTTTTCGGATTTTCTGTCGAACATGGGCGAGATTGTGGATTATGCAACGGAGCATAGCCAGAGAGATGAGGATTGGCAGAATGAAGATCGGCAAGACCTTTACCGCACAGTCATAAAGTTTTACGATCACGCAAACCTTGCACACCAGCAGCAGGTGACGTTTTCGAGTAAGAAAGAAGCACTTCGAGAAGATGTGAAGAATGAAGTCCATGCGACACTAGACCCCAAAATCTCGGAGATCACAAAGGAAATGACATCACAGCTGGTGGGACTTATCTCAATATTTACGGCGTTATCCTTTATCGTGTTTGGCGGCATATCCTCTTTGGAAAGCATGGTAACTTCGCTGGAAGGTACGCTGGATAAGTATGACTCGGTTTTGCCGATTCTGATTCTGGCAATGGCATGGGCGTTCTGCATGATGAACCTGCTGTTTGGGTTTATGTACTTTGTGATACGGATTACTCACTTGCGAAAACCCGTTGACGAAAATGCAAAGAACGTAGTGCAGCGATACCCGGTGGTGTTCTTGTGCGATTATGTCATAATGGCTTTGCTGATCTTGTTCAGTGGAATGTGGTTTGCAAAGAAAGCAAAGGTCGGAAGCGGCTTCTATAAGTTCTGGGTAAGTGACCACCCGAACATCACGTTTATAGTAGCGATTCTGGTATTTGTTGTGGTATTTGCAATATTGGGGGTTATCTTGCTGAACTTGTATAGGAGGAAAGGCAGCAAGAATACTGCAAGCTGAAACCATCTTGCCGAGGGCGGCAAAATGGTGCTATGTCATAAACTGTTTACATTTGAAAGCCCGCACCGGCGAAAGATAAGACGTTTTAAGACGGTTTTGGTGGTATAATTGGTACAGTGGAATTATGCGAGAGACCCCATGGCGGAAGCGCCGAGGGGTCTTTTTCATACCCTGCTGCTTACAATCAGTAAGCGACCCGAAGAAAAGCCGCTGGACCGGCGGCGATGCGGAATGCTCTGCCTGGATGATTTGCCAGGTGGGGCATTTTTTATTGGAGGAAAACGAAATGGCAAGGCGAAGCGATGAGCGCGATGCCGCCCGCGCTGAGTACATTGCCCGGATGGAGAAGGACGGAGAGGTGAATCTCCGGCAGCTGGCGGATGATCTCCATCTTAAATACGATACAGTCCGCCGCTGGAAAGCAAAGGACGGGTGGGAACAGCCCGCGCCCCGGAAGCCCGGCGGTCAACCGGGAAACAAAAACGCCGTGGGCAACCCCGGCGGCGGGGCACCGGCGGGCAACCTGAACGCAGAAAAGGACGGGGCATACTCCACCATCTTCTTTGACAGGCTGACCGAGGAAGAAAAACGGATCGTAGAGGACGCACCCCGGAACAGCACCGACCTGACCTCCCACGAGATCGGTGTACTGCTGCTCCGGGAAAAGTACATTCTGGACAAGATCAAAGAATACCAGCAGCTGCCGCCTGACCAGCTGATAACGTCCAGCGTCACCGATATGCGCGTACCCGGCGGGCGAGGCAAACGGAAGCGGGACGGTGCAAACCAGCGGATCGGTATGTACCAGAAGGAGACCCCGGCGCAGCGCATCTTGCAGTTGCAGGAAGCGCTGAACAAGATCCATGGGCGCATCCTGTCGGCGGCAGCCCAGATGCAGAAGAACGAGATGGACAAGCTGCATCTGGAAACCGAACAGCAACGGCTTGACCTGCTGCGGATCCGGGCAACCGGAGAGATACCCGACAAGGACGGTGACGAGGATGCCTCTGTATACGAGTAAGGCTGTCGGCGAATGGCTGGGCATCACTGATCGGCAGGTGCGGAACCTGCGGGATCAGGGCGTATTGTCCGAAGTCCGCCCCGGCGTCTTTGATATGAAAGTCTGCGTCCGGCAGTACCTGAACTTCAAGACAGGCGGCAAAGACGGCCAAGCCCGCCTTGCGGCTGCACGCGCCGAGCGGGAAGAGACCCGCGGCAAGATCGAGAAAATGCGGATGGAGGAAGCCCAAGGCGACTTGCACCGCACCGAGGAAGTAGAACACGCCCTCAAAACCATCTTTGCCAATTTCAAGAACCGGCTGGAAACCATCCCGACCAAGTACGCAAGCACCATGGCGCAGCTGACCGACCCGGCGGAAGCGCACGATATTCTGCAAAAGGCTGTGCAGGAAGCGCTTGTGGAACTGAGTGACCCGGAAATCGCGCTGGCAGCACCGGAGGAGGAATCCGAAGATGAGCAGGAAGAATAAGTGTCGGCACTGCGTCTGGGGCACCCGGCTGAATGAAATCCAGCAGTTCTGCCCGTTCAAGAGCTGCGTCAAGAAAGGCGGCAGCGAACATGGCGATGATCCACCTGGAACCGCAGACGGCGGAGATGTTCAGCCGGGCACTGGGAGCGCTGAAACCGCCCCCGAACCTGACCCTTAGCCAGTGGGCGGATAACTACCGGCGCTTGTCGGCGGAAGCCTCTGCGGCGAAAGGGCGCTGGAACACGGACAATGCGCCGTTCCAGCGGGAGATCATGGATGCCATCGGGGATGTACATATCCGCAAGGTGGTAGCCATGATGTGTGCCCAGTCAGGCAAGACGGACGGTCTGATCCTGAACACCATCGGGTATTACATGAGTTACTACCCCGCCCCCATCATGATCGTGCAGCCCACGGTGAATCTGGGCGAGAGTTTCAGCAAAGACCGCTTGGCGACCATGATCCGGGACACGCCGGTGCTCCGTGGCCTTGTGGACAACAAGAGCCGCTATTCCGGCAACACCATCATGAAAAAGAACTTTGCCGGTGGGCAGCTGACCATCGTTGGCGCAAATGCCCCGACAGACCTCCGCGGCCGCCCCATCAAGGTGCTGCTGGCGGACGAGGTGGACGCTTACAAGGCAAGCGCCGGCAAAGAGGGCGACCCGGTCATGCTGGCCGAGCAGCGCCAAACGACCTTCTGGGATTACAAGACGGTGCTGGTATCCACCCCCACCACCAAAAACAATAGCCGCATTTTGGACGAGTTCAACGCATCCACACAAGAAGAGTGGACGGTGCCTTGCCCGAACTGCGGCTTTTATCAACCCTTTGTATGGGACAACATGGTGTTCGACAAGGACAACTGGACGGCGGGCGGTGCGCAGTACCGCTGCGCCGAGTGTGGCTGTCTGGACAATGAATACCGCTGGAAGAAGAACAGCCTGCAAGGCAAATGGCACGCAGAGCACCCAGAGCGCCCCGTGAGAGGCTTTCACATGAACAAGATAGGCTCTACCCTTTGCGGGTGGGACAGGATTGTGGAGGACTTCATAGCGGCGGATATGGACGCAAAGCGCGGCGACTATGAAAAGATGCAGGTGTTCGTAAACACCGACCTTGGCTTGCCGTGGGAAGAACCGGGCGAAACGGTAGAGGCAAACAACCTGCTGGATCGCCGCGAGTTCTACGAGGCCGAGGTGCCGGACGGCGTGGTGTACCTGACAGCCGGTGTCGATACGCAGGACAACCGCTTTGAGGCGGAAGTCGTGGGCTGGGGCATCGGCAAGGAAAGCTGGGGCATCCGGTATCAGCGCATCTACGGCGATTTGAAACGTGGGCAGGTCTGGGCAGATCTGGACGATTTCCTATCAAAGACTTGGAAAAAGAAGGACGGCACGGAACTGTCCCTGCGGTGCGTCTGCATGGACAGCGGCGGCCACTTCCCGGATCAGGTCATCCGCTTCTGCAAAGAGCGCGAGGAACGGCATATCTGGCCCATCAAAGGACGTGGCGGTATGGATGTACCATACCTGCGCAACCCCACGAAGAACAACCGCGTGGGCGGTGAGCTGTTCACGCTGGGCGTTGATACCGGAAAGAACCACGTTCTTGCCCGGCTGAAGGTGCTTATCAAAGGCCCGAACTACTGCCACTTTCCGGCGGCAGAGGATGCCGGGTATGACGAAAACTATTTCAAGATGCTTACTGCGGAGCACAAGGTCACACGCTGGAAGTCTGGCCGCAAGGTGGAGCGGTGGGAGCTGAAAGACCCGGCACAGAAACGTAACGAAGCGTTCGACGTTCGGAACTACGCAACGGCGGCGCTGGAAATCAGCAATCCCCCCGGTTTGGAAATTCCAGGAGAGGAAGCGCCCCGCCAGACCGCACCGCGCCAGTACCGCAGAAGAAGATCAGGAGGTATCTAAGCAATGCCGATCATCTCAAAAGAAACCGCACAGCGGCACCTTGATATGTGGCTGGAAGCGGAAGCTGCTGTTTCGACAGGGCAAAGTTACCAGATCGAGCAGATGATGCTGACCCGCGCCAGCCTGAAACAGATCCGGGAGAGCATCATCTTCTGGGAAAAGAAAGTAGCCGAGGCGGAAGCAGAAGAAAAAGGCCGGGGAAGAAACCGGATCTATCACTTCTCGCCGCATGATGTGTAAGGACGGTGGACTACATGGCAAATATTCTGGATAAAGCCATTGCGGCAATCAGCCCTGAAAAAGGGTATCGCCGCGCTGTGGCACGCGCCGCACTGTCCGTCATGAACAACGGCACCGGCTACGGGAACTACGGCGCAAGCCGCTTGTCCCGCGCTATGCGCAGCTGGCACGTTGGTGGCGGCAGCGCAAAAGAGGATATCGAAGATAATCTTGATATTCTGCGCAAACGGAGCCGGGATGCTTATATGGGCATCCCTCTGGCAACGGGTGCCATCAAGACCCTGCGCACCAACGTGGTGGGCAGCGGCCTTGTGCCGACCCCGCAGGTGGATGCGGACTATCTGCACTTGAACGAGGAACAGGCAGACAGATTGCAGGCGCAGATCTCCCGCGAATTTGGACTTTGGGCGGACAGCACCCTTTGTGATGCTGCTGGCATGGATAACTTCTGGCGGCTGCAGACGCTGGCGTTCACCAGCTTCCTGATGAACGGCGATGTGTTTGCGGTGGTGCAGTTCAGCGAACATCCGCACTGGCCGTATGCTCTACGGCTGCGCCTGATCGAGGCTGATCTGATTTGCAGCCCTGACCGCACGGACATAATGGCACCCTGCACGATAGACAAGCATGACGTGTTCCAGATCGTGCAGGGCGTGGAAACGAACCGGGACGGCGCGGTGGTGGCGTACTGGATAGCAAGTCGGCATCCGCTGGCTTACGACAGCACGGTGCCGCTGACATGGACGCGGGTAGAAGCCCGCGACCCCGAAACGGGAGAACCGAACATCCTGTGCGTCACACAGAGGGAGCGTGCCGGGCAGCGGCGCGGCGTGCCCTTGCTGGCCCCGGTGCTGCCCACGCTGAAACAGATGGGCAGATACACAGAAGCAGAGCTGGCGGCGGCTATCGTGGCATCGTCCATCACGCTGTTTATCAAGCATGAAAACCCGACCAGTCAGGCACCGTTCGGCGAGGAACCGGCAGATAAGGCGGAGGACCCGAACACCCCGCCCGATGAACTGGGCATCGACCTTGCGCCGAGCGCGGTATTCGACCTTGCACCGGGAGAGAGCACGGATACGTTCGACCCGAAGCACCCGGTCACGACCTTTGACGGCTTCATGTCAGCCATGTCCAATCAGGTAGCGACCGGCGTGGAGATTCCCAGTGAGGTGCTTTACAAGAAATTTAGTTCCAACTATTCCGCAAGCCGCGGCGCACTGAACGAGTTTTGGCGCACCTGCGGTGTGCTGCGGGATAGCTTTGCAGCGGACTTCTGCCAGCCGGCCTACGAAAAATGGTTTGCCGAGGCAGTAGCCCGTGGGCGCATCAATGCGCCCGGCTTCTTTGACGACCCGGCTGTGGCGAAAGCCTACATGGGCTGCACATGGAACGGTCCTGCGCGCACCAATCTGGATGCCAAGAAAGAGATCGAGGCGGCGATTCTGCGTGTTCAGCAGGGCATCAGCACCAATGAGCAGGAAACTGCACAGATGACCGGCGGAAGCTGGCGGGCAAACATGAGGCAGCGCAAGAGCGAAATGGAAAAAATGAAGGAGGTAGGGCTAAATGAGCAAACCAAATTCCCAGACGAACCAGAAGATGACAAATGATAAGTTTTGGCAGTTCCGCAATCTGGCCGGTGATGACCAGAAAGCGGAACTTCTGCTTTACGGAGATATTTCCGAGCGCAGCTGGTGGGAAGATGCCGCGACCCCGAAACGGTTTGCGGATGACCTTGCCGCCCTGGGCGATGTGAAGGAAATCACCGTGTACATCAACTCCGGTGGTGGTGATGTGTTTGCAGCACAGGCCATTGGCAATATGCTGGAACGCAACGCGGCCACCGTGACCGCCCACATCGACGGCCTGTGTGCCAGTGCGGCAACCATTGTTGCCTGCCATGCAGACAAGGTGGTGGCGGCGGCAGACGGCAGCTACATGGTGCATCCGGTCAGTATGGGTGTCTGCGATTACCTGACCGCAGAAGATCTCAACAACTGCCTGAAAGCACTGGAAACCATCCGCAGCAGCATTGTCACTCTGTATGCCAAGAAGTCCGGTAAGACCGAGGACGAGTGCGCCAAGTGGATGGATGAAACGAATTGGTGGACGGCAACGGAAGCCAAGGAGAAGGGCTTTGTGGACGAGGTGGACGACGAAGCGGACGATTCTGTTGTGGAGAACCGCAACGGCATCCTGTTCGTCAACAGCATCAGCATGAACACTCCGTTCAACAAAGCACCGAACTTTGTCAGAAGCCGGGTAGTGGATAAGACCACGGCCCAGCCTGAAAATACACCCCCGGCGGATCAGTCGGGGAACAAAACCCATGGGGAGGTAACAGACATGGACATTAAGGACATCAAGACCGTGGACGATCTCCGCAAGGCGTGCCCGGATATGGTAGCCAAGATCGAAACCGAGGCTATCAATGCCGAGCGCACCCGCATTCAGGAGATCGAAAACGCCACTCTGCCCGGCGCGGAGGATGAAGCGAATGAGGCGAAGTTTGTGAAGCCCATTGATTCCGCATCCTTTGCGAAGGCCGTCATTGCCAGCATGAAGGCAAAGCAGCAGAAGCAGAGCAAGGATTATCTGGACAAGACAAAGGCCAACGCCCAGACTTCCGGCGCGAACAACATCACCAATCCGCCCCCCGCTGACCCGGATCCGAAGGACGCGGAAGCAAACGTTTTCCTGGCCGCAATCCGCAAGGCAAACGGTGTGAAGTAAGGAGGAAAGAACCATGAGCATGGATCTTGCAAGAAAAGATTTCAGCACCGCGCCGAAGTATTTCATTGCTGGCGTGGACATTGGTATCGCAAAGGCAACCAAGACCGCAAGCGAAGCTGTGGAGGCACACGCCCCCGTGCTGATTGCAGACGGCAAGGTGAAGCCTATTGCGGCACCGGCAAGCGCAGGCGCGGCAGTCCTGACCGGCCTGTACGGCATTACTGCTGACAGCGCAGACGCAAACAAGGAAGTGCCGGTCTATCTGACCGGCGAGTTCTTTGCTGACGGTCTGGTGCTGCCCAATAACGTGAGCGTGGACGACGTTGAAGTTCCTCTGCGCAATCTGGGCATTTTCCTGAAGTGATAGGAGGAAACAAAAAAATGGCAAACGAAATCAATATTTATGAGCCGCGGTATCTGGCGGAGACTGTGCGCACTGCACCCCCGATCTGCACTTTCCTGCGCGATCGTTTCTTCTCCAAGGTTAAGACGTTCCCCACTAAGAACGTTGACATTGATATCGTCAAGGGCAACCGCAAGATGGCTGCATTCGTACATCCTATGGTCGGCGGCGAGATCGTGCAGAGCGAGGGGTACGAGACCAAGTCCTACGCCCCGCCCCTTATCAACCCGGCAACCGTCACCACCGCAGATATGTTCCTGCAGCGCCTGCCCGGTGAGGATATCTACTCCGGCCGCACCCCTGCTGACCGTGCAGCAGAAAAGCTGGTCGAGGAATACAACAAGCTGAACGACATGACCACCCGCCGCGAAGAGTGGATGGCAGCCCAGGTGCTTACCACCGGTCAGCTGAAGGTGAAGGGCAAGGGCGTGGATGAAGTCATTGACTTTGGCTTCACCAACAAGATCAATCTGGAAGGCACGAAGCAGTGGGGCAAGTCTGCCGCCGATACTCTGGGCAACCTGCGCGAATGGAAGCGGCAGGTGAGCCGCAACGGCTTTGCCAATGCAAACATGGTGGTTATGGGCAAGCTGGCTGCAAACCACTTTATGAGCGACAGCAATGTTCTGGATCTGATGGACAAGCGCCGGTTCGACATTGGTGCTATGGCACCCAAGGAGCTGGAAGGCGGTCTGAACTACTACGGCCACCTGAACCTGCCCGGCGTGGACATCTACGGCTATGACGAAGTGTATCTGGACGAGGAAACCGGCGAGACCAAGCCCCTGATCCCGGATAACATGGTGCTGATGATCCCCAGCAACGCAAACTTCATGCGTGCCTACGGCCTGTGCACCTATCTGGATGATGACAAGGTGTGGCACACTGCCGAGACCACCCGCCTGCTGCGTTCTTATGTGGAGCACCGTCCTGACCGCCGCTTCCTGGAACTGCAGACCCACCCGCTGCTGATCCCCGACAAGGTGGACAGCTGGCTGGTTGCTACCGTCTGCTGATACGGGAAGGAGCACGGATATGCTGGACGTTGACCAGAACTACGGCACACCGGAAACCCAGAAACCGTTTCCTACGTTCAAAGACTGCGTTGCACAGGATGTGCAGAACGTAATCTTCAACCCGAATGAGTTTGCGGAAGAACGGTACATAGATGATAAGCTGATGCTCTGTATCACGCAGCACCCCGGCGTACTTGAACGTCCGGCTCACTGGGAAGGCGGAGCAAAACAGTCCTTTGACCAGGGTATGTACAAGGCCGACCTGCTGCTTTTTGTAAAGCAGAAAGACTACGGCCCCATGCCGAAAAGCGGCAAGCAGATCACCTTGGACAAGAAACGGATCTACAACATCAAATCCTGCTCCCTGAAAGCGGGTATGTATCGCATGGAACTGGAAAGGGTGAGGTAAGTTGGCATACTTCCATACCAACTATGACGCTTCCAACCTGACGGTCTCCGTTGATGACGCGGAAGTGACCCGCGCTCTTGGCGTACTGGGAAACAAAACCCCGGCGGCGTTGAAGGCGGCCGTAAACACAACGGCCAGGCAGACGCGCAAGCTGATGCTGACCGAAGTGAAGAAGCGCTACGACCTGAATGCGGCGGGTAGACGCATGATCGAAGATCTGCGCCAGCGCCAGAAGGCCACCAACCGGCGGCCTACCGCTATCCTTGCCATTATGAAGAACGACCCCGGCGCATTCCGGGCAGACCTGGGCTATTTCAGAACCAGCCCCACAAAGCCCTTCATGGGTCCGTCTGTCCGCAATGCGCCGCCCGTTTTTCGGGCGCACGTCCTGAAAGGCAGTCCGATGATTGCTCTGGGCGGCACCAGCGATAAGAGCAAGGGCTTCTTGGTGCAGTTCAAGTCGAAGCATATCGGCATGGTACAACGTCAGCTCGGAGTGCCTGCGGATAAGGACTACACGGAGAGCGGCAAGAAACGTTGGAAACCGAACGAGAAGCTGGCAACACTGTCCAGCCCTTCCGGCTCTGCGATGCACCATACCGTGTGGGAGATGCAGGAGCAGACGGTGGAGCAGATGCTGCAGCAGAACACGGAACGGCGCGTCCGGCAACTGATCGCCAATGCAAAACGAAAGGGCGTGATCTGATATGGCTGAAAAAATCACCGGCTATACCAGCGAAATGTGCCAGCAGGCCATGATTGACGAGTTGAAGGAACTGTTCCGGGATATGAAGTTCAAAGGACAGGAGAGCGAAAAGTCGCTGAAGATCTTCAAGCAGTTTATCCCGTCCCCGACCGATGATGACGACGATGTGGATACAAATGAATCCAACTTCCCGTGCATCATCGTATCGAGAACGAGCGGCGAGGTAGTGAACGAAAAGGATCCGCAATTGGTCCTTTTGCAGCTTATCATCTGCTGTTATGACCCGGAAACAGACCGGCAGGGATATGAGGACACCGGAAACATCATCGAAGCCATCATGCAGCACTTCAAGCGGAAGCCTGTGTTTGGCGAGGCTTTCAAAGTGGGATATCCCCGCAAATGGGAGCTTTCGGATGATGACATGGACTTCTACTACTGGGGCATCGTCAACCTGATCTGCGAAACGCCAAACACCCTGAAAAACGAAGAAGTGGAGGCTTTGATATGAGCATCGAAAAGACCGAAAAGAAAACCGAGGCTGCGAAGGAAGCACAGCCGGTGACGGAATCCACCGGCGCTGCGGCGTACTGTGGGCCGACCGTCAAGGGCATTGCCCCGCAGTACACTGTATTCGTGGATGGCCTGCCCGAAAAGCTGAAAGAAAAAGTGGAGCAGGTGCCGTTCCTGAAGGCGCTGATCGTTCCGCTGGACAAGCTCGCAGAAATGCGCGTGAAGATCGAACAGGACGGCACCAGAGAGAACATTCTCTACAAGAAGGCCGCCGACCTGATGAAGTAAGGAGGATATGACAAATGGCTATTTCTCATGGTTTTAACAAAACCGAGGCCGCAACCAGCGTTTCCGCGCCGGTATCGGTCAACTCTGGCCTTCAGGTCATCGTGGGTACCGCCCCGGTCAACCTGCTGGCTGACCCTGCAGCAGCGGTAAACACTCCGCTGCTGGCGAATACCTTCAAAGAGGCGGCCGCCGCAGTCGGCTACTCTGACGATTTCGCAAAGTATACCCTGTGCGATGCAATCAGCGCCAGCTTTCAGGTGATGGGTGTTGCTCCTGTTGTCCTGATTAACGTTCTGGACCCTGCAAAGCACACCACGGAGATGAAAACCAAGAGCGTGCAGGTGAACGATGGTGTTGCCGAGATCGGGGAAACCGGCATTCTGCTGGGCACTCTGGTGGTGAAGAAAGAGACCACCGCACTGGTGGCGAATGAGGACTATACCGCCAGTTTCAACGATGACGGCACTGTGAACATTGCCATTGTCACCGGCGGTAAGGGCGACGGCGCTACCACGCTGACCGTGACCGGCTCTATTCTGGATCCTACCAAGGTGACGGCAGCCGACATCGTTGGCGGCGTGAATGCCTCCACCGGCGCGGAAACCGGTCTGGAAGTTGTGCGTCAGGTGTTC
>ENA-USUM01000028-USUM01000028.1-human-gut-metagenome-genome-assembly--contig:-NODE-28-length-49265-cov-11.278483_pt1 | contig 49265 bp, 40 predicted proteins | sample MGYA00250063_ERZ773402 | MGnify/ENA primary metagenome ERZ773402 (study PRJEB29103, sample SAMN06112030) | human gut metagenome | biome: human gut; feature: ankylosing spondylitis patient; material...
CCTCGCTTCTCCAGAATGTTGCTTTTATTATACAATTCCGATTCCGCATTATCAATGGACAATCTCTGAACTTTTAGAGAAAATACGCAAAAATTGGACACTTCCCCCATTTTCCTGACAGTCTGTGGACATCGTATGGACCTGCAAGGGAGCCGCTTTCCGTCCGTTTTTCTCCTCTGGACGCCCCGGTTGCTTCCGGGGTACCATCTCCCTTTGGGAACAGACATCTCTTCTTAGGACGCATGGGCAGGATATGTCTATTCTGCATAAAATTCATCTGCATCTATCAATCTATTTTTACGTATGTGCATCTTTACACTACTTCGCTAAAGTGTTAAAATGTATCCATCGTCAGCGGGACAACCAGTCGCTGTGAATAAGCGACCGGGAGCATATGGTCAAGCGGAACCGCAAACTGCGGGAGCGGCTGCCCGGTGCCATGCGATAGACCGTAGAAAGACGAGAGAGACAGCTTTGATCCATGCGGTTTCGTTAGAAATGAGGTTTTGGTATGGAGCGACACCATCGATAACAGATAGAAAGCACAGGTGCCCCAAAAGTGGGGCAGCCTCCGGCGGGGCAGCTTCCATAGCACCCTCGTTGCCCCAAGGGAACCGGTGAAAATCTCGGCGGCGGTTCTTGATAAAGGCCCGCAGAGAGGAAACCTGCGAAAATCCCAATCGGGCGACGGCGAAGGCGGCTGGGATCTGCCGACGGAAACAGCAGCGGAAGCCAGCAACAGAAACGGCGCTGTGATGAGGGTTGTCGAAAACCACCCACGGAAATCCGCGGCATAGGCCATCGGCAGAAGGGCCGGTAGGGTTGTGGTAAGGACAGGCGGAAAGTCGCAGAAAACGGCGGTGGAAATCGGCAGCGGGGCTTGCAAGTTCCGGAAAAGTAAGCGATAATAGTGCAAGACTCATGATGCCCAGCACAGGATTTGGGCTGTCCGTCACAGCACCGTTCCGTACAACGTTCCGCCGAGACAGCCTGATGGAGTGTGGGCTGAACCGATATCATGCGGCACGGCGCAGGGTACTCCCTCATTCGAGCAGCGCATCCCTTACTCCGGTGCGGCTGATCAGACATCAAGACGGAGTAACCGAGAGCAGGCTGAACCGGCATTTTGCATCGCAGAACATCCCCCGCACAGCGCCGGTAAATGCGGCGCAGCATGAGCCACCTCACACGATACAGCGTGGCCCCACACAGCGCATCATCTAACACAATACATCTGTTACAACACATCCGTGTACCATATCAAGGAGGATATTCCCATGAAAAAGTTCAAGCAGCTTCTGTGCCTGGCGCTGGCACTGACCATCAGCGCCTCCCTGCTGGCCGCCTGCGGCCAAAAGGACAACGGCGGAAGCAAGGATTCCGACGAAAAGGTTCTGACCTACGCCGTGGAGGGCGGCTCCGCCGGTGAAGAGATCGCTCTGGAGAAGGGCTGGAAGGTCACCACGCTGGAGGATCAGGCCGCCGCCCTGATGGAGGTGGCCTCCGGCACCTCCGACGCCGCCATCATCGATCTGCTGATGGCCGGGGCCATGATCGGTGAGGGCACCAGCTACCCTGATCTCACCTATACCGACAGGCTCACCGAGGAGGAGTACGGCATCGGCTGCCGCAAGGGCTCCGATCTGGCGCAGTACATCAACTGTGTGCTGGGCGATGCCTATCAGAGCGGAACCATGCAGAAGCTGGCCCAGCAGTACGGCATCACCGAGGAGCTGCTGGTCCCACAACAGGAGAGCACCTTCACCACCGGAGAGGACAGTGACGTCAGCTATATCCAGCAGAAGGGTACGCTGGTGGTGGGCATCACGGAGTTCGCCCCCATGGACTATAAGGATGAAAATGGCCAGTGGATCGGCTTTGACGCAGACCTTGCCAAGCTGGTGGCGGAGCGTCTGGGTGTGGAAATTCAGTTCGTGGTCATCGACTGGGGCCAGAAGATCAATGAGCTGGACAGCAAGGCCATCGACTTGGTGTGGAACGGCATGACCCTCACCGACGGCGTTACCAGCGCCATGGCCTGCACCAACGCCTACTGCAAGAACGCACAGGTCGTGGTGGTGCGTGGTCAGTAAATAACGGCCAGAATGCCGCTGCGGGGTCTGTCCGCCGCAGCGGCATTTTTTATGGCGGCCCGTGAAAAGGGTGGCCTGTGAAATCTGAGTGTAAGGAGTTCTTCCCATGTTCTGGTCTGTGACACTGTCCCTGCTGGAGGGGCTGCGTGAGGTGGTGAAGCTGTTCGCCCTGACGCTGGTATTCTCTCTGCCGCTGGGGCTGGCGGTGACCTTCGGCTCCATGAGCAAGTGCCGTCCGGTCAGCTGGTTTTTTAACGTTCTGGTGTGGATCGTCCGGGGAACACCCCTGATGCTGCAGCTGATCCTGATTTTCTACGGCCCCGGCATCTGGCTGGGCCACAACATCTGGGGCAGCCAGCGGATGCTGGCGTGTACCGTGGCCTTCGTGCTGAACTACGCCTGCTACTTCTCCGTCATCTACCGGGGCGGCATTGAGGGCGTGCCTGCCGGGCAGCGGGAGGCGGGAGAGGTACTGGGCCTCACCCGCAGGCAGATCTTCTTTAAGATCACCCTGCTGCAGATGGTGAAGCGCATTGTGCCGCCTATGTCCAATGAGATCATCACGCTGGTGAAGGACACCTCGCTGGCCCGCATCATCTCCATCATGGAGCTGACCAAGGTGGGCGAGAGCTACATCAAGGCGCAGGGCATCACATGGCCCCTGTTTTACACGGGGGTATTCTATCTGGCCTTTGTGGGGCTGCTGACACTGCTGTTCCGGTACATCGAGCGCAGGCTCAGCTATTTTCGGTAAGGAGGGGGTACTATGGCGATCCTGGAGGTGGCGCAGCTGGAGAAAAGCTTCGGCGGCACCAGAGTTTTGCAGGACATCAGCTTTTCGCTGGAGGAGGGACAGGCTCTGTCCATCATCGGCTCCTCCGGCAGCGGAAAGACCACGCTGCTGCGGTGCCTGAACTTTTTGGAGACACCGGACAGCGGCCGCATCGCCGTCCGGGGACGGGATCTGCTGGACGGGAGCCTGTCCCCTCAGGAGCGGCGGCGGAACCGGCTGCACTTCGGGCTGGTGTTTCAGGATTTTAATCTGTTTCCCCAATATACGGCGCTGGAGAATGTAACGCTGGCCCGGCGGCTGCTGGCCAAATCCGAGAGAACCGGGGAGGCCCCGGAGGCCATCCGCCGGGAGGGCGAAGCCCTGCTGGAACAGATGGGTCTGGGAGATCGGATGGGACACTATCCCCACCAGCTCTCCGGCGGACAGAAGCAGCGGGTGGCCATTGCCCGTGCGCTGGCCATGAAGCCGGACATTCTGTGCTTCGATGAGCCAACCTCGGCGCTGGACCCGGAGCTTACCGGGGAGGTGCTGAAGGTCATCCGGCAGCTGGCCCGGCAGCGCACCACCATGGTCATCGTCACCCACGAGATGGCCTTTGCCCGTGATGTGGCGGATCAGGTCATCTTCATGGACGGTGGCGTCATCGTGGAGCAGGGGGAGCCACGCATGGTGATGGATCACCCCAAGGAGGAGCGCACCCGGCAGTTTCTGACCCGGTACGCACAGGGATAAGGCTTTCTACGAAAAAAGAGCGCAGGCATCGCCTACGCTCTTTTTCTGCTATCTTACACGGGGGATCAGCAGCAGCCCCGACGGCAGCGGAGTCTCCTGCTCCAATCCGTTGGCGGCGCAGATGGCCTGCTCATCCGTGCGGTAGCGCTTGGCCAGCTCCCACAGGCTCTCCCCTTTCTTCGGCCGGCACAGCACCAGAGAGGGACGCCGTCCCGGCTCCGGCTCCGTCAGCTCTGCGGCGGTAATGGCGTCCCATGTGCATCGGCGGCTGCGCTCCACCGTCAGCTCCACCGGGACCGTCAGCTCCAGTCCCGTGCCGGAGGGGCGCAGGCTGGGAGACAGGCAGGCGGCACGGGCGGTGGTCACATCCCCAGGCACGGGGGCGGCGGCCTCGTCGGTGCGCTCCGCCGTGACCGGTGCGCCGGATTCGTCCAGATACAGCAGCCGCAGCCGCAGAGGGGTGCGGAGGGTGGTATGATCCCCCTCCTGCCCTGTGGTGACGGCGCCGCAGTCCGCCGCCGTCACATACAGGAAGGGGCGGCTCTCCAGCTCCTGATGTACCTCCGGCTGTACCGTCTCCGGGGGCCAGGTCTCCGTCAGGGTCAGGCTCTGGCGCTGGAGAGCGGTGTCCCAGCGGGTGCTGTACAGGTCCGTCACCGGGGCGACGGTGACCGTCTCATAGGTCCGCACCAGTAGGCTCAGGGTCAGCTCCACCCCGATGGCGGCTGCGCCGTCGCTGCGGATGAGCCGGGCCGTGCCGCAGGAGCCGGTGACCGTGACCTGCGCCTCCTCCGGGACGGTAAGGCCGTCCAGAAGGCAGGAAAAGGGCAGGGTGTCCTCCCATGTGTGGAGGGAGCCGTCCTGCGTGCGGTACAGCAGGCAGATGCGGGCCTCGCCCTTTGCCAGCAGGCGGCTCCCCACCGGCTGGCTGCCGGTGATGCGGGGGCAGATGCGCTGGGCCAGCAGTTCCTCCGGCGGCTCGCCCCAGTCCTGAGGCTGGAGCTCCTGAGTCACGCTGCTCTGCCGCTGCGTCACCGAGGTCAGCAGGGTAAGGGACTGCTCCTGACGGTGCAGGCGCAGGGTGGGCTCCTCCCCTACGCCGGTGCAGATGCGGTGGCGGCGGCAGGTGTAGCCGGTGAGAGTCAGCTCCGGCATGACCCGCAGGTACAGCTTTCGGCCGGTGACGGCTCTGGCCTCCGTCAGCAGCAGGCGGCCCGCCATGCAGACGGTGTCGCAGCCGGTGAGGCGCTTATCGTCCGCTTGGGTCAGAAACGGCACCGGCAGCGTCAGGCTCCGCAGGCCAGGGCTCTCCTCCGAGGTATAGAGCACCGTGACCAGCACCGAGCCGCTGATCTGCCGGCTCGTATATTCCCGCAGGCACAGCTGTCCTACGGCGTCCACGATGCGGGTGACCTCCGGGCAGTACTCCGGGATCGCCGCCTCCAGCGTCTCCTCCTGCGTCAGGGTAACGCTCTCCCCTGCCTCGCAGCAGGACAGCTCCGTATATTGCAGTTCCAGCTCCATGTTTTCGTCCTCCCGTAATTTCTTACTGTGCAGGACTACTCTATGAGCCGTTTCCGCCGTTTATTCCCGGATGCCGAAGAGCATCCGCAGAACCCCACGCAGCAGACGGGGCGACTTCCAAACCACGATCTTCACAGCAGCTACCTCCTATCCTTCAAGCAGACGATCCCACAGGCGATCAGCAGGAACGACACCAGAAACATCAGCACGCCCACCGGAAAGATGGCGGCAATGAGGATGCCCAGTCCCAGCCCCAGTGCACAGATGCCCAGAAATCTCCCGCAGCCGTCTCCGTGTCTCATGTGACGTCCCTCCCTCTCCGTTTCGCTTCTATGGCAGTATATGCCGGAAGGTGCGGGCGTGACAGCGGCGGCGCACAAAGAGAGAGCGGAAGCGATGCTTCCGCCCTCTCTGAGCGTTCTCTATTTGTGCTGCCAGTCCCGCAGGTCCTTCAGCTCGTCATACAGCCGCACATAGCTGCGGTGGCGGCTGGCGGGGATCCTCCCGTCCTTCACCGCCTGCAACACGGCGCAGCCCTTTTCCTTCACATGGCTGCACCCCACGAACCGACACTGGCCCAGATAGGGAGCAAACTCCGGGAAGGTCTCCGGCAGGCGGGCCTTCAGCTCCAGATCTAACTCCTCCGTGTCGAAGGAGGAGAAGCCCGGCGTGTCGATAACGTAGGTATCCTCGTCCAGCGGGAACATCTCCACATGACGGGTGGTGTGGCGGCCACGGCCCAGGGCCTTGCTGACCTCCCCCACCGGCAGGCCGAACACCGGCTCCATGGCGTTGAGGATGCTGGACTTGCCCACGCCGGAGTTGCCGGTGAGGGCGTTCAGCTTTCCCTTCATGGCACGGCGCAGCTCCGGCAGGCCCTCTCCGGTGGCGGCACTGACCCGCAGCACCGGAATGGTGGAGGCGGCATAGCTGTCGTATAGCTCCTGCGCCGGGTCCAAATCGCATTTATTCAGGCACAGCAGCACCCGGCAGCCCTTCAGGACGGCGATGGAGGCAATGCGATCGATGAGGTAGGGATCCGTGGTGGGGATGGCCTGTGAGCCGATGATGACCAGCTGGTCGATGTTGGCGGCGGCGGGGCGGGCAAACCGATTCTGCCGGGGCTCGATGGCCTCCACGAAGCCCTCGTCGCCTCCCAGATCACGGACCTGTACCCAGTCCCCCACCAGCGGACTGATGCCCTCCCGGCGGAATTTTCCTCTGGCCCGGCATTGCAGCAGCCCCTCCGGTGTGCGGACGTAGTAGAAGCCGCTGAGGGCCTTTTCAATGCGGCCCCGGCTCAAAAGCTGACCACCTGAGAGGCCACCTCGGTGCCGTTGATATACAGGTACACCGTGATGCTGGTTCCCTTGTCACCGGTGAAGGTATGGCTGACGGAACGGGCGGCGGCGGGGTCCGTGGTATCCACCGTGGTGGAGTAGACGACGGTGGTATCCTGACGGATCTCCACGTTCAGGATGCCCAGCTCCGGATTCAGGTACTCGCCGGGGATATCGAACGTCACCGTCTGCTCCGTGGTCTGAGACGGCTCGGGGCCCTTGCTGACGGTAAAGACGATCTCGGTGCCGGGGGCTACCTCCGTTTTGGGAGCGAGGCTCTGGCGGATGACGCTGCCCTCCGGCACGGTGGCATCGTACTCATACTGGTGAGCGCCCACGGTGAGACCGGCGTTCTCGGCCTGCAGGGCGGCATCGTCCACGCTGAGACCGGCGTAATTCTGCACGGTGACGGGCTTGGTCTCAGGCCCCTTGCTGACGGTCAGCAGGATGCTGTCGCCCTTCTTGATGCTCTCATCGGCGGCGGGGGTACTGCTGATGACCTTACCGGCGGCATACTCGTCGGAATACACCTCCCGGATCTGGACGTTCAGGTTCAGATTCAGGTTCGTCAGCTCCACCTTGGCGTCCTGCACATCCTCGCCCAGAACGTTCACCATGAGGTTGGTCTCCTCCTTGGCGCAGATCCAGACGGTGATCTTCAGGTTATTCTTGCGGACATGGCCGGACTTGGGGTCCTGCTCGATGATCTGGCCGGGCTGATAGTTGCTGTCGGCCTTGCTGCCGGCCACCTCGATCTGGAACACGCCCTTGATGCCCTCCATCTGCTGGGCCTCCTCCACGGTCTTGCCCAGAACATCGGGAACCTTATAGGACTGGGCGGCGGGGTTATTGTTGATGCCGCTGAACACGAACTTGAACAGCAGGAACACCACCAGCAGCGCTGCGGCAAAGCCACCCACCACGATGGCGATGAGCTTTTTATCCCGCTTTTTCTCCTCCGCCGGGGTGCGCTCCTTGCGGGCGGCCTGAATGGCGGCGGTGGGGATGGCCTGCGTAGGCTCGTGATCCTCCGGCTCCTCCAGATCGGCACGGATATAGCCAAGGTCCACGGAGTTATTCTTGCGGAACTTCTCCAGATCCTCCAGCATGGCATCCGCCGAGGGGTAGCGCTTCTCCAGATTGGCGCACATGGCCTTCATGCAGATCAGCTCCAGCGCCTCCGGGATATCGGGATCGATCTCACGGGGGGCCAGTGGGACGGAGCTCAGGTGCTGGATGGCCACGGATACGGCGGACTCCCCCTCGAAGGGAAGACGGCCGGTAAGCATCTCATAGAGCACCACGCCGGCGGAGTAGATATCGCTGCGGGCATCGGTGCGGTCACCTCTGGCCTGCTCCGGGGAGATGTAGTGGACGGAGCCCAGCGCCTCCTGCGTCAGGGTCTGGCTGGCGCTGGCCAAACAGGCGATGCCGAAGTCCGTCACCTTGACGCTGCCGTCCCGCAGGACCATGATGTTCTGGGGCTTGATGTCCCGGTGGATGATGCCCCGGCTGTGGGCATGGCTCAGCGCCCGCATGATCTGGGTGATGAAGTGCAGCGCCTCCCGCCAGTCCATCTTGCCACGGCGTTCCATGTACTGCTTCAGGGTGATGCCGTCCACCAGTTCCATGACGATATACTCCGTGTCGCCGCTGCGGGACACGTCGTACACCGACACGATGTTGGCGTGGGACAGCTGGGCCACCGCCAGAGACTCGTCCCGGAAGCGGCGGCGGAAGTCGGCGTTCTCCGCCAGATCGTTTTTCAGGATCTTCACCGCCACCATTCGGTTCAGGCGGTGGCACTTGGCCTTGTAGACGTTGGCCATGCCGCCGCTGCCGATGAGCTCCAATATCTCATAGCGGTTATCCAGCATTTTTCCGATATATTGATCCATAGATGTCATCTCCTTCAGATATTCATAAGCAGCACAGCAGTGACGTTATCCGGCGCTCCCCGCTGACGGGAGAGGGCCAGCAGCCGATCCAGACACGTGTCCAGCGGCTCGCTGTGAATCACCTCGAAGAGAAGCTCCTGATCGGACACGGTATTTATCAGTCCGTCGGAGCACAGCAGCAGGAAGTCCCCCTGCTGCCATTTCAGCGGGAAGGTATCCGCCGCCACACCGGGCTCCGTCCCCAGCGCCCGTGTGATGAGGTTGCGGCGGGGATGGTGCCGGGCCTCGTCACGGGTCAGGTCGCCCTTTTCCACCATATCCTCCACCACGGAGTGGTCCCGGCTCACCTGCCGGATGCCCTCACGGGTGATGTGGTAGGCCCGGCTGTCGCCCACGTTGCTCACCAGCGCCAGATCGTCCCGGACCACGGCGGAGACCAGCGTGGTCCCCATACGCTCAAAGCCCGGATGGGCCAGCCCATACTCCCGGACGGCATCGTTGGAGAGAGCCACGGCGTAGCCCGCCGCCTGCTCCAGCTGTCCGGCGCTCATGCCGGGGCGCAGGCTCCGGCTCAGCTCACGGGTGAAGGTCTCCACCGCTATGGCGCTGGCCATCCGCCCCCCCTGCGTGCCGCCCATGCCGTCGCAGACCACCGCCACGGTGTAGCCGTCCGGCGTCAGCACGGCGCAGGCGTCCTGATTCTCGCTGCGTACCAGACCACGGTCCGTTACGCTCCATGTTCTCATTGCAGGTCTCTCCCTTCCTCCATGGCCTTGCGGCGCAGCTGGCCGCAGGAGGCGTCGATATCGCCGCCAAGGCTCCGCCGCACGGTGGCGGTGACGCCATGGGACTGTAATCTCTTTTGAAATGCCGCTATGCGGCGGCTGGGTTTGAAGGGGCTCTCCACCACATCGTTCAGGGGGATGAGGTTCACGTGGCCCGGCATCCCGGCGATGCGCCGGGCGATGAGGTCCGCCTGCCAGTCATGGTCGTTGACGCCGTCGATCATGGCGTACTCAAAGGAGATGCGGCGGCCCGTCTTCTGGAAGTAATCGTGGCAGGCGGCGAACAGCTCCTCCACGTCATAGGCCCGGTTCACGGGCATGATGCGGGAGCGGGTCTCGCTGTCCGGGGCGTGGAGGGACACCGAGAGCGTCAGCTGGAGCTGAAGCTCCGCCAGACGCCGGATGCCCGGTATCACGCCGCAGGTGGACAGGCTGATGTGCCGCATCCCGATGTTCAGCCCCTTGGGGTGGTTCACCAGCGTCAGAAACCGCAGCACGGTATCCATGTTGTCCAGAGGCTCTCCAATGCCCATCAGCACGATATTGGAGATCTCCCGGCCGGAATCCAGCTGGGTGAACAGCACCTGATCCAGCATCTCCGAGGGAGTCAGGTCACGGACCTTTCCGGCGATGGTGCTGGCGCAGAAGGCACAGCCCATGCGGCAGCCCACCTGAGAGGAGATGCACACGGTGTTGCCGTGGTGATACTGCATGAGCACCGTCTCGATGCAGTTGCCGTCCGCCAGCTCCCACAGGTACTTGACGGTGCCGTCCAGACGGGACTCCTGCTTGCGGGCCACGGTGGGGGCGGTGATATGGAACGTCTGCGCCAGCTGCTCCCGCAGGGTACGGGGCAGATCGCTCATCTCTTCAAAGGAGGTGACGCCCCGGTGCAGCCAGGTAAAGACCTGACCGCCCCGGAAGGCGGGCTGTCCCATCTCCCGCAGGGTGTGGGTCAGCTCCTCCATCGTCATGGATTTGATGTCAGTCATGCTTTCCTCCGCATTCGGCAGATGTAAAAGCCGTCGGTCCCCAGCCGCTGGGGCCAAAGGGTCGCCTCCCCGTCACACAGACCCACGGGACCCGGCAGGGTGAAGGTCTCCCGTCGGAACTCCGGGTGGCGGGAGAGGAACACGTGGATGATCTCCTGATTTTCCTCCGGCAGCACCGTGCAGGTGGAGTACACCAGCACGCCGCCGGGACACACATAGCGGCAGGCATTTTCCAGAATATCCCCCTGAATAGCCGGAAGCTGGGCCAGATCACGGGGGTTTTTATACCGGATATCCGGCTTTTTACGGATGATGCCGAGGCCCGAACAGGGGACGTCCGCCACCACCACATCCGCCTGCTCCAGCCATGCGGCGTGCTCCTCCCGTGCGTCGGCCAGTGCCGTGCGGATGCTGGTGATGCCCAGACGCTGGGCGCCGCTGTCGATGAGCTTCAGCTTGTGAGGGTGGACGTCGCAGGAGAGGATCTGTCCCCGATCCCGGCGATCCATGGCCATGGCGAAGGACTTGCCGCCAGGGGCGGCACACACGTCCAGCACCCGATCCTCCGGGGCCGGAGCGGCCACGGTGGCCACCAGACGGGCGGCGGCGTCCTGTACGGTGAAGCGTCCCTCCCGGAAGGCGGACAGCTGCTCCAGATCGCCGGTGCCGCTGACGGAAAAGCAGCCCGTCAGCCACGGGTGGGGCTCCACCTGTGCGCCGGTCTGGCGCAGCAGCTTCTCCAGCTCCTCCGGGGTACCCTTCAGGGGGTTTGTCTGGATGGTAGTGGGTACTACCTGATTGTTCATACGGAGATACGCCTCCGTCTCCTCCTCGCCGATGAGGGAAAGCAGACGCTCCACCAGCCACCGGGGGTGGCTGTATCGCAGGGAGAGAGTCTGCGCCGGGCTGCCCTTGGGCAGGGGCGGCATATCCTCCCGATTGGCGGCAAATTTCCGCAGGATGGCGTTGACCATACCCGCCGCCTTTTCCCGGCGGTGGCGCTTGGTCATCTCCACGGCCTCGTTGACGGCGGCACGGGGCGGCACCTTATCCAAAAACAGGATCTGGTAGCCCCCCAGACGCAGGATGTTGCGGATGACGGACTCCAGCCGTTCCGGGCGCTGGCTGCACCAGCAGCCGATATAGTAGTCCAGCAGCATCCGGTTCTGGATCACCCCGTAGCACAAGCGGGTGGCCAGCGCCGCATCCCGGCTGTCCAGCTTATTTTTGGCGATGGTGCGCTTCAGGCCGCCGTCGGACCATGCGTTGGCGCTGTCCACCTGCATCAGGACCTCCAGAGCGGTCTCTCTGGCGTCCGGCTTTCTCACGTCGTTCATACCGTCACCTGCACCGGGTGGCCTGCCAGATAGCTGGCCGCCGCCATGCGCTTGCCGTTTTGCGGCTGAAGCTCCAGAATACGGAGCGTCCGGCCGTCGCCGCAGGCGATCTCGATGCCGGTCTTATCGGCCCGGACGATCGTTCCGGGAGCGGCCTTGACGGCGCCGCCCACAGCGGTACGGTACACCTTCACCGTGGCGCCGGACAGCTCCGTCACGGCGCAGGGCCAAGGCTGGAGGCCACGGACCTGATCGTGGAGACTGCGGGCGGGGCGGGTGAAGTCCATGGGGGACAGCTCCCGGCTCAACATGGGGGCAAAGGTCACGGCGCTCTCATCCTGTTTGGTGCGGCCGGCGGTGCCGGCGGCCAGCGCCTGCACCGTCCGGGACAGGGTCTCGGCTCCCAGCTCCGCCAGACGGTTCGTCAGGGTCAGAGCGTCCTCGTCGGGATCGATAGGCGTCTCGGCGGCGGAAATGATATCCCCGGCGTCCAGCTCCTTGGCCATATACATGATGGTGACGCCGGTGACGGCGTCGCCGTTCAGGACGGCCCAGTTGATGGGGGCTGCGCCACGGTATTTGGGCAGCAGCGAGGAATGGACGTTGATGGAGCCAAGCTTGGGGGCCGCCAGAATGTCCTCCGGCAGGATGCGGCCATAGGCCGCCACCACCGTCAACTCCGGGGCCAGAGAGCGGATCAGCTCCAGCGCCGTACCGTCCCGCAGCTTGACGGGCTGGTACACTGTCAGGCCCTGTGAAAGAGCATACTCCTTCACTGGGGAGAAGGCCAGCTTGTGGCCCCGGTTCTTGGGCTTATCCGGCTGGGTGAACACACCGCATATCTCGTGGCCGTCCTCCACCAGCCGGCGCAGAGAGGCCACGGCGAAGTCCGGCGTTCCCATAAACAGGATCCTCATTCCTCGTCTTCCTCCTGCTGGTTCATATACTCCTCCAGCTCCTCCTCGGTCATCAGATGGTCCGTGTGCTCCACGAACAGATGGCCGTCCAGATGCTCGATCTCATGGCAGAAGCAACGGGCGGTCAGTTCCTCGTCCTCTACCTCGAAAAAATTGCCGTCCCGGTCCTGCGCCCGGACACGCACCGTATAGGGGCGGGTGACGATGCCGAACTTGCCGGGGATGCTGAGGCAGCCCTCCAGACCCGTCTGCTCCCCCTCGGCGGCGATGATCTCCGGGTTCACCAGCTCGATGATGTCCTCGTCCTCGTTCATCACCACGCACACACGGCGCAGCACGCCCACCTGCGGGGCGGCCAGACCTACGCCGCCGGAATCCAGCAGCGTCTCCTTCATGTCGTCGATCAGCGTATGCAGGCGCTGATTGAACTCCGTCACCGGGCGGCACACCTTGGTCAGGCACTCGTCACCCTGCAATACGATCTTTCTCAAAGCCATATCCTTCGTACCTCTAATCCATCAGATTGCAGTCCGTGTGGACCGCCATATTGCGATGCTCCGGGCGGCGGGCGAAGGCCTTCATATAGGCCGCCAGCAGCTGACGGAGCGGTTTTTCGTTTTGGCCCACCACCGTGATCCGGTAGCGGTAGCGGTTGTTCAGCTTCACCACCGGGGCCGGGGCAGGCCCCAGCACCTCCGGCTCCATGGCCCGGTACGATTCCTGCGACAGCGCCTGCCGCAGGGCGGCGCACAGCTGGGCGCAGGCCCGGCGCACCGGCTCCTCCTCCGGGCCGGTAACGGTGAGGGTAAAGTGGTCGGCAAAGGGCGGGTCACGCCGCAGACGCCGCAGACGGATCTCATCGTCGTAGAAGCGGTCATAGTCCTGCTCCGCCGCCGCCAGGATCACGTCGTTGCGGGGGGTGTAGGTCTGAATCACCGCACGGCCCTCCTTCTCCCCCCGGCCGGCCCGGCCCACCACCTGCGTCAGCAGGCTGAAGGTGCGCTCCGCCGCCCGGTAGTGATCCACGTACAGCGACAGATCCGCCGCCAGCACGCCCACCAGCGTCACCCCGGCGAAATCCAGTCCCTTGGCCACCATCTGAGTCCCCAGCAGAATGGGGATGCGGCGGCGCTGGAACTCCCGCAGGAGCTTCTCGTGGCCCTCCCCCACAGTGTCGGCATCCATCCGCAGGAGCTCCGTACCGGGAAAGAGCCGGGTCAGCTCCTCCTCCACCTTCTGTGTACCGAAGCCGATGTGCTTCATAGCGCCGCCGCAGTCGGGACAGGTATCCGGTGCAGGCTGGGAGTGGCCGCAGTAGTGGCACATCATCCGCCTGTTGGCGGAATGGTAGGTGAGGTAGACGCTGCACCGGGGACACTGGGGAACGTAGCCGCACTGGGGACACAGCAGCTGGCGGCTGCTGCCCCGGCGGTTCAGAAACAGGATACTCTGCTCCCCCGCCGCCAGATTCCGCTCCAGCTCCTGCTGAAGAGGGCGGCTGATGCAGCTGAAATTGCCGTCCCGCAGCTCCCGGCGCATATCCGCCAGAATGACCTGCGGCAGACGGCGCTGATTGAAGCGCTCCGTCAGGCGGCAGAGCCCGTAATCCCCCTTGCGGGCATAGTAGGCTGTCTCCACCGTGGGGGTGGCGGAGCCAAGCACCAGACGGGCTCCCTCCTGTACGCAGCGGTATTTGGCAATATCCCGTGCGTGGTAGCACGGGGCTTTTTCCGATTCGTAGGAGCTCTCCTGCTCCTCGTCCAGTATAATGAGGCCCAGCCGTTCCAGCGGGGCGAACACCGCCGAGCGGGTCCCCAGCACCACCGCAGCCTCGCCCCGGCGGATGCGCTTATACTGATCCCACCGCTCCGTCAGCCGCAGGCCGCTGTGCAGCAGCGCCACCTTTCGGCCGAAGTAGGCGGTGAACCGAGCCATCATCTGAGGGGTCAGGGCGATCTCCGGCACCAGGATCATCACGGACTTTCCCTGCTCCAGCAGGGTCTGGGCCAGACGGATATACACCAGCGTCTTACCGCTGCCGGTGACACCCTGCAGAAGCGTCACTCCGGCCCGGCCCGTCTCCGTCTGGCGGAGAATGGAATCATAGGCCTCCTGCTGCTGTTGGTTCAGGGTGATCTCCTCCGCCGGGACACCGTACTCCCGTGGGGAGATGCGGTACTCCTCCCGGCTGCGGAGGGCGATGAGGCCCTGCTTCTCCAGACTGCGGAGGGTCTGGCGGGTAGCGCCGGTGAAATAGCACAGGTCATGAACCGTGGTCTCGCCGCACTTGGCCAAAAACGCCGCAGCTTCATACTGCCGGGGGGCGGACCGGCGGCGGCGCTCCAGACGCTCCAGCACCTCCTGCGCCGGGGCGGCTAAGGACGCCAGCTCCACCATGTGGTCCTTTACCTTGCGGCTGGTCTCCGTCTCCACGGAAACCAGTCCCTTCTTTTTCATCTGATACAGCACCGGCGGGATATCCTCCCCCAGCGCCGTGCAGAGGGTCTCCCGCTCCTGCGGGCCGTCGGAGAGCATCCGGCACACCGCCTGCTCCCGCTCCGTAAGGCCCTCCTCCTCTGCCGTAGGGCAGAGGCTCCAGATCTCCCGGTAGCGATACCACACCGCCGCCGGGAGAATGGTGTGCAGGGCGTCGTAGAAGGTGCAGAAGTACCGCTGGCGCATCCAGAGGGCCAGCCGTATCTCTTTCTCCGTCAGCACCGGCTCCTGATCCAGTAGATTGCGGATGGCCTTCAGGGGCTTGGCAGGCACCTCCTGCCGCAGCTGAAGCACCATGCCCTCGGCGGTGCGGTTGCCCCGCCCGAAGGGTACCGTGACCCGGCAGCCCACGGAGAGCTCCATACCGGACGGCACCAGATAGTCGTAGGGCTTGTCAATGGCGTAGGTAGCCGCCGCCACAGCGACCTTGGCGATCTGCGTCATTGACGGTCCCTCCCTCAGTCTTCCTCGATCTCCGTGTCGATGGTGTGGGCGTCGAACTTGCCCTCAGCCACCTCATGGATGGCCAGCGTCACCGGCTTCTCGTCCAAATGCTGGCCGGTAGCCTCGGCCTCCTCAGCGATCTGGCGGGCCCGGCGGGCCACCACGTTCACCATCATATAACGGTTGGGGATATACTCCGTCAGCTTGTTCATTGCGGGATACAGCATCATAATGATCGACCTTCCTTATCTGCCTTTCGGCTGTAATTTGACTTATTTATGCAGGAGCTGCTCCAGACGCTCCGCCGGGCGGCAGTGCTCGGCGCACAGAATGGCCGCCATCTCCGCCACCGCCTGCTCCACGGTATCGTTGATGACCAGATAGTCGTAGCTGCTGGCGGTCTGCAGCTCCACCTTGGCTCGCAGCAGGCGGCTCTGGATGACCTCCTGACTGTCGGTGCCACGGGCGGTAAGGCGGCGCTCCAGCTCCACCCATGAGGGGGGAGCGATGAAGATACGCACCGTCTCCGGCCGCTTGGTGCAGATCTGGTTGGCGCCTTGGATCTCGATGTCCAGAATGACGTCCCGTCCGTCGTCCATGGCACGGTCCACGTACTTCTTGGGAGTACCGTAGAAGTTGCCTACGTACTCGGCATACTCCAGAAACTCGTCCTCCTCCACCATTCGGTGGAACTCCTCCGCCGGGATGAAGTGGTAGTGGACACCGTCCACCTCCCCAGGACGGGGGTCACGGGTGGTGGCGGAAATGGAAAAATACAGGTCCGTCCGCTGATCAAACAGCGCCTTCAGCACGGTGCTTTTTCCTACGCCGGAGGGACCCGATACGATGAATGTCTTACCTCTTCTCTGCACTTAAGCTTCCTCCTCTGTCAGATCCTCCAGCCGGACGCCCAGACGGGGCGCCAGCTTCTCCGCCGGCAGTGCCGACAGCACCACATGGTCACTGTCCATAATGAGTACCGACGCCGTTTTTCGGCCATAGGTGGCGTCGATGAGCATCCCGCCGTCCCTTGTCTCCTGAATGAGTCGCTTGATGGGGGCCGAATCCGGGCTTACCACGGCGATGAGCCGCCCGGCGGCAATGAGATTGCCGAATCCGATGTTTACCAGCTCCATAGAACGCTCCCTTACTCGATGTTCTGCACCTGCTCCCGGATCTTCTCCACCTCGGCCTTCATATTCACCACGTCCTGCGTAATGGTCAGGTCGCTGCACTTGGAGCCGATGGTGTTGCACTCCCGGTTGATCTCCTGAATGAGGAAATCCAGCTTCCGGCCCACGGGTTCATCCCCCCGCAGCATATCCCGCAGCTGGGACAGGTGGCTGTGCAGGCGCACCGTCTCCTCGTCCACGGCGATCTTATCGGCAAAGATGGCTGTCTCCGTCAGGATGCGGGCCTCGTCGATGGTGGTGGAGGCCAGCACCTCCCGCATCTTGCTCTCCAGTCGCTCCCGGTAGGCTGACACCGTCTGGGGAGACTGCGCCTCCACACGGGCCACGGTGTCCTCGATGGTATCGGCCCGGCCGGCGATATCCTCCGCCAGCTTTACGCCCTCCACACTTCGCATCCGGTTATAGGCCGCCAGCGCCGCATCCGTCACCTGACAGATGTCCTCCGCCAGCGTCTCCAGATCCTCCTCCGCCTTGGTGACGGAGAGGACGTCCGGGCAGCGGGACAGCTCCACCGGGGTGACCTCCCCCGACAGGCCGAAGGTCTCCTTTAGCCGCAGCAGTGCCTCATAGTAGCTGCGGGCCAGCGGCTCGTTCACCTTCACCACGGACACGTCCGCAGCGGAGGAGTCGATGGTGACGAACACGTCCACCTTGCCCCGTGACACCGCCTTCTGGACACGGCCCTTGATGGCATCCTCAGCGAATACATAGGCTCTGGGCAGCTTCACGGTACAGTCCAGATACCGGTTGTTGACGGAACGCACCTCCACGGTGATATCCCGCTTGTTTCTTGTTTCTCTCGCCCGGCCATAGCCGGTCATGCTCTTGACCACAGCTTTATCCTCCTTCAAAGGGGATGGGGGTCCCCGTTTATATACAACAGAAATAGCCACCGCCGCCCAGCAGATTGCAGCACAGCATGGTTCCGCACAGGCGGGTGCAGGGATCGTCGCAGCCACCGGTGGTAACACGGCTGTATCCGGCGGGACGGTAACCGGCGGAGCGACCCTCCGCCATAGCCAGTGCCTGCCGGTACTCCGGGTTGCCGGGGTCCATCTGCACCGCCGTCTCGTAATAGCGCTTGGCCTCATCCAGCCAGCCCCGTTTGAAGCATATGGCTCCCTTCAGGAAGTTCCACTCGGCGTTATGGTCGCTGCGGGCGTTGAGCAGCTCCTCCGCCAGATTCAGGTTCCCCTGACGGATGGCCAGACGGATGCGCTGGATGGCGGGATCATAGCTGCCGCCGTAGCCGTTGGCGCCGTAGCCGCCGTAGGAGCCGCCGTAGGAGCCACCATAGCTGCCGCCGTAGGCTCCGTAGCCATTGCCAGAGGCGCCGCGCTTGCGCTGGTTCTGGATCTCCTCGTAGGCCTCGTTGATCTCCTTCATCTTCTCCTGTGCCAGATCGGCCAGGGGATCGTCGTGATAGTTATCGGGATGGTACTTTTTGGCCAGATTCCGATAGGCTTTTTTGACTTCCTCGTCTGTGGCGGTGCTGGGGACACCCAGCACCTGATAGGGATCACGCATCGCCGTGTCCTGCCTTTCGTTCAGGGTATTTCTCTCTCCGGGGCCGCTGATGGAAGGTGCCGTTCAAAACGGCGTTTCCCACCTGATACAGCCCCGCATATACCACACTTTCAATGACCGGCTGCCATACGCCGCACTCCAATAGCTCGAAGGCCGCCGCCATCCGCTCCACGGACCGATCCATGGTCTGGGCCAGCTCCTGACGGCTCTCCTCCGTCAGCTTGCCCTCCTGCACCGAAAATCGCAGGGGCAGCGGATTGTAGCTGCCGCTGCGCTGGTCCTTGGCCAGATCGTCCGCTGCGTCCGTCAGGTATATCCAGCGGCCCAGATGGTACAGCAGCTGCGCCAGCACCCGCCGCCGGGTGGGGTCCGGCTCCTCCCCTGCCGCACCGGCCAGCAGCCGGGCGAAGGTATCCGCCGGGCGGTCGATGGAGGGACAATTCTCCCGCTCCAGCTCCGCCAGTTCTCCCAAGCAGCCCTGCACCAGCCGGTCAAAATCCGGCCGCAGGCGGGCGGCCTTGCGGTAGCTGCGGCGGAGAAGCAGGGCGGCCAGCCGGTATTTCAGGCCCCCGAAGAAGCCGTGATCCGTCACGCCGTCACGCAGCTGCCACCAGGTCAGGATGACGCTGAGATCCGCCGCCGCATCCAGCGCCGGGTTTTCTTCCCCGCAGGGGCAGCCCCGGATGGGATGCACCGGGCAGCGATGGCGAGCGCAGGAAAAGCCGCTGCCGCCGGCCAGCAGAATGGCCAGAAAGGCCAGATCGTAGTTCAAAATCATCCGGGCCGGCAGGCCGTACCGCCGTCCCAGCGTGCGGCACAGGCCGCAGTAGGCGCTGCGGAACAGGTCTGTCTGCTCCTGAGTCAGCCGATCCGCCGCAGGACGCACATAGCCGAACATCAGAACTCCCGCACCACCGTGTAGGTCAGGGCCTCCGTCTTTTTGGCGTGGCGGTCATAGGCCACGCTGGGCAGGAAGGCCAGCGCCGCTGCGCCGATGGCGATGGCGTAGCGGACGCCCTCCGCCAGTCCCTCCGACAGGAAGTAGCCCAGCAGGAAGCCCACCACCGGCAGCAGATATACCAGCGCCACTACACCCAATATCTTCCGGGTGGCGCTCTCCACCACCACCTTCTGCCCCGGCCGGACCCCCACAGGGTCCTTGGCCCGTGCGTGGATGGCGGCGCCGGTCATGCCGCAGCCGGCGCATTCCTCACAGTCGTGGCCGCAGGCGGATTTTCGGGGGACGGATATCTCCACGAAGCCACCGGGCAATATCTTTTCAACCGTTGCGATCTGTGTCATGGTCGCTTACACCTCTCTTGCTATGTCTACGGCTGCCCCGGCTCATCCGGAGTCACCGACAGATCCACCACCATCTGATACGAGCCCTTGATGCCGATATTCTCGTAGCCCTCGATGCGGATGGTCACCGGCACCGTGTGAACCCCTGCGCCGGTAAGGCCGGACAGGTCCGCCACGATGTGGACGTTCTCCGCCGTCAGGGCGTTCACCTCCGCTGTCAGGCCCCGCAGCCGCACGTTCAGCGACTCCGTCTCTGCCGTGGCGGTCATGCCCTCCGGCACATTCTCAAAGGTGAACCGGGAAACGGTCAGCGTCCGCTCCGTGACGCCACGGACCACCACCGTCACGGTGGCGGTGTCCACGCCGTCGGCAATGGTCACATCCTCCGGCACGGGGATGGTATAGGTCAGGCTCTGGGAATCCTCCAGATCCTGCACATACAGGGTATCCAGCACGATGCTGTCGATCTCATCCAGTCGGGCCTTCTCGCCCACCAGCTTCACCGTGGCGGGAGAGATGGTATAGTCCACTGTCTCCATGGTGGCCCCCACGGCCTCCACAAAGTTCACCCGCAGAGGCACCTCCTTCACCGTCGACACCGGCATGGTGGCGCCGATGAGCTTTTCACTGCTGCGGATGGCGCTGTTCTCGATCTTCACATCGTTGTGGTCGTACAGCTCGAATTCCAGCGCCTGCACCACCGTCTTGTCAGCTCCGGTGATATCCAGCCGCACCTTGGCGTAGCTGACATTCAGCAGGTCGTCCCGCTGGCCACGCAGCAGCAGCACCTCCGGATCCAGCGTCAGCTCCCCGGCCATGTAGCCGTCAGCCACGCTGCCCACAATTTCGCACTGAATGGGTACTTCCTTGCTGTCCAACTCGCCCACGGTAACGGTGATGCTGTAAATGCTGGCAGAATCCACCGTCAGCTTCCCTCTGCGGATGTTGTCCGGGAACACCACCTCGTAGGTCAGGGTCTGGCTGCCGGCCTCCTTGATATTGCTGGTATTGGCCACGATCCGAATCTTGCTGCGGTCCAGCTTACGCAGCTCGTTCCGGGGACCCTTGATGACCAGATCCACGGTGGTGTCATAGCCCGACAGCAGCATCAGACCACGATCTGCCAGTGTGGTATCCTCGCCGGAGAATTCCACTGGCACATTTTTCACCTTCAGCGTCACCTCCGGCGAGGTGACGGTATCCACATAGATCCACAGAGCGATCGCCACCAGGATGGAACCGATGATCCGCAGTGCCTTACGGCTGGCATCATTCTTCTTCATCGTTCTGCGCCCCCTTTCTCCGGGTCCGAAGCAGTTCCCGCAGCGGGAAGCGGGCCCTATCCGGCTCCTCCTGCTGGGGCATCAGCTCGTTGTGCAGCAGCTGGGACAGGGTCTCCGCCTGCAGGTGACGCTTCAGCATCCCGCCGATAGCCACGGAGATAGATCCCGTCTCCTCTGAGACGATGACCACCACGGCATCGGAATTCTCGCTCATGCCGATGCCCGCCCGGTGGCGCATCCCCAGATCCCGGCTGAGGTTCACATTCTTAGACAGGGGCAGCATACAGCCCGCCCCCAGGATCCGCCCGTTGCGGATGATGACAGCGCCGTCGTGCATGGGCGCCTTGACAAAAAAGATGTTCTTCAGCAGTTCACTGGAGACGGAGGCATCCAGCGTGGTACCGGAGCGCACCACGTCGTCCAGCAAGATCTTCCGCTCGAACACGATCAGCACACCCGTGCGGGTGCGGGACATCTCCGTGCAGGCCAGCACCGTCTGGTCGATGGCCCGCTCCAGCTCCGGCAGCTCCTTCTCCGGCGCCAGCGTCCGCAGCAGGCGGATGTTCTTGCTGCCCAGCTGCTCCAAGATCCGGCGAATTTCCGGCTGGAACACGATGATAAGGGCCAGTACGCCCCACTCCACCATGTGGCTGAGGATGTAATTCACCACCCGCAGGTTCAGCTTCGAGGACAGCCACAGCGCCGCCAGAAAAATAGCCACACCCTTCAGGATGTTGGCGGCCCGTGTGCTCTTCACCAGCGACAGCAGTTTATACACCAGATACGCCACGATGGCCACGTCCAGCAGGTCCGCCAGACGGATCAGGGGCAGGTATCCTTTGATATTTTCCAATACAGACAGGATCTTTTCCATATTGCAGACCTTTCCCATTCGCATACCAATAGGTATTTCACATTATATAATTATTTTCGGAGAATTGCAATAAAAACGTAGGGGCGTGTCTGACATTTTCACGAATCGGCGGGATTGACGGGAAAAAAGGCCCCCTCCGGCTGGGGCCGGAGGGGGATAAGGAACAGGGATTTACTTTACAGGGAGCGGGAGCTTCAGCTCTGCTCCTCCCGGCGCAGGATCCGCTTCCACTGAGCCAACTTCTCCTGATTGGTGGTAACGTCGAAGGAGGCATCCTCCAGTGCCTCCATCAGCTCCCGGCAGGATTGGAAGCGCCTCACCGGGTCGGGCTGCACACACTTTTGGATCAAGTCACCCAACTGATGCGGGAAGCCGCCGATATACATTGCATGGATGCAGCCTATCTCATAGGGCGGCACGCCGGGGTTACAGCCGGTCGCCAAATAATAGAGCGTGGCCCCCAGACCGTAGATATCTGTCCGGGCATCGGTCTGTCCCATACCGCCGAACTGCTCCGGGGCGGCATAGCCCCGTGTACCCAGACAGACGGTATCCCCCGCTTTGCCGGGTTTATAGACACGCATCGTGCCGAAATCGATCAGTGCAAGACGGCCATCGGGCCGCAGCAGGATATTTCCCGGCTTCATGTCACGGTAGACATAATTTCTCTCATGCAGATAGCGCAGCACATCGCATAGCTGCCATGCCCAATCCACCACTTGGATCAGATCCTGAGTCCCTTCTCTGGCCATGATGCTCTCAAGTGTCTCGCCATCAAAATATTCCCGGACCACGCAGAGGGTCTCCTCATCCTCCAGAACCTCTACCAGCTTTGGAATGGCCGGGTGATCCAACTGCCGGAGGAGGTCAGCTTCCTTCAGGAGCAGCTCACGGATGGCCTTTTGGGCGGGACGATCATCCTTTCGGCAAGGCTTCAGCACCACAAGCTTATCCGTACGGGAGCTTTTCGCCAAATAAACGTCCTTTACGCTCAACGGGGCAAGTGTCCGGATGATCTCATACTCCCCTATCCGCTTTTCCCCTGCAAAATCGCCCATTGGACTCGGCGGCGTTTCCTGCCGGGGAGGTGTGTACGACTCATTCCGCAGGTCAAATATGACCTTCTCAGTCCTTGCAAAACCGATCTCATCATAGGCCGCAAGCTGATACTTCTTTCCCGGTATGAGCTTACGTCCGTTTATCCACGTACCATTGGTAGAAAAATTGTCTCGCACAAACCAAATTTCCCGCTCATAGAAAAAGGCCGCCTGCCTCCGTGCCACGGTCCGTGCGCTCAGGCGGACGTCACTGTCAGGCGCTCTGCCTACCGTTACCATCGGCTTTTTGATCCGCAGCTTTTCACCTGTGCTTGGGATCGTAAGGGGGAGTACATCGGAATACAGGACCACCGTGGTATCCGGCGGCAGCATCACATATTCCGAGTCATCCGGTACGGGTCGGCGCTCCTTCTGCGTCAACAACTTCCAGTTTTTTACGGTCAGCAACTTTCCGCAGCATCTGCATACGTATCTGGTTTCATCGGTACCTTCTTCAAAAGCCATGTATTCATGCTGTCCATCCCTGCAATCGAGAATTGCATCGGCCTCTTTGCCCAGCATCTCACGCAAGACAAGCTTTGCGAGCCGCTCCATGCCGGTCCTTGTGGGGTGGGAGCCGTCGATGGCATCATAGGGCAGGTGATAGGCATACAGATCGATGAGCCTGCCGCCCTCCAGCACTGCCGTGCGGCGGATGATATCGTTATATACCTCGATGGAGATACCGCCTACGCTCTCCGGAAACGCAAAGGCCGGATCGGTACTCATATAAGTGGAGCAGAGTGTGCAGCACCAGAGCTCGGCATCCGGATAATTGACCCGCAGCTTTTGCAGCATTCGCCGGTAGGCCGTCTCGAACACAGAATACCACTCGTCGGACACTCCGCTGTCCTCCATGGGCCGGACGGCGTTCGCCCAGTCATTGGTGCCGAGATAGACCAAAATCACATCCGGCCGGACACCCCGCATATGCAGATGGCTGGTCCGCTGATCGCTGCACCCGGAGGGGAACAGCTCATGCTGCCCCGGCAGCTTTGTCACCCGACTGCCGGACCAGGAGTCATTGACCAGCAGTTCACCGCCGAAGAAGTCGATGACCTGCCCCCACCATGTATCCGCCATGGTATAGACCCCCGTCCGGCTGCAGACGTCGCCTTTGTAGAAGACGCTGTGATCCGGCGGATTATAGCTTTCCAGTGTGCTGACAGAGTCTCCCAAGACGGAAAATTGTTTGCCTCGATAGAGGTTTGTCGTTTTCCACTGGGAAAGCTCCTCCTGCCGTATTTTCTCCGGGGTAGGCGCATCGTCCACCAGCCACATGGGGCCGGAAAAGCGGAGCTTGGCAGCCTCGGTAGAGAGACCGTCAAAGGCGAGCTGGAAGGCCATCAGGTTCGGACACGGCTTAAAGGGATCGTTGCCGTTGCTGCTTTTGATGGCAAAGACGATATCTGTGAAGCAGGTATCGTAGTGCTCCTCCAGCAGAACATCCCGAAAGGCCTGCGCCACGATCTCCGGCGGATTCTTGAAGGCTCCGCAGCCGAAGGCACCTAAGATCAGCACCCGAATGTCGTTATCTATGGCGGCATTGAAGATGTTGCGGATACGGGAACGGAACAGATCCCCCAGCACGGCGGAATTCGTATGCGGCAGCATGAATAGGATGGGCGCAGCGCAGGTGATCACATCCACACGAAACCACTGGTTCCGCTCCTTCAGGCTCAGATCCTCGTTTTTGAATACGGTCACACCCTTGGTGTAGATCAGGCGGTCGGAGTAGAGATACCGGCCGTGCTCATAGTGATACTGATAGAAGTCGTCATATACGCCGGGTGTATTGGCCAGACACGGATAGAGATTGCTGCAGCGGCAGAGGCACTCCTCCTGCGCCGTGGCACCGTTTTTCACGCCACCGCCGGGGACCTCCGGATTGGCAAAGTTCAGCACAGCCACGCCGTATTGATTCCCGAAGCGGGCAGCCGCCGCAAAGGTGGTGGTATCCTCCACCGTGATGCGCCGCTCATACCGGGGCATGAGCGGCTGTTGGGCCCTGAAATCCTCACGGTAGACCTTGGTTCCCTCCATGGCCTGACGGGTAGCGTCCCGCAGTGCTCCGCTTTCGCAGCGGCGCAGCGTGTCCTCAAAGTGCTCGATCAAATTCTCTGGCATTTTTCTTCCTCCTTATCATCCGAGACCATCAAAGCCTCCGGCCGTGGCCGGAGGCTTTGATGCCGGCTTATGCCGGGTCAGGTCTTACTTCTCTTTGTCGTTCTTCTTTTTCTTGCCGGCGGCCAGAGCGATCACCACACCGGCGATCACTACCACAGCGGCGATGGAGCCGAAGAACAGCGGCTTATTGTTGTAGTAGCGCACGAACAGATTCGTGGTGACGTAGAAGTTGGTGATCTCCTCCGTCTGCTCGTTGCCGGCGGCGTCGGTGCAGACGATCTTCACCTGATGCGCTCCGGTGGAATCGCCCGGAATATCGAAGGTGAACTCGCCCCGGTCCGCCACGATGGCGGCGATCTCTTCTGCTGTCCACGTCTTGTAGGCCTTGCTGTAATCGTCCAGATACACCACCACGGACTGAAGCAGCAGGTTATCTCCGGCGGACAGGCTCACCGTGAGGTTCTCCAGAGGATAGGTGGTATCGCTCTCCAGATTGGTCACGACCATGTTGGGCTTGGTCTTATCCACGCCGAAGCCGATCTCCTGCTTCTTGGTGTCCAGCGTGTTTTCCGCTATGTTGCCCGCAGCATCCTCGGAGTAGAAGGTCAGGCGATAGACGCCGTCATCGGCAAAGTTCTTGGCCAGCACGGTGTAGATGTACTCATACCACTGACCATTGCCGCCCCGCACCTCGATGCGGTAGTCCGTACCCTCCTGCAGGATGATGGTCTGATTGTTCTTGAAGAGCGTGATGCGGATGTTCTGGAGGGCGTCGGGGTTGGTCTCCGTCACCACCACATCCTGCGGCGTCTGGACGTAGGAGCCGTTGAGCTGCTCCGTGGCGGCGCTGAGGGCATAGGTGGAGCCGAAGCGGTTGGCGGAGAACAAAATGGTCTTTTCCGTGGTGTTGCCCGCCTTATCCGTCAGGGTGGCCGCCAGCGTGTAGATATCGTCTACTTCCTTCTCCTTGGCGAAATTCTTGAAGGTAAAGACCTTGCCGTTGTGCTGGTCGGCATAGGAGCCGTCCAGCGCAACGCCCTTGCGCATGGCGCCGGTGAGGGTGATGCTCACCTGTGCATCATCGTAGTTGGTATCGGAATAGGACACTACCGGGATGATGTCGCCGTTGTTGGCGGAGCGGTCGGCTACGCCGGTGATCTCCAGCGTGGGAGCCGTCGTATCCACATAGAAGGTCTGCTCCGTGAAGTCGGCGGAGGTGTTGCCCGCCTTATCCGTCACGTCGATGTCGAAGGTGTACAGCCCGTCACGCTGATAGGCGATGGTGGCTGTATGGCGGTCGCCGCTGGAGGTCCAGCCGCTGACCGTGGGCAGGGCGATATCTGCGCCGTCGTCGGTGGCCCGGAGGGTGATGTTCACCCGGCTGGCGTCGAAGTTGTGCTCCGTGACAACAACGGTGGCCGTGCGGTTTGCGTTGTAGTAGTTTCCGTTCAAGGCGGAGTTGTTGTCATAGGTGACGCTGATGGTGGGGCGGGTCTTATCGATGGTGAAGGCCGTCGGGGCGACGGTACCGTCGGCATAGTGCACCGGCTCGTTGGGGTTGCCCGCCTTATCCGTCACGTCGATGTCGAAGGTGTAGTCCCCCTCGGCGGTGTATTCGATGGTGGCCGTATGGAGGTCGCCGCTGGAGGTCCAGCCGCTGACCGTGGGCAGCGCAATATCTGCGCCATCATTGGTGGCCCGGAGGGTGATGTTCACCAGGCTGTCGTCGAAGTTGCGCTCTTTCACCGTGACGTTGGCCCGGCGGCTCTCCCGGAAGAAGATGCCGCTGTCCGCCGCATTCTTGTCATATTCGATATTGATGATAGGCTTCGTGATATCGATCTTGATGGAATACTCCATGGACGTGACATTGCCTGCGTTGTCCTCGGCGGTCAGCAGGATGTGGACATCGTTGCTGTTGTTCTTCTTTGCATCCACGGTAAAGCCCATTTTCTCCTTGAACTGGCAGGGGGGTTCTTTGCCGTCCCAGCTATAGAGCACGCCCTGCTGGGTCACATCTTTCTCGTTATAGACCGTCCCGTTATAGACCGTATAAGTCACCTGCTTCAGGCCGGAATACACGTCGTTTTCCGCGGGATCGTTTGCCGACACCTCCACCGGCACATCGCCGTTATAGATCTTGTTGTTGGTCAGACCGGACTCCACCACGAGCTCCGGGGCCGTAAACTCCTCGTGAGGTCTCTCGTTGTCCACCACCAGACCGTTGGTGCTGAGGTAGGTGACATGGCCGGCCATATCCGTGATCTTCAGATAGACCACAAGCTGCTGGTTGGGTGTAAATTCCGTGGTTTCGCCTATATCGGTCCACTTCTGCTGCGCCAGCTCATCCAGCTCCTTAGCCGTCAGCGGTGCCTTCTTGGTGTCGTCAGTCCCGAATTTCTGGACAAAGTATTCCTTGCTCTTGATGGGAGAGGTCTCGTCCCCTTCGTTATGGGTAATGACGATCTTATCATTGGCCCAAACGCCGAAGGTCAGGTTCTTGCTGTCGATGAGCGCTTCCCATACAGGGGAAGAAGTGGGGTCCTTTCCTCCCACCACATAGGTGTTGGCGGTGATGGTGCCGGTGGGAGCTTTCGTATCCACGGTGAAGCAGTAGGGGGTCTCGCCAATGGTGGTGGCGTTTACGCTCTTCGTCTGGTCCTTGTCAGCCAGGGCGGACAGGCCGGCCCTGTTGGTGTAGGAGATGGACCAGATGTAATTGGCATCCCCAGACCAGATGTAATCGGCATCCCCAGAGAAGATCACGTCACAGGAAACTTTATCCGGGTCAGGAAGATTCGTCTCCGGATCAACAGGATTTCTCCAATCGCCGATCGTGACCGTGTTGCTCACGTCGTTGCCCGCCGCATTCTTGGCCTTGATATCGAACTTGACCGCATCGAGAGCCTGAGTACTGGCTCTGTCGGTGATGGTCACAGTGGCGGTGCGGACGGTATCGTAGTAGCCCCGCTTTGTGCCGTTCTCCTCCACCACATTGACGGGCTTTTCATCTCCGAACTTGATCTCGATGGTAGGAGGTGTGGAGTTGATCTTCACTGCCTTCTCCGTCGTGTATACATTGCCGGCCCGGTCAGTGACCTGCACATAGATCACAACGTTATCGCTGTTGTTCTTCCCGGCATCCACGGTGAAGGAGAGCCCATCCAGCTTTTGCAGGATATCGCCGCCCTTCGTGTAGGTATAGAGCATCTCCCGCTGGGTCTCGGTCCCCTGCTTCGTCTCGGTGCGGTCCTTTACCACCCAATACTCCACGGACTGGATGCCGGAGTAGTCATCCGGGTCGATGATGCCATTCACCGTGGCGGTGAAGCTCTTGTTGTAGTAGCCGTTGGTATTGGCCGCTTCGAGTGCCAGCTCCAGTGCGGGATCCGTCGTATCCACGACGATCTTCAGGCCCTCCAGCTTCTTGTCTGCCAGCTGTGCCACACGGATCTCCGTCTCGCCGTAGAACACCCGGATGGCCTGAATGGTCTTGGTTTCCTGAATGTCCGCCGGCTGCGTAAAGGAGGCGGTCTCCGCATCGTAGCCGCCGGAGGTCGTTCCGTCGGCAAAAATCAGCTGGATGCCCTTGATCCCGGTCTCGCTGCCAGTCTCATCGGCGGCAGCAGAAAATCGGACCGCTGCATTGTTTGCAAAGACGAAGGTGGCGCCATCCCGGCGGATGGCATTGCCGGAGTTCCAAGTGATGCCCCCCAGCGCAGTGAGGTCGTTGGTGCCGATCTGGGGGCACGCCGTAAAGGTGACGGTCACCTTCGTATCCCGTTGGACTTCCGTCAGAAGCAGCTGATACGACTTCTCTGTCGCTCTTTTCACGTTGGCCTTCACATCGGCTCCGTCTACCGTGATGGTGTCGATGATATAGCCGTCCTCCGGCGTGATGGTGAAGTCGACGCTGTCGTTATAGCTCACCTTCTCCGGATGATACTCCACCTTGCCATTCTCGCCGGAGATCACCGTGATGGTCTGCAGCGTGGGAGCAAAGGTGATCTTGATGGTGTGGGGCGCAGTAATGTTCTTGATATCCCGTGTGAAGGGAGTATCCTTTACATATCGATTGTCATCAAAGCTTTCCGTTTTGCCGTCGATCTCCACCTCGCTGACACGGTAGTTTTCGTCGGGAGTGGCCTTTATCGTCAGGGTGCCGCCCTGCTTCACGAGGACTGCTTCCACCTCGCCGCCCTGCGCTGCGGGGTTGGTTTCCACCGTTCCGAGCTGGCTGTCGTAGGTGACGGTAACGGTGTACACTCTTATGAACTTCACGGCGATCGTCGTGTCCTTATCCACCGTCAGCTTCTTTGTAAAGCTGGCAGTATCTGCAATATCCTCCTGCGTACCGTCGATGGCGATGGATTCGATCTGATAGTCATCGTCCGCCGCAACAGACAGCTCGACCTCAGTCCCCTCTTTGTAGGTCTTTTCCGTGACCGCTTCGCCGTCCAGCAGCACATTGCCGCCCTTGTCGGCGGTGACAGTGACGGTGTACTCCTGCACGAAGGTCACGCTGACGGTGATATCCTCGTCGGCGGTCAGCGTCTCCTGAAACGTCTCGCCCTTCTTCACTGTCCGGGGCTCACCCTTCACCGTAAGCTCCTGAATATAGGCGCCCTTGGCCGGGATCAGCTCCAGCTTCACATCGCCGCCCTTCTCCACGGTGGACGTCTCCGTCTCCTGATCGTTGATCCGGACTAATCCGTTGCCGGTCTTGGTGACCGTCACATTCACGGTATCAGGGGTCTTGACCGTCAGCTTCACATCCACATTGCCGGTCACATCCGTGACAGCGACACGGTCGGAAACGGTGTCATAGCCCTCCGCCGATACGGTATAGGCCAATGTGACCGCCTTGCCGTCTGCGATGTCCTGTGCATAGTCGGTCATCTCCTGAATGACCACCTCGCCGTCGGTGGTGGTCACGGTGTTCTTGGCACCTTCCGTGCCATCCACCTCGATGGTATAATCCACCGATGCGCCGTCCAGCTTGGCATCCTCGTCGCCGCCTGTCACGCAGATGGTAAAGGCATCCGCATGGGTCGCCGTGCTTGCAAACGCAGAGACCGGCACAAGACTGACGGTCATGAGGAAGGCAAGGACGGCAGACAGAATGCGTTTTTTCATTCTAACTTCGTTCATCTCTCACTGCTCCTTACTGTTGAGGTGTTTCTTGGTGTCTTATTTTGTCATCCGCTAGACGGATGATAAAAACTACTCGATGATCTCAGAGCTGGCGCTAAAGCCCATCTCCACATCCGTATGGAATGCGCGCTTCTCCTCCGACTTCGGGGCGGCAGGCTCTCGCTCCTCTTCCGACAGGACCGTTGTGGCGCCCACCTCCTCCGGCTGCTGCAGAACCGTCGTCTCCGCCGCAGTCTCGGTGAGCACGGTGGTAGCCTCTGCCGCCGCTGTCAGCTCCATGGTGGAGAGCTTCTCCGTACCCGGAGAGCCGCCCATTCCCGCCATTTGTGGCTCCAGTCTGCCGGAGGGCGATATCTTCGCCGTGAGTTTGCCACGGGCAGCATTTACGGGGCTGGGCTTATATGCCTTATTGCCGCTGGCCTCGTTCTGGGCCCGGATATCCCGGATGGCCTTGCGGGCCGTAGCTCCTGTTACGTCACCGATGACGCTGCGGATATCCAGCAGGAAGAAAATCGCAATGGCCGCCAGTAGGAAAATACCCGCCAACACATAGGCCACCGTCGAGAGCATTTGCAGCGTTTCAACCGTCATGCCTGCTTCCCTCCCTTCGTGGCATATGCCGTCTCAATGGCCTTTTTCGTATCCGCCAGCAGCGAAACGGTGGCCTCCTTCTTATGCTCCGTGGTGTCGGCAGTGGCAGAGATGCCTGTCACCGTTCGCTCCACCTGATCGTACATCTGCATCATATCCGTCTGGCTGATGCCGTCGCCCTTAAACTTGGTGGCATACTGCTGGAGCGCACTGCGGGAGAGCTCCAGCAGCTCCAGCCGCACGATCTCGCTCTCATTTTCATCGGTGGCCACCGTATCCAGCAGCTCACGAATGTTGTCAAAGAAGGGCTTATACTTTCCCTTATCGCTGGCCTCGGTGATATCGGTGGTGATATCCCGGTAGAACGAGCCGATGTTCACATAGACCCTCGCCATATTCAGGTTTGCATAGCCCTCCGGGGCGTTGTCCAGCACGTCCTGGAACCACTCCACGGCGCTCTTGGCCCGTGTGACCTGATTGTCAGTCCCGTCGCCGTAATCGTAATAATACCAGTAGAGCTTTCCGGTCTCGAAGCAGATCTCCGTATAGTTGGCGGGATCCGCCTGCAGCGCCGCTTTGTTGCTCTTGATGTACTTGGTCAGCTGATTGGCCTCCTCCACGGAGAACCGGGAGTCGTTATTCTTGTAGGTCTGGATCAGCGCCAGATAGGCATCCTTTTCCCCGGCCTTATCGGGAACGGCGATGGCCTCGCCATAGAGTGCCACCTTCTCCCCGTAATCCGCCGTCTTGGACGCCTCATACAGGATATCCCGATAGGTATCCGTGGCCTGTTGGGCCGCCACACGGCTCAGTGCAAAGCCCGCCACGGCGAATACCACTGCAAGGGCCGTCGGGACAATGAATTTTGCCAGCTTGCGCTTCTGCTTCTTCTTGTAGTCCTCGTCAATCTCCTTGTAGTGGTCCAGCGCATACATCAGCTCCGCCGCTGACTGGTAGCGGTCCTCCGGGTTGCGCTGGGTACACTTCAGGATAATGCGCTCCAGACCGCTGGAGAGACTGGGGTTGATCTCCCGGATGGGCTTCATCTCATAGGGCGGTTCGCTGGGGTTGCAGCCGGTGACCAAATGGTACAGCGTAGCACCCAGACAGTAGATATCCGTGCGGGCATCCGTCTGACCCATGCCACCGAACTGCTCCGGGGCCGCATAGCCCACAGTGCCGAGACAGGTGGTATCCGCAAGATTCTTCTCCTTGAACTCTCTGGCTGTGCCGAAGTCGATGAGGGTCACGTTGCCATCCGGCTTGAGCATGATATTGGCGGGCTTCATGTCCCGGTAAATGATGGGCGGCTGCCGGGAGTGGAGGTACCCCAACACATCGCACAACTGCTTGGCCCACTCAATGACGTACTCCTGCGGCTGGGCGCCGTACTCCTCCAGTGCCTTGTTCAGGGAATTGCCCTGCACGTAGTCCATGATGATGATGAACGAATCCTCCGTATCAATCACGTCGATGATACTCGGCAGATTCGGGTGGCTCAGCTTCTTGAGGATATTCGTCTCCGCCACCAGACCCTGCTTCACGGCTTCAAAATTCAGTACACCGTCCTTGCGGACCTCCTTCACTGCCCAGGTCTTGTTCGCCTTCTCATTAATGGCCATATATACGACACTCATGCCGCCTTGTCCGACCTTGTTGAGGATCTTATATTTTCCGTCAACGAGGGATCCTATCTCCAGCATCCCGTTCCCTCCATATTTCAAAATGTTCTGATGGTCACCACCGAAATGTTGTCACGCTCCCGGCGCTGCTTGTTCAGCTCGATCAGCGCCTCCATATTGCGCTGCATCCCATCGGCATCGGTCATCACCGTCGGGTTCAGATAGGCATATATCTCCCCCTCCGTGATCTCGTGGCGGAATCCGTCGCTGCACAGCATATAGGTGGCATTCAGCGCCGTATCGCCAAAAAACATATCCGGATAGACCTCGTCGGATGCACCCACGCATTGCAGCAGCACACTGCGCCGGGGATCGGTCTCCGCCTCGACCTGCGTCAGGTTCCCCAGCTCCACCTCTCTGGCTACCACGGTCTGGTCCTTGGTCAAAAGGGCCACATGGTCGCCTATCTCGTAGGCACGGGTATCACCGACGTTGATGATATAGTACCGCTGCTCCGTTAGGAGCAGTGCCGTCACCGTGGTGCCAAGGCCACTGGCAAGGCCGCACCGCTTTCCGTACAGCTTGATCTTCTCGTTGTACTCGGTGGCGATGCCCACCCAGTCCGCCCGGACGGCCGAATCGGTCAAGCCGCTTTCGCACAGATCGGGAAGCCGCTGCTCCGCCCACTTGCAGAATGCATTGACCACGGATGCACTGGCTACCTCGCCCTTGTCCAGACCACCCATTCCGTCGCAGACCACGGCAAAGGCCATCCGGCCCAGCGGCGTCGTCACCACACGGGCGTTAAAGCTATCCTGATTGGTAGCCTTGGTGGTCCCGATATCTGTGGCTGTGGAGATGATGAAATTCATTGCTATACATCCTCTCTTGGCAAAAATAGCGCATCTCAGCGAAGCTTAAATTCAAAGTCCTCGTTGCCGAGACGGATCTTGGTTCCCTGCTGGATTGGCACCTCCGTGTTGGGCTGGATCATTTTGCCGTCCACGTAGGTGTGATTGGTGGAATTGGTATCCACGATGAAGTATGTATTCTCACGGGTGATGATGGTGGCGTGGCTTCTGCTGATGGCCGGATTGTCCCCAATGAAGTAGTCCACATAGCTCCGCTCCTTCCCGATGCGGAACTGGGGCTTATTGACGGCGATCTCCTCGTGGTTTCTGCTGCGGATCAGGTATGGTGCAATGCGCCGGGACTGCTGGGAGGCATTGTTGAGCACCGTGGTCTCCCCGACCCGGCCGCCGCCGTTGAGGATCGTTGTATTGCCGAAATCCATTTTTTCACCGGTCTGCACCATCGGGATCGTCTGAACCGGCGGCTGGACCGGTATCTGCACCGGCTGGACTGCAGCAGGCTGCTGCACGACCGGGGTCACAGGTATCTGTGGCTTGGGCTGCGGAGGTGTCTGTATCACCGGCTGCACGGCCGGGGCCGACTGTCCGGGGATCGCAAAGCTCGGTGCGCTGCCCTTTTGCTCCACACCCGGAATCGCAAAGCTCTGGCTTTTTGCCGACTGATTGGCGGGCCTTTCGGTCTTTGCGGGCTTGCTTGGTTTAGAGACCGCCTGCTTGGGCTTACCCTTCTGCGCCGCCTTCTGCTGATCGTACAGGGCCTTATTCTCCTTACTGTAATGGGTCAGCAGGTGCAGCAGCGACATTTCCTCCTTCGGGGACTCCTGCGTCTGCTGCTGCGGCGGCTGAGGTACAGCGGGCGGTACGGCCGGTGTGATGATCGGCTGTGCGGGCGGTACATGGACGGGAGCAGTCTTTTGTACAGGAGGGACCGCAGGCGCACCTACAGAGGGCTGCCCATTGGGTATCTTCTTCACCTCCACCGTCACTGTGGGCGCCGAAGGCTCATTGCGCAAATCATCCAGCAGCTTTTTGAAGCCCGGCAGAGAGAATACCGACGAGCTGTTCAGGAAGTTCAGGATCTTCGCCACATGGTCCGAGTCCTCCGTGGGGTCCGTCTGCGCATTGACCACGACACTTTTGAAGAAGGCACCCAAGTCCGGTTCTGTCCCCTCCGCATTGGCAATGGGCAGGCAGATCAGTGCAGCGGCACAGGTCGTGACATCTGCAAAGATGTACTCCGGGTCCAGCACGATGCTGGACGTGTCGATCATATAATCCTCCGCCGACAGAAAGCCCTCCGTGATCCCGTTGAAAACGCCCAGCAGCCGCTTACGGTTCACAACGCCGCCGAAAAACTGCTGCATGGACACCTTGGAGGAAACATTGTACTTAATATACCTCTTCTCATCCATCTGCGTAAACAGGGCTCTGGTGAGTCCCGGTATGCTGTTATTGGTGAGCATCCCCAGGCTCAACGTGTCGATGGAGTCCCCCTCTTTTATCTCATAGACAAGATAGGTATTTGCCCCTTGATTTTCGTAAGAAAAATCCATGATGATCCACCTCAACTGTCGTATTCGCACAGGACCAGAAAGCTCCATGCGGCAACGCTCTTCACGCAGGCTGCTCCGTCCGGGGAGAAAACGCCTGCGTCAAAATACTTCTCCTCTACCACCAGCTCACCGTCGGTGTTGATATAGCCCCACCGATCATTTTCCTCTACCGGGGCTAAGCCCAGCGAGAAGGATCTGGCGTTTTCATATTGCGGCTGGATGACCAACTCGCCCTTGGCATCCGCAAAGCCCCATTGCGAACCCACCTTCACCGCTGCATAGCCGTCGTTGGCTGCGACCATTGCCGCACCGTCATAGGTGGCTCCGATCTGCTTGCCGTCGTGATCCACGAAGAAGTACTTATCTCCGGTACGGACCGTAATACGGTCAAACATGGAGCAGTAGCCGTAGGAGTCCACCAGGATCTCATCATAGGTAAAATCCGTGATGTTTTTCAGCTTGCAGTTTATCAGGGCCCATTTATCGCCCTTTTTCACCGCCGCTACACCATTGGCAAAGGCGCCGGCGTAGTCAAGCTCAAACATCTGCTCATGAAATTCCGTGTCGATGTAGCCGTACTTGCCGTCCCGCTGAGCCGGAGCCAAACCGTCGCCAAAGGAACCCAAATACTGATAGGTATTGTCGCCTACCAGCTTCTTGTTGCCCTTGACGTCGATATAGTAGTACGATCCCTCCAGACAGCAGGGGATCACGCCGGTATCCTTGTCATAGGCCCCCAGGTACTCATAGGTACACTTGATCTTTCTGGTCCCGTCCTTGGCGGCCATCCCGTACCGGCCCTCCTCGGACACCGTCACATAGTTGCGGTCCGGCTGGACGTGCCAGTCCCCTACCGTCTCGTAGGAGGAGTACTTCTCGATGCACGTGGTAGACAGCTTCTTGGAAAGCGCCTGAATATCCTCGTTGTCCTTGACCTTAGCGGCGCTCTTTACCACCTCCATGGCCTCGCTGTAATCCGCCTTCTCCATGTAATAATCTGCTTTTTTCAGATAGGCCTGCGGATCCTTGGGAGCCAGCTCAATGGCCTTGTCGCAGCAAGCAAGAAAGCCCTTATAATCCCCCACCTGATAGTACATATCCGCCAGCTTCATGGTGATATCGTAGCTGCCGCTATTCAGCTCCAGAGCCTTTTCGTAGCTCTCCAGCGCATCGATGTAGATGCCCTTCTCCTCGTACCTTTGCCCCTGCTCCAGATATTTTCTATATGCACTGCTGCTATCGATCTGATTTTTCAGAAGCCCCAGCCACGCCAGTGCCGTGAATGCGAGCAGGCCGATCAGTACCAGCTTTGCAGTTCCCTTCTTCATCCGCCGTTATCCTCCTATCAGCATAAACGCATATTCTATCGCCACTCCGGCGAACGCAAAGGGCGCCATGGGGACCGAGTCCCGCAGCTTGACCTTTTTCATCAGCAGCAAAACGATCCCGACAACGGCTGACACCACAAACGTATAGAACAGTGTCGCAATAATCTCCATACTGCCCACATATGCACCGATGGTGATGAACAGCTTCACATCGCCCATGCCCACACCCTTCCGGGAGAGGAGCATCGCCACCGCCAAGATCACGCCGCCGATGCCGGCGCCAATCAGCGGATAGAGCAGGATGCTGCGCCAGTACTCCGGATCGGAGATCAGATTGCAGCCCAGAAAGGCCACTCTGGCAATCAGCAGGACGCAGATCAGGAAATTGGGGATCAGCCGTTCCCGGTAGTCGATATAGGCCAAGAGATACAGGCCCCACAGAAGGGTCGTCCACCGCATCAGCACCGGAAGCTTCAGCAGCTCATTTCGCAGGGAGTATTGGATACTCAGCGTCACAAACAGCAGCAGGACCGCTGCGGTAATGGCCAGAAGCACCCAATGCGCCTTGAACGCCGTCCGGGTCAGCGCCCCTTTTTCAATGCTGTAACGCTTCTTCACATACAGAAGTGAGGCAACGAGCAGCAAAAGCGTATAGATCGTTATGATGATGCCGCAGACCATGCTTAACCTCCCAACGCCTTGTCTCTGTATGTGATATTGACCTTGACACCGGTCTCCTGCTCGATCTCATTGGCGATCTCCTGCAGCAGCGAGGCAAACTCCGTCGCCTCCTCCGGCACCACTATAATCAGGACCTTCTCCCGGTGCATGGTCTTTTCCAGCGCCGTCTGGCAGTCCGTGCCGTCCGACATCTCGATGCTCTCGCTGATGCTGTCCACCGCACGGTTCAGTGCATTGGCGTAGGCCTTCAGCGCCGCCTTGATCTTCTCCCGCTTCAGGATGTAGTCGCTGGCCTTGGTGCCGTCGCCGGAGCGCACATAATCCGAGTAGGAGGCGGCAAACACGTTCATGGAGTGGACCGCCGTAAAGGTGTTGCTGTCCTGATCATAGAGATCCACGCCCACGCCGTTCTTTACACCCTGATGGGGGTTCTCCCCCTGCAGCTCACTGACGTAGTCCTTGCCACGCTCCATGTCGCTCTTCTGCCACGCCGACGTTTTCGAAGCCACGTCGCTGAGCTTCACGCCCTCGGTGTCCGCCAGCCATGCCGCCGTGCTGGCCGTCTGCTTGACGATCAGCTTCTGGTCGAAGATGCCGAAGCCCTTCACGTCGATCTCGTACACCAGCACCACATTGATGGTCCGCTGGTCCATCAGGAATGTGGACAGGCTGAAGTCCAGTCCGTCCAATCCGTTGACCACGCCCATTTTCTCCAGCACCGCCGAAGCGTCATCCTGCTGGGTGATGTACTTGGGCAGGAGCGCCTTGCACAGCGGCTGGGCAATGACCCGGCTCACCAGAGCAGAGCCGCCCTTCTGCGCCACCACCTGTGCCAGCGCCGTGATGGCACCCTTGGGGTCGCTCATCAGCGGGGCAAAGCTGTTGTACACATTCTGTGCCGAAGCGGTGATGGATTTGAAATCATCGCCGCTCATGCCGCTGAGCATATCGCTCAGGCCCTCGGAGTTCAGGGGCACGCCGTTGCCGCCGGTGGAGCTGCTGAGCACGTCGGAGAAGTCGTACATGGACTGCACCGCCTCGTCGATGCTGTCCACCGTGGCCTCGGCGGAGTCCTTGGGATGCACCAGCAGGTTGGCCCGGCTGGCGATGTATGTATACTTGGAGATCTCCTTGGCCGTCTGGTCGATGGCATACTGGGTGGTGCTCTCGATCTTTGCAATGGTGGCCAGTGAAACGATGGTCACAAAGGCAAACATGAAGATCGACAGCGACAGGATGGCCTCTACGGTAAACGAGCCCTTTTCCCCTTTGTCTTTCACAGTCTCACCCTCTCATGGTTTCTTCATTACGCCGCCTTTTTGAGATTCTCGATCAGCGTGTCCATGGCAGCATCCAGTGCAGCATAGCTGGCGGAGGAATCGTCCTTCGGCAGTCCTACGCAGAAGCGAATGTAGTTTTCATCGGTCACATGATAGAATGCGATGAACTGCCGCTCTACCGTTCCCTCTCCTGCCTGATTCCCCGTCATGGTACCGCTGACCTTCAGGATGGTCTCGCCATAGTCGTTTTCGGTCTTGGTGCTGGTGCTGTTGGTTTGCTCCGTGGGACGAAAACCAATTGCAGAGTCGATTGCATCCTTCAACTTCTCAAACGCTATTTCACCAATATTTTCCCATGTGTCAAAAGCTATATCGTCAAAGCAATAAATGAAAATCGAATACTCCTCTGCTTCTGCTATGTGCCCGTCTGTTGTACTTTTTTCAACCACACTGCCATTGAATGTAAAACTATATCCAAAAAACTCCTTCACACTATCCGCTGAATTCTTTGTGGTGTCTCCCTTCCCCGGTTCATCCATCTGATTCTGATCATTGTCCGGCTGGGGATCCGTGTTTCCCCCGTTGGAGCCGCAGGCCGCCAAGGCCAGCAGCATCAGGGCCGCCAAAATAAAAGCTAAAAATTTTTTCATACGTTCCTCCTGTTTAATAGCCTAATACACTGGAATACTTGAGCTTCTGATATCCGGTGCCGATCCTGCTGAAATCCAGCTCGTAGGACGTCTCGTTGTCTGCATGCACGGTGGTTACCGGGACCTGAAAAAAGGTGGTGCGAACGGATACCTCCGCCGTGGCCGTGACCACGGTAAAGGCCTTGGTGACATCAAAGCCGCTGCTCTGCTGCTGGACATTGGCCTGGATCAGCTGGGCTGTCCGGGTCAACATGGCGTTCTTGCTGCCATCCCCCATCAGCAGATGGATCATGATAAAGGTCTTAACGTACTCCTTGTAGTTCATGGTGAGGCCGCTGGCTGCCGCCGTGCTGCCGGAGGACCCAGAAGAATCTCCGGCGATCCCCGCCGTAAAGCTGCTGATCTCATCCTTGATCTTCTCCTTCGCCTGATTGCCGCCCGCTGTGATTTTCTCTTCCAGAGATGCCTTAAATTCATCACCATATGCTTCAATTCTACTGCGTGCTGCTCCAGAAATTTTGTCTTTGAGCCCACCTATCAGTCCTGTATTTCCATCCTGACCATATAAGAATTCATTAATTATCTCGATAGCAGTCCCTTCTCTTGCAGCGTTATACATCTTATACAACTGCTCGACGATATTTCCCATTTCGTCAGATAGCAACTTATCAACAGCCAAATCAATACATTCATTCACCAAACCCGAACCGCTTTTCTTCAGACCCTTCAACGTCTCCTCCACCTTGTTCATGATGTCTGTTTGACTTAAGGTCTGAGATGCTCCGGTGATTTGCAAGGCCAACTGTGAAATAGGTCCCGTAATAGCGCTCTGCACATTTTCATAAACACCGTCTAGTGTTTTATTTACATATCCATCTGCTGTATCCACCCCAAAATCCACAAGCTTCCCACTCGCATCCACAGCGGCATTTTCCAGTTGATCGAAGATATCGTCGACCGCTGTATTGGCAACATTTTGGATGAGATTGGTTGCTCCTTCTTTAATTTTATTTTTCAATCCATCATAGCCCAAAGCCCATGTGTTGGAAGTTTTATACAGTGCCACGTCCTTTCCCTCGTCGCAGAGGGCCTTGACGTCCACGAAGGACTCCGCCATGGCCCACGCCAGCAGGATCACCGTCTTTACGATGGGCACGCCGAAGCCCGTCCAGCCTGCGATGGCGGTGGCCGCCGTCAGCGCCGGCACGGTGGTATCGGTGCTGGTGAAGGCGTACACGGCGTTCAGGGCAAAGCGGATGCCAAAGATCATGGCACGGGTGCTCTGCAGGTTCTTCGTCACGCTGTCGTTGCCCCAGAGGATATATTCCGCCTCGGCCCCAAAGTAGGGGTTGTTGGTCATATCCTTGCCGTTCATGGCCTTGGCTACCAGATTGCCGTCACCATCCTTTTTCAAGGTGTCGGTGTAGCAGCTGAACATCTCCGTCATGTACTCCTGAAGGTACAGCTTGTCTCGCCCGGCCTCAGCAACCTGTCCCAGCAGCTTCAGCAGCTCGGATATCTTGGTGAGATTGTTCTTGTTGTTTTTGGCGGCCTCTTTGTCACTGCCGGAGTCTACCTTTTCTGCATGGAAGGTACTCTTGCCCTCTTCACCGCCTTCGTCGGAGCACAGCTGGTCGATGGCCTTCCGCACGCTCTCGTCCACAGAGGCGCTGATGGTGCCGGGGATGTCCGCCGGCAGGCCGGCCGTAGACTGCGTCGAGTTGGCTCCGGAATTGCCGGTAGAGATCAGGTTCGTTTTCAGGCTCTCTGCACTATCCTTGCTGGTCTTATTCTTCTTTGCATTGGCAGAGGCGCAGACCCGGCACAGGTAGGCGTAGAACTGCTCCTCCTCCGTGACCTTCTTGGCGCTTCCGGGGGTCACGCTGCTGACGCTCTGGCCGGTATATTTGCTGTTCATGATCTGCGTCGCCTGGGACTCGATCTGCCCCAGCTCCGTGAAATCATTCTTGCCGATGGAGGAACTGAACTCGTCCTTATAATCTACCGAGCCATAGTCCTCCCGGCAGATGGGCTTGTCGTACAGCTTGATGCCCTCGATGACGGACTTGACGGAGTCAAAATGTTTCTTGTAGGTATCCACCAGCGTCCGCAGGCTGTTGATGGCATCCTTATTGATGTCCTTGGCGGCATTCTCATATTCGCCCTGCATGGAGGTCTTGACGTCGCCCTCCGAAAGGTTATCCACCTTATTGGCCCAGTTGGTCCGGGCCTCGTCCAACTCATCTACATTCTTCAGCACCGCCGCCAGTGCCGTGTCCGCCTTTTCCAGCGCACCGGTTATGGCACTGATGTCCTTGTCCCAAGCGTACAGCTTGGATGCAGCCGACCGGCCCTTCTCTGTGGCGTTTTCACCCCACAGCTCTGCCCAGCTTCCTCCCTCGCCAAGGAACATAGCGAGTTTTGTGTATGCCTCCGTTTTTTTATCAGGCACCTTCATTTCATCGGGAAGCTTCTCGGCATACATTCCGTACATCAGCGCATATGTAAAGCTGCTCTTTACATTTGGGAGCTCCTTGTAGATTTTTACATAGCCGATCTCTTTGCCCAAGTCTGTGGACTGTGTGATCTCCAGCTTGAGCATCTTTTCGTCATAGTTTATTCCAAAGTCAATCCCATAGTCTCCATTTTCCACCGGCACGACCTTGATGCCTCTCTCTGCCAGCTTCCCTTCAATATAGGCCATGGTATCCAGCTCTCTATTTGCTGCTTTCGACTTTTCATAGTAGGACTCCACCTCCTTGCGTGTTGCGGAATCCACCTTGAAGATTGCCCATTGGTCCTTCAAAATAATGACTCTCAGGGAATCAAGGCTGCTGGGCCTTTCATTGATAAGCGGCGGTACGTTCAGCTCCGAGCTGTTGTAGGCTACCAGATACTTCACCATGTCCGCCACATCTTTTTTCGCACTGTCGATATCCTGCGAAAGCTGATTGAGATACTCGTTGGAGGCAAACTTCGAATTACCGCCGATCAGATCATTGTATTCGTTGATGGCCTCATAGGCCTTCTTGCAGGCATCCTGGACTGTGTCCAGCTTCTGATCGTAATTCACCTTGGCTTCGATGGCCTTTGTCTGCTTGGAGGTCTCACCGATGCATCCCAGCTTCGTCAACAGGCCCTTGCCGATGTTGATGGGGCCCCGATACTTCATATAATCGACGATCTGGCGCTCCAGCACCTTGGGATTGCCGATGGCTGACGACTCCACGCCCTGCAGCGTGAACCGGTCCGCTTTCAAGTCAACGATGTTGTTGAACTCCATTTCATCCCCGGAAAAGGAGGAGAAGATGCTGTTGATAAACTCTCGTGTATAGGAGTCGCTGTCGTTGAGGATGCCGGTGTTGTCGATGGAGTTGGCAAAATATCGGGAGACGTTGTTCTGCAGCTCCTCCATGTTCTCCGAGACGGCGAAGATGCCGTACACATCGTACAAGATCTGGTCATACTCCGACAGAGCGGCATTCATAGCCAGATCACCGGCGCCGGACAGGGATGCCTTGGCCGCAGAGATCCTGGCTCCGTCCACGATCAGGCCCGCCACCGTCATCATGGGCAGCATGATCAGCGCCAGAAACAGGCTGATGCTGCCCTTGGTTTTTTCAAAAAAGTCGATCATGCTGTCATAACCCCCACTTCGCCCGTGCATCCGTGAATTTCTGCTTGAAGATCGCCACCCGCTGACTCATGGTCTGGTTGCTGTCGCCGAACTTCAGATTCTCCCAGAGATAGGTCCCCAGATCATAGACCATATCCGTATTGCGGATAAACTCCGACGTGTCGTTGACCACCGCCACCGCCGTAACACTGATATCCAGCGACGACGTCAGCCCCAGCTGCCGGAGGAAGCCCGGTGCGCTCAGGTGCTTCACCACGTTCACCTTGATGGCTGGCGCCAGTGGGTCGGCGGAGGCGCTGATGGTGCAGTCCACATTGGTCCCAGCCAGAAATGAGTTCTCGGCAATGAGCTGCCGCAGGGCCTTTTCCATCGTCGTCTTGTTCTCGCGCTTCAAAAAGCCCTTTCCCCAGTACCGATACGGGTCATGTACCTTCATGACCTCATTGATGATATCCTTGCCGGGCATATAGCCGTCGCTCCAGTCAAAATCCGTCTTTGTGGTGATCCCCGTGCCGGCGAAGAAGTTCTCATAGCCGGGCATCTGCCCCTCTCTGGCCGCTATCACGGCGATCTTCTGCGCCTCGGTATACATGGCGGTGCTTTGCAGCACATAGCTGCCCACATAGATCAGAAAGCCCAGCACGAACAGAACGATTGGAAAAATCAGAGTCATTTCGATGATCTGCGCCGAGCCGCTCTCACTATTCCACTTTTCCCGCAAAATGCCTTTCATTTCTCCACTCCTTCCGCTTCTTCGGGGCGCTATCCGTACACCGCATCTTTGCGGTGTACGGATAGTTCTGCAAAGTGCCATAGGAATCAGCTCTGAAAGCCTCCCGCCTCGCCCTTGATTCGCTCCATGAGGTTCGTAACAACTTCCTTGATTCCATCTCTGAAAAACGCAGCCAGGCCAATCACCACAACGATAATCAGAATGATGGCGATGATCTCGGCCCCGCCTCTCTCCTCCTTGGCAAAGTCCTCCAGCAGGCCCTTTGCACGGAAATAACCCCGCAACAACTTCATTTTCATTAAGTCGTTCCTCCTTATGTATTTTCTATTTATATTCAACAGAGCACCCTCTGCGGAACATCACAGCATATTGGAAAAAATCGGTACGATGATCATAAACAGGATGCCCACGAACATAATCATCAGGGGAATCATCAGCTTCGTTCCGGCCGTCTCGCCCTTGCGCTTGGCCCGCTGCTTCTTCTCCTCCCAGCTCTCCTCATTCATATAGCGCAGGCTCATGGTCAGCTCCGAGCCGCCCTTTTGGATGTTCTGTGACAGGATGGAGGCGAACTTCCGGATCTCCTTCACGGAGCAGCGCTGGGCAAAGTTGTGCAGAGCGTCCAGCTCCGAGACACCGTTGTTCATCTCCTCGCTGGTCAGCTGCATCTCCTTATACATGGCCCGGTCGCAGGTATAGGCTACCTTGGTCCACGCCTCACGGATCACCATGCCTGCATTCACCAGCAGCGTCAGCTTGGAGAGGATCTCCGGATAGTCGGAGAGTACCTCGTCGTGCTTCCTCTCCACGGCGCTGCTGACCTCCATATCCAGATAGACGATCAGCGCCGCAGCCGCAGCCACCACCAGAATGGCAAAGGTCATGTCGTTGGTCATGGCCCCGATGAACAGACCTAACGGCGCAACCGTCAGCGCATAGGTGATCTGTCCGCCGACGATGCAGTTGTGGTAGTACTCGGCGTACTTCTCGCCGTAGATCTCAGCGATCTTCTTTTCCTTTTTTCGCCCGGCCTCCGTTTTCAGGTTCACCTTGAACATATCCATGAACCCGAAGCCGATGAAGAAGATCTCCGGGAGGAAAAACTGCTTTTTATCGATGGCGGCGATCATGGCGTCGTACTGGCTGCTATACCGGAGGTACAGCATGACCCATAGCACCACCAGCAGCGTTCCCGCTCCTGCCAAAGCGTAGGCAACAACAAAGCTCATTTCTCCACCCCTTTACACCTTGATATCCGTGATCTTCCGGCCCAGCTTATACGCAATGACAAACATGAAGATGGCGATCAGCTTCACCAGAACGTTCAGCGGCGTATTGGCCGTGATGGATGCCTGTCCCAGCGTCCCCATCATGGCGATGATGACAAAGGGCATGACGCACATGATGTTGATCTCATTCTTGTTGGCAGCCACGGTGGTCTGGATCTCCATCTCGATCTCGATCTTATCGCTGATGATATCCCGGCTGTCCACCACCACCTTCTTCAGGTTGCCGCCCAGCCGGTTGCAGACGGCGAAGGTCTCGGCAAAGCTGTTGATATCGTCGATGCCGCAGCGGTCGGACATATCCCGCAGCAGATCCTCGATGACGAAGTTATTGTGCAGTCCGCTGACGATGATGGCCATCTCCTTCACGATGGGAGCCTGCTCACCGTAGGCCAGCTTCAGGTCGCTGTAAGCATCCGTGAAGGCATCCGGGGTGTTTTTACCGGCAGAGAAGGAGTTGCTCAGCGAGTCCAGCATATCCCGGAATTGCAGCAGGATCGCCTTCCGGCGCCTTTCCTGCAGGTACCGCCGGTACACGGGGATGGCGTAGAAGCCCACCGCCGCACCGATCACAATGCTGGCAATGACAACGCCAAACATGATCTGCGCCGCCAGAAATCCCGCCACGAAGCCGATCAGATACCCGATGATCTTCTCCCGTGGATCCATGATGTAGATGTTATAGTCCTCTCCGATACCGGTCAGGCCGGTCAGCGGGACATACTTTTCTTTTTTCTTGCTCTTCCCCATAAAATCACCTATATCGTTTCCTGAAATCCGGCCAGCCGCAGCTTGTGGTCGTTCTTCATTGCATATTCCGTCCGTTTCAGCCGGCCGGACACCTTCGTCAGGGTGCTGTTCTCATCCTCCTCAAACACATAGAGCGGGTTGAGCACGATCCGGCCGTCCTCATAGCCCACCACCTCGGTGATCTCCATGGTTTTTCTGGATTTGTCACGCAGCCTGGAAAGATGTATAATGATATCTACCGCCGATGCGATCTGCTGGCGGATGGCCTCCAGTGGAAGGCCTGCCGCACCCTGAAGGACCATGGTCTCCAAGCGGCTCAGCATATCCTCGGTGGAGTTTGCATGGCCGGTGGAGAGTGAGCCGTCGTGGCCGGTGTTCATGGCCTGCAGCATATCCAGCGCCTCGCCGCCACGGACCTCACCCACGATGATGCGCTCCGGGCGCATACGCAGCGACGATTTGATCAGGTCCCGAATGGTGATCTGTCCTGCACCAGAGGCATTGGCGTTGCGAGTCTCCAGACTGACCAGATTCTCGATGCCCTCGATCTGCAGCTCCGCCGAGTCCTCGATGGTGATGACACGCTCATCCTTGGGGATATAGTTCGACAGCGCATTCAGGAAGGTGGTCTTGCCGGAGCCGGTACCTCCGCTGATGAAGATGTTATACTTGGCCTCCACCAGCATTTGCAGCTTGTCTGCGATCTCCTGCGTCAGCGACCCGTACTCAATAAGCTTGGCAATGGTCATAGGGGTCTTGGAGAACTTTCGGATGGTGACCGTGGGGCCGCACAGGGCAATGGGCGGCAGTACCACATTGACACGGGAGCCGTCGGGAAGCCGGGTGTCGCAGATAGGGTTGGCCTGATTGACCTCACGGCCCGCAAGGCCCACGATCCTCTGGATGATATCCTCCAGCTTCCGCTGGCTCTCGAACTGCTTGTCCAGCTTGAACAGCCGTCCATTCTGCTCGATGAATACGTTTTCAGGCCCGTTGATCATCACTTCCGTGATGGTGTCATCCTTGATGATGGAGTCCAGCAGGCCAAAGCCACGGATGGAGCTATACACCTGCTCCACGATGGAGACCCGCTGCTCGATGGAGCAGTACCCCGCTCCGATACGCTGCTCCACGATATCCTCGATCTGCTGCTGCAGCTCGCTGTCGCTGATCTGGCTGAGAGGCAGATGCTCCGTCACATACCGTTTTACCTCGGCCGCAAATTGCTGTTCCTGCTCATAGTTCATCTTCTATACCGCCTTACTGGATCTTATCAAACAGCTCCTTGGGAGCCAGCTGCTCCAGAACCTGTGCCGTGGATGCGTGCTCATACCGTGGCGCACCGCCGATGCTCCGAAGCTCCGTGCCGGTCACGGCCGTGCCGGACTTGTTGCTGAATTTATTGTAGATCAATGCGATCCGTGCCGTCAGCGGCACCTCTGCGTTCTGCTCTAAGATTGCCAACGCCTGATAGGCCCGTGCCAGCTTCCGGTTGGATATCTCCGAGCCGTCGCCGGTCCAGACGATGGCACCGGCCTGCCGCAAAATTTGAAGTGACGCCCGATCCATGCCAAATTCCAGATCAGCGATGACATACTCGTAGTTCCCGGACAGTCTGGCCTCGGAAATCAGCCGTCCAATCTCGTCGGCTCCCAGCTCCAGCATATCCAGCGCCACCTTGGACTGGGAATAGAAATACACACCTCTGGGGTCTTGCTTGACACAGCTCTCCATTTTCATGGAGAGGTTTGTTTTTTTACTCTTCAGCGCAAAAATAATGCCGCTCATGTCAAACTGCCCCTCCGCAGCGAAGAAGGCATCCGACGAGCCGAAGCGCTCAAAATTCAGATACAGCGTCCGCTTTCCACGGGCGGCATAGTGCAGGGCGCAGGCCGCCGCCATGGTGGAGCTGCCAACACCTCCGCAGGGAGACGTGAAAGCGATGACCTTGCAGGAATCATCCCCCAGCTTCAGCCCGGAGGCGCTCCCGGCGTACTCGGAATAGATGCTGAGGATCTGCCGGTAGATCAGGTCCGCCTTCTGGAATTTGCAGATGGCCCGCTGGTCGTTGACCGAGTCCACGTCCGCCGACTCCACAAAATAGGCCAGCTGACACCGCTTCGGCAGCGCACTGCTCTCCACGACAAAGGTATCGCTGGCCACCAGCACATCGATACGGGACGGCTCCAGCGCCGCCATGGCGCTCTCCAGCTTAGTGAAGGAGTATATCTCCAGCTTGTCGGCGTACTTGATATTGAACGCCGTCACAATCCGATTCAAATAATTCTGGTCACTGTCCAATAGCGCTAATTTGATCTTCATATTGTCCTCTCCGTATCGTCTTTTTCCAAAATACTCCTGATAGCCGCCTTGATCAGTCGGATCTGGGGTTCGATATAGCTTGCCTCCCCGAAGATCATGTAGTCCGTCACCGTGGTGATGGCAAAATACACATAGGGAGCAATCTCCTGAAGCTCGCAGTGAAGCTCCGACGCAAAGCGTGCGGCATATTTTTCATATCTCTCTGCAAGGCGTCCCAGCACCGGGCGCAGCCGTTCCTCGTACCGGCTGCAGGCGCACACGCTGGCAAAGAACTTCATCATCGGCCGCAGCTCATCTGCCCGCAGCCGCAGCCGTTCCATCATCCGATCCGGCTCCCGGATATCCTGCAGGGCCGGGGCGATCAAATGCTCCTCCAGCCGCAGAGCCGCCTCCTCGGCACAGGTCACCACCACATCGTCCTTGTCCTTGAACCAATAGTAGATCCCTCCTGATTGCAGAGCCAGTGCTCTGCTCAGGTCTCTCACACTGGTCTCATACAGCCCCCGACGGATGAATGTCGCAAGGCAGACGTCAAGGATCTCCCGTTTCCGCTGGGCGTTTTCCATCGTTTACATTCCTTTTCCTGTTTCAGGAGTCCTTGTCCACGCAATCAAACGAACGTTTAGTGAGAGGGCAAAAATAAACCCTCATCTTGCGTAGAACGGTTGGTTCTTAACGCAAAACGGCCAAAAGATGGGCTTGAAACCGTCCTTTGGCCGTTTGTTATGCAGTCAGTATGATTCTACAAAAAGCTTTTCCAGCTGTTCCCGCTTCCGCTCCATGGAGGAGTGGACGTAGGTGTTCAGCGTGGTAGAAACGTTGGCATGGCCTAAAATCTCGCTCAGTGTCTTGACGTCCACTCCCAGTTCAATGCAACGGGTGGCAAAGGTATGGCGCAGAGCATGGTAGTTGATGGACGGCAGGCCACACCGATCCAGTACCCGATGAAACCGATATTCGTAGGTCCGTGGGCTCACAAACCCGCTCTTGTCGGAGATGACGTACTCCGAACGGCGTTTTTCATACAGGGGCAGGAGCACCGCCATCAGTTGTCGGGACAGGGGGATATCCCGTAGGGACGACTTGGTTTTCGGGGTGTCGATGATGAGTCTGGTGGCGGTTCCGCCATCGGTTCCCCTGACACGGGCCACGGTGGAGCGGACATGAAGAACGGCCTTCCGAAAGTCGATATCCTCCCACCGCAGGGCGCAGACCTCACTAATGCGAAGGCCCGTATGCAGTGAAATGAGGATCCCTGTGCCGGTGATGTCCGGCTTAGCCAGAAGGTACGTCTCCAGCCTCCGGAGGGCATCGGTGTCCAGGATCACCACCTTCTGTCGATTCGCCGCCGGTGTCTGGAGCGTGGTTTTCACGGGCGGACACAGGCCCTCTGCGGCGGCAAATTCCATAATGTCCAGCACCAGCAGCATCATGCTGCGGACATAGGAGGACGACAGGCCGCCGCTATGGTCCAGTCGCCCGCAGTGCAGCTTGGCATTCATAAAATCCGCCAGCAGCAGCGTGTTTATCTCCTCCAGCTGCCGAGCCCCCAACTCCGGCAGGATGTGGCTCCGCAGCAGATTTTCATATTTTACAGCGGTGGCACCCTTGTAACGGGCCACATTTGTCCGGTGCCACAGGGTTGCCGCCACCTGAAAGGTCACAGACGCAGGCTCCGGGGACTGGACAATCTTCTGCCGACTTCGTACCTTTCGGGCGTTCTCCGCCTTTTGCCGGCAGCGAAGATGAACGCTTCTTCGTTTGCGTATGTACGCTCTCTTTTTCGACATGATGCAGCCCCTTTTCTCTGGTAGAGATTTCCATATTTTGGCATTTTTGGCAAATGCCGGAAATGTGAACGCTTCTGCCCGTTCTGTAAGTCAGAAAAATGACAATTTTATTAACGATCCGTGAACGTTTTTCATTGACAAGACACTCGCTCATCGCTATAATGTAGAAGAAAGAAAAATATCGTCGATGTTAAGAACCAACCGTACATTCCCGGGCAGGGCTGCATGCTTAATTTCGGCCGGCGAGAAGCCTTGGTACTTA
>ENA-USUM01000044-USUM01000044.1-human-gut-metagenome-genome-assembly--contig:-NODE-44-length-45608-cov-75.132679_pt1 | contig 45608 bp, 48 predicted proteins | sample MGYA00250063_ERZ773402 | MGnify/ENA primary metagenome ERZ773402 (study PRJEB29103, sample SAMN06112030) | human gut metagenome | biome: human gut; feature: ankylosing spondylitis patient; material...
CGTGAGGGTCAGCTCTGGATCCGCATCTTCCCCGACAAACCGATCACCAAGAAACCGGCCGAGGTGCGTATGGGTAAGGGTAAGGGTAATCCGGAAGGGTTCGTTGCGCCTGTTACGCCCGGTCGTATTCTCTTCGAGGCAGAAGGCGTGCCCCTGGCAGTGGCTCAGGAAGCGCTTCGTCTGGGAGCCCAGAAGCTGCCTATCACTACCAAGTTCATTGTAAGACGAGATTTCGTTGAAACATCAATCTAAGCTATCAAGATGAAAAGTGCAGAAATAAAGGACCTGTCGGTCAAGGAGCTTCAGGAGCGCATCGACGTGGAGAAGGCGCAGCTTTCGAAACTCAAGTTGCAGCACGGAGTTTCGCCGATCGAGAACCCGTCTATAATCAAAAAATCCCGCAGAGACATCGCGCGCATGCTGACAATTCTGCGTCAGAAAAACCCTAAATGTTAATTACCGTTATGGAAAGAAATCTTAGAAAAGAGCGTATTGGGGTGGTTGTCAGCAACAAAATGGAGAAAACCATCGTGGTTGCAGTGGCCCGTAAGGTAAAGCATCCGATCTACGGCAAGTTCGTGAACAAGACGACGAAGTTCGTTGCCGAGTGCCTGGACGAAACCTGCAAGGAAGGCGATACCGTACGTATCATGGAGACCCGCCCGTTGAGCAAGACGAAGCGTTGGAGATTAGTACAAATCATTGAAAGAGCGAAGTAGTTATGATACAACAAGAAAGTAGACTCACAGTAGCTGATAACAGCGGTGCAAAGGAAGTGCTTTGTATCCGTGTGCTTGGCGGCACGAAGCGTCGCTACGCGTCGATCGGCGATAAAATCGTAGTGGCTGTCAAGAGCGCTTCTCCTTCGGGCGATGTCAAGAAGGGTGCTGTATCGAAGGCAGTCGTAGTTAGAACGACCAAGGAGATCAGACGTGCCAACGGATCGTACATCCGTTTCGACGATAACGCCGTGGTGCTTCTGAACAACCAGGGTGAAATGCGCGGTACTCGTATTTTCGGTCCCGTCGCTCGTGAGCTTCGCGATCAGTATATGAAGATCATCTCCCTCGCTCCCGAAGTATTGTAATCTTAAAAACACACATTCAGATATGTCAGTTAAATTACATATTAAGAAAGGGGATATGGTTTACGTCAACGCGGGCGACAGCAAAGGCCAGCAGGGCAAAGTCCTGAAGGTCGATGCCCAGAAGCAGCGTGCCATTGTCGAGGGCGTGAACATCAGCAAGAAGGCTACCAAGCCCAATGCGAAGAATCCTCAGGGTGGTATCATCGAACAGGAGTCGGCGATCCACATTTCGAATCTGCAGGTTCTGGATCCGAAGAGCGGCAAACCCACTCGTATCGGTCGCAAGCAGAATGCGGCAGGTAAATTAGTCCGTTTCGCTAAAAAGTCAGGGGAGGAGATCAAATAATGGCAGCATACGTACCTACACTCAAGACACAGTATAAGGAGCAGATCGTACCTGCCCTTATGAAGGAGTTCGGCTACACGAGCATCATGCAGTGTCCGAAACTCGAGAAGATCGTTATTAACCAGGGTATGGGTCAGGCCGTCGCCGATAAGAAACTTATCGACGTGGCTCAGCAGGAGCTTTCGCTCATCGCTGGTCAGAAGGCCGTGCAGACCAAGTCGAGAAAGGATATCTCGAACTTCAAATTGCGTAAGGGCATGCCCATCGGCGTTCGTGTGACGCTGCGTGCAAGCAAGATGTACGAGTTCCTGGAGCGCCTGATCGCCGTGGCTCTGCCGCGTATCCGCGACTTCAAGGGTATCAACGAGAAGTTCGACGGTCAGGGCAACTACACCCTCGGCATCACCGAGCAGATCATCTTCCCGGAGATCGATATCGACAAGATCACCAAGATCTTCGGCATGGAGATTACGTTCGTTACGACGGCTGCGACTGACGAAGAGGCTTATGCCCTGCTGCGTGAGTTCGGTCTTCCTTTCAAAAACGCTAAAAAGAACAACCAATAAGCTATGGCAAAAGAGTCAATGAAGGCACGCGAAGTGAAGCGTGCGAAACTCGCAAAGCGCTATCAGCACAAACGCGATGAGATCGCTGCCAAGGTGAAGAGCGGTGAAATGGATCACGAGGAGGCATGGATCGCCCTGTCGAAGCTGCCCCGCAACTCGAATCCGATCCGCCAGCACAACCGTTGCAAACTGACGGGTCGTCCGAAGGGATATATTCGTCAGTTCGGCATCAGCCGTATCCAGTTCCGCGAGATGGCGTCGAACGGTCTGATCCCCGGCGTTAAGAAGGCGAGCTGGTAGTGTTCTTGCCTGTCTCGACCGCCGCTGCGGAGGGATTCCCTGTCCGCAGCGACCGGGGCTGGAAGCCGTGAGGTTTCCGGACAGGTAGCAAGAAAGCGTATTCTGCCGGTGGAAGAGGCTCCGAAAGGAGCGTCGGAAGCAGGCGCATTGAGAGATTCATCTATTGAGGGTGTCATGCCCGTTGTAGTCAGGTTCCGGTACGCCGGTCGTGCGTGCGCAGGGGCCCGTTTGAGGACCGATTTTCGGTCTGGGAACTACGAAAGAGGTGAATCCTATACGGGTGTAGAGCCCAAGTAGAATTGTCGCAAAGTCGAGGAAAGTGCCACCGTGCAGGTGGTAACTTCTCGGCGGAGGGACTTTCGAAAGGTTCGGCACTTGGATGCAAATTTTCAACCGTTGAGTCCTGTGACGAAGACGAGGGGGAGCGATTGGCTGTAAAGCGGTTTTTCGGTCCGTTTCGACGACGTGCGGAGAGGACTTTTCCGGGGGATTTTGCGCAGAATACATGTTGGCTCCAGTGGATGCTGACATGCTCTGTTTTCCGGAAGAGGTCTTAATTCGCTAAAAATTAGGACTTAATTGTGGATTATTGAGAAATTATTCCTATATTTGCACGCTTTGTACCCGCGTATGTCCGTGAAAAAGTGCCTTTTGCAGGCGTCGGAAATCAGGGCGCAAGGGAATGCAAAGCGAGTTGAATGTATTTTGGAGGTAATTCAAACGGCTGAAAACCAAAGAGTAACATATTTTTATTAATTTTTAACTTTTAATTCATTATGACAGATCCTATTGCGGACTTTCTGACCCGAATTAGAAACGCAGTGAAAGCCAACCACAAAGTGGTTGAAGCTCCTGGCTCAAAAATTAAGCAGGAAATCACTAAAATTCTCTACGAGCAGGGTTATATCCTGGCTTACAAGTTCGACACCAACGAACAGGGCCACCCGACCATCAAGATCGCGCTCAAGTGGGATGCGGCGACCAAATCCAATGCCATCAAGAATCTGCACCGCGTGAGCCGCCCCGGTCTGCGCCAGTACGCTTCCGTGGAGAAGATGCCCCGTGTGATGAACGGCTTGGGAATCGCCATCCTTTCGACTTCGAAAGGTATTATGACCGATGCCAAGGCTCGTAAAGAGAACGTCGGCGGCGAAGTACTGTGCTATATTTACTAACATCAAATAACAACAACACAAATGTCAAGAATTGGTAGATTACCTGTAAACTTGCCTGCCGGAGTTACCGTTACGGTATCGCCGGATAACGTGGTAAGCGTGAAAGGACCACTTGGGACACTGAGTCAGAAGGTTGATTCAGACATTAAAGTAGAGGTGGGTACGCACACCGACGTTCATACGCAGAAAGAGATTCCTGCCGTGCTGGTGTCGCGTCCGACCAACCAACCCCGTCACCGTTCGCTGCACGGTCTGTACCGCGCCCTGATCAACAATATGGTGATCGGCGTTTCGAAAGGTTACGAAATCAAGCAGGAGCTCGTCGGCGTCGGCTTCAAGGCTGAAGTCAAGGGCAATATCCTGGAAATGAGCCTCGGCTATTCGCACGATACATACCTGATGCTTCCTCCCGAAGTGACCGCTACGGCCGTTACGGAGAAAAAGGGCAACCCGATCGTAACGCTGAAGAGCATCGACAAGCAGCTCGTAGGCCAGGTCGCTGCGAAGCTCCGCTCGCTGCGCAAGCCGGAGCCGTACAAGGGCAAGGGTATCAAGTTCGTAGGTGAACAACTCCGTCGTAAGGCAGGTAAGTCTGCAGGTGCTAAATAATAAACATTGAGTAAATTATGGCATTGACTAAAATAGAAAGAAGAGAGAGGATCAAGATGCGTATCCGCAAAATCGTGAGCGGTACGGCCGAGCATCCCCGTATGACTGTATTCCGTAGCAACAAGCAGATCTACGTGCAGTTTATTGACGACCTGGCCGGCGTGACCCTGGCGACCGCTTCTTCGCTGGACAAGGAAGTAGCTGCCGAGGCTGCGGGCAAGAACAAAATCGACGTGGCAGCCCTGGTCGGAAAACTGGCCGCGAAACGCGCTATCGAAAAGGGTATTTCGACCGTTTCGTTCGATCGCAACGGTTACCTGTATCACGGACGAGTAAAAATGTTAGCAGACGCCGCTCGTGAAGGCGGTCTTAAATTCTAAAGCGATATGGCAAATACCAATATGAAGAAAGTACGCACAAGCGACCTCGAGCTCAAAGACCGGCTCGTAAGCATTCAGCGTGTTACCAAGGTAACGAAGGGCGGTCGCACGTTCAGCTTCTCGGCCATCGTGGTCGTCGGCAACGAGAATGGTGTGGTAGGCTACGGTCTGGGTAAGGCTTCGGAGGTTACTTCGGCTATTGCCAAAGGCGTGGAGGATGCCAAGAAAAACCTGGTGAAGATTCCCGTAATCAACGGTACGATTCCCCACAAGCAGGAGATGCGTTTCGGCGGTTCGCTGGTGATGGTTCGTCCGGCGGCTCCCGGTACCGGTATTATCGCCGGCGGTGCCATGCGTGCCGTGCTGGAGTCGGTAGGCGTGAAGAACGTGCTTGCCAAGAGCAAGGGTTCGTCGAACCCCCACAACCTGGTGAAGGCTACCATCGCCGCTCTCTGCGAGCTGCGCGACGCTCACAGCGTGGCACAGTTGCGCGGTATCTCGATGAATCAGGTGTTTAACGGTTAATTGGAAAGAAGACTATGGCAAGATTGAAAATTACTCAAGTTAAGAGCCGCATCGGCGCCACTGCACAGCAGCGCAAAAATCTCGATGCACTCGGTCTTCGCAAGATCCGTCAGAGCGTCGAGCATGAAGATTCGGTCATCATCAAGGGCATGCTGGAGCGTGTGAAGCACCTCGTAACGATCGAGGAGGTTAAATAATTGAAAATGTTTAAGAACTGATAAACGATGGAACTCAATAATCTCAAGCCCGCAAAGGGATCAACGCATCACGATAAACGAATCGGCCGCGGTGCAGGTTCGGGACACGGTGGTACGGCAACGCGCGGTCACAAGGGTGCCCAGTCGCGTTCGGGTTATTCGCGTAAGTTAGGTTTCGAAGGCGGTCAGATGCCGTTGCAGCGTCGTCTGCCGAAGTTCGGCTTCACCAATCTGAAAAGAGTGGAATTCAAGCCGATCAACCTTTCGACGCTCGAAGAACTCGCAGCCAAGAAAAACCTGACGGAGGTGACGATCGACACGCTGGTAGCTGCCGGCTTCATCTCTTCGAACGACAAAGTGAAGATCCTGGGTAACGGTGCGATTACGAAAGCCCTCACGGTGAAGGCTCACGCTTTCTCGAAGAGTGCCGAAGCTGCGATTACGGCAGCCGGAGGCAACGTGGAAAAATTGTAATAACCCGCAAAACCCAATATTATGAATGGTTATGGTTATCTGATTGTTGGTATCGTCGTAGTCGCGATCATCGCGCTGCTGGCGACCAACAAGAAATTCGTAGAAACCCTCAAGAACATATACAAGATCGAGGAGCTCCGCAAGCGTATTCTCTATACGCTGGGTCTTCTGCTTGTGTATCGCTTGGGCTGTTTTGTGGTCATTCCGGGCATCAACCCCAACGCCCTGGGTGAGGGGTCGGCGCTTGCCAGTCAGTTGGAGGGCAACGGTCTTCTGGGCCTGTTGAACGTATTCTCCGGCGGTGCATTCGGCAATGCGGCGATTTTTGCACTCGGAGTGATGCCGTACATCACCGCTTCGATCATCATTCAGTTGATGGGCATCATGATTCCTTACTTCCAGAAGATGCAGAAAGAGGGTGAGAGCGGCCGCCGCAAAATGAATCAGTGGACGCGCATGCTGACGATCATCGTCCTGTTGATCCAAGGTCCTGCGTATATTACGAACCTGTACCATCAAGTACCCGAGGCATTCGTTTACGGAAACACGTTCCTTTTCCTTGCGTATGCGACGGTCATCCTGATCGCCGGCACCATGTTCATCATGTGGCTGGGCGAGAAGATCACCGACAAGGGTATCGGTAACGGTATTTCGCTGATTATCATGATCGGTATCGTGGCCCGTCTGCCGCACGCGTTGCTCGCCGAGATCAACGCCCGCTTCCAGACCTCCGACGGTAGCGCCATCATGCTGATCCTCGAACTGGTGCTGCTGTTCCTGGTTTTCATGGCTACGGTTGCCCTGGTACAGGCCGTTCGTAAGATCCCCGTTCAGTATGCGAAGCGTATTGTCGGAAACAAACAGTACGGAGGTGTACGCCAGTACATCCCCCTGAAGATGAATGCTGCGAACGTGATGCCTATCATCTTCGCGCAGGCGCTGATGTTTATTCCGATGTTGTTTGCCAAGGTTGCGCCCGGTTTTGCTGCGGCATTCTCCGATATGCGCGGCTTCTGGTACAACCTTACGCTCGGCATCCTGGTAGTCGCCTTTACTTATTTCTACACGGCGATTATTATCAATCCTCAAATGATGGCTGACGATATGAAGCGCAACGGCGGCTTCATCCCGGGTGTAAAGCCGGGCAAGGCGACGGTGAACTATATCGATACCATCATGACGAGAATCACTCTTCCCGGTTCCATCTTCCTGGCTCTGGTGGCGATTCTGCCGGCGCTGGCCATGAAGTTCCTGAACATTCAGCAGGCGTTCGCCTATTTCTACGGAGGTACTTCGCTGCTGATTATGGTCGGTGTGATCCTCGACACTCTGAAGCAGATAGAGAGCTACCTGCTGATGCGTCACTATGACGGTCTGATGAAGACAGGGCGCATTCAGGGCCGCTACTAATTGTTGTTCAAGAGAGTTCTGAAAGAATGATATACTTAAAAACTGAAGAAGAGATAGAGCTGCTCCGTGAGAACAATCTTCTCGTGAGCCGGACGCTGGCCGAGGTGGGCCGCCACATCGCACCGGGCGTTACGACCAAGGAGTTGGATACCCTCGCCGAGGATTTCATCCGTTCGCACGGAGCAGTTCCTGCTTTTCTCGGATACCAGGGATTCCCCGCTTCGCTGTGTATTTCGATCAACGAAGAGGTGGTACACGGTATTCCGTCGTCCAAGAGAGTTCTCCGTGAGGGAGACATCGTATCGGTGGATTGCGGTACGTTTATGAAGGGGTTTGTTGGTGATTCGGCTTATACGTTCGCCGTGGGAGAAGTTGCCGAGGAAGTACGGCAACTGATGGAAGTCACCAAAGAGGCTCTTCGCAAAGGTACGGCACAGGCCAAGGCCGGAAATCGCGTAGGCGACATTTCCGCGGCTGTGCAGGAGTATGCCGAAAGTTTCGGCTACGGCGTTGTCCGGGAGTTGGAGGGACACGGTCTGGGGCGTAAGATGCACGAGGCCCCGGGTGTTCCGAACTACGGCGCACGCGGCAGAGGACCGCTTCTCAAACAGGGAATGGTCATCTGTATTGAACCCATGATCAACATGGGCACCAAGGCGGTGGTTTTCGAACGGGACGGTTGGACGGTTACGACCCGCGACCGCAAGCCGGCGGCTCACTTCGAGTACGCGGTGGCGGTGGGCAAGGACGGACCGGACGTTCTGACGGATTTCAGTATTATCGAACAGGCAATAAACAAGTAAGACTCTATGGCAAAACAAACTGCGATCGAACGGGACGGTACGATCATCGAGGCGTTGTCCAACGCGATGTTCCGCGTGGAGTTGGATAACGGCCACGTGATTACGGCCCATATCTCCGGCAAGATGCGAATGCACTACATCAAGATTCTTCCCGGGGATAAAGTGAAAGTGGAGATGACGCCTTACGATTTGAGTAAGGGGCGTATCTCGTTTAGGTACAAATAACCATTAGATTGCTTGAAAACCATGAAAGTAAAAGCATCAATCAAAAAGAGAAGCGAGGATTGCAAGATCGTGAAGCGTAAAGGCAAACTTTACGTGATCTGCAAGAAGAATCCCAAGTTTAAAATGCGCCAAGGGTAATGTTTAAACGATTAATTAAAGAAAGAGAAATTTTATGGCACGTATAGTAGGTGTAGATTTACCAAAAAACAAACGCGGCGAGATCGGCTTGACGTATATCTACGGCATCGGTCGCTCGACCGCCCGCAAAATTCTCGACGAGGCCGGTATCAGCTACGACCTCAAGGTTCAGGATTGGTCGGATGAACAGGTCGGCGCAATTCGTTCGAAGATCGCGGATATGGGTATCAAGGTCGAGGGCGAGTGCCGCTCGGTCGTACAGCTCAATATCAAACGTCTGATGGATATCGGCTGCTACCGGGGTATCCGCCACCGTCTGGGTCTTCCGGTTCGCGGTCAGAGCACCAAGAACAACGCCCGCACGCGTAAGGGCAAGAAGAAGACCGTCGCAAACAAGAAGAAGGCAACGAAGTAATAATTAGAGAGTTATGGCAAAGAAAACTGGAACAGTCAAGAAGAAGGTTGTTAAGGTCGGTGCCGTGGGTATGGCCTACGTCCACTCTACTTTCAACAACGTGATCATCACCATCACCAACGAGGTCGGCGACGTAATCAGCTGGTCTTCGGCAGGTAAGATGGGTTTCCGCGGTTCGAAGAAAAATACTCCCTATGCAGCGCAGACGGCTTCTGCCGATTGTGCGAAGGTTGCTTACGACATGGGTTTGCGTAAGGTGAAAGTTTACGTGAAGGGTCCGGGTGCAGGCCGTGAGTCTGCCGTGCGTACCATCCACGGAGCCGGTTTGGAGGTGATGGAGATCATCGACGTTACTCCGATGCCGCACAACGGTTGCCGTGCTCCTAACCGTCGCCGTGTATAATTCGGCCGGCAGGTGTTACGTAAAAACTATTTTATCTGATTTTAAAAAGTTAATACAATGGGAAGATATATAGGACCTAAATCCAAGATCGCCAGAAAGTTCGGCGAAGCTATTTTCGGTGCGGACAGAGTTCTTGAGAAGCGGAATTTCCCTCCCGGACAGCACGGTCTTGCACGCAAGCGCAAAAAAGTATCGGAGTACGGCCAGCAGCTCAGCGAGAAGCAGAAGGCGAAGGCTACGTACGGTCTTCTGGAGAAACAGTTCTCCCGTACGTACGAGCAGGCTGCCCGTATGGGCGGTATCACGGGTGAGAACCTGCTGAAGCTGCTCGAATGCCGTCTGGACAATGTGGTATATCGTCTGGGCATCGCTCCGACGCGCGCCGCTGCCCGCCAGTTGGTGTCGCACTGCCACATCTGCGTAAACGGCAACGTGGTGAATATTCCGTCCTACTCGCTCAAAGTGGGCGACATCGTGTCGGTACGTGAAAAGTCGAAAAGTTTGGAAGTCATTGTCGGATCTCTGGCCGGCGGTTCGAAGAGCCGCTACGCTTGGCTCGAGTGGGACGGTGCGGCTATGGCCGGCAAGTTCCTGCAGCGTCCCGAGCGCGAGGAGATTCCCGAAAACATCAAGGAGCAGCTTATCGTCGAGTTGTATTCCAAGTAGTAATTAAACAACCAATTCAATATTATGGCAATATTAGCATTTCAGAAACCTGAAAAGGTTATCATGCTCGAATCCACTTCGTCGTTCGGAAAGTTCGAATTCCGACCGCTGGAGCCTGGGTTTGGTATGACCGTCGGTAACGCTTTGCGCCGTATCCTGCTCTCCTCGCTGGAGGGGTATGCGATTACGACCGTCAAGGTTGCCGGCGTGGACCATGAGTTTGCCGCTATCCCTGGAGTGATGGAAGGTATGATCGACATCATCCTGAATCTCAAGCAAGTTCGTTTTATCCGCACGGTTGACAACCAGGATGCCGAGAAGGTATCGGTCAATGTGGCGGGTGTAACGGAGCTGACGGCAGGATATATTTCGAACTACCTCTCGTTCTTCAAGGTATTGAATCCCGAATTGGTTATCTGTCATCTGGCACCCGGTACTAAAATGCAACTCACGCTCACCATCGGCAAAGGACGCGGTTACGTGCCTGCCGAGGAGAATACTCCCGCCGATTGTGAGTTCGGTACGCTTCCGATCGACTCGATTTTCACGCCCATCAAGAACGTGAAATATTCGATCGAGAACTACCGTGTCGAACAGAAAACCGACTACGAGAAGTTGAATTTGGAGATTACTACCGACGGATCAATTCACCCGACGGATGCTTTGAAGGAAGCAGCCAAGATTCTCATCCAACATTTCATGCTCTTCTCCGACGAGAAGATCACCGTGAATATGGAGGATACGAACGGTGCGGAGGAGTTCGACGAGGATATCCTGCACATGCGCCAACTCCTCAAGACGAAACTTTCGGATCAGGATCTGAGCGTTCGTGCTTTGAACTGTCTGAAAGCCGCCGATGTGGATACGGTGGGTGACCTGGTGAAACTCAATCGCAACGATCTGCTCAAATTCCGCAACTTCGGTAAGAAGTCGCTGACGGAGCTCGACGAGCTGCTCGCGTCGCTCAATCTGAAGTTCGGCATGGATGTATCTATCTACAAACTTGATAAAGACTAACTTAAATGAGACACAATAAGAATTTCAATCACCTGGGCAGACAGGCCGGCCATCGCAAGGCTATGTTGTCGAATATGGCGTCGTCGCTGATTCTGCACAAGCGTATCGAGACCACCGTTGCCAAGGCGAAGGCTGTGAAGCAGTTCGTGGAGCCGCTGGTGACCAAGTCGAAAGAGGACACGACCCATTCGCGTCGTATCGTATTCTCGTATCTGAAGCAGAAGGAGGCCGTGACGGAGTTGTTCCGCACGATCGCTCCGAAAATCGCCGATCGTCCGGGCGGTTACACCCGCATCCTGAAGACCGGATTCCGGTTGGGCGATGCCGCCGATATGTGCATCATCGAATTTGTCGATTTCAACGAGGCTTACACGTTGGGTATTCTTCCGACGGCTGCCGAGGCGAAACCCAAGACCCGTCGCTCGCGCGGTAAGAAGGCTGCCGATGCTGCTGCCGAAGCAGCTCCGGCCACTGAAGGCGGCGAGGAGAAGAAAGCTGCGAAACCGGCTGCCAAGAAAGCTGCGGCTGCGAAGCCGGCTGCTTCCAAGGCTGCGGCCGGTGCGAAGAAAGTCGCTGCTCCGAAGGTTGCCAAGAAGACCAACGTGGGCAAGAAGATGTAATTCCGAATAACGTTGGAAGAAAAAGGACGGTGTTTCGACATCGTCCTTTTTCTATGGTGCCGTCGGACCTGAATTCATTTTTTCGTTTCGGATCATTCGGAAAAATCGAAGCGGCATAGATCTCTTTTCAGGCCGATTTCGACGCGCCTTTCCATATCTTTTTTTCGTTGTGATGGCTCCTTGTTCCCGGTTTCGTTTCACGCCCGGTTCGTATCTGTTTTTCGGATGCATGGCGCTTTTGGCCGCTGAAACTGATTCCGTTGCTTGGTATTCCCAGGACTGTCGTTATTTTGGTTCGTAACGGTTTCACAACTTTAACCCGATCGAAATCGCTATAGTTTTTTCATTTATTCGGTTGTCATTCTGGTTTGCACGGAATTTTGTGCAAGGGAATTTAATAATCTATACCGTGTCGGTGCCAATGCGATTCTTGTACGGACCGTTCGGCGGGCGGAGGGTAAATCTGGGGTAAAGGTGATACCGGTTCTGTCGGCGTTCACTGCATCGGTAATGGTAGGACTCGACTCCAGGTTACTCCTTCATTACGTGGTGTTGCGAGGGTTTCGTTTTAGGAGTTACTGTCGATGAGACGTATCGTATTGCTTGTTACAGCCGGTTGGACAGACGATTTTCTATAAAAGAGGGATAGCGGACCGCATCGGGAGGAGGTGAAGACTTGCGGGCGCGGAAGCTCTTTGTTCAGTTTTTTGTGGATGAATGGACAGATCGAGGATGAAAAAGCTGCGGATGAAATATTTCATCCGCAGCTTTCGTTAAAATTTAGTAACAAAAAGTTACGCTGTTAGATAATTTTTTCCAACTCGTTGAGCGTACTGCGGATTTCGTCGTCCGAAATTTCGTAATCCCGGAGTTTTCCGGCGAAATACTGTTCGTAGGCGTACAGGTCGATCTGTCCGTGTCCCGAGAGGTTGAAGAGGATCGTTTTGGAAACGCCTTCCTCCTTCGCCCGTTTCGCTTCGCGGATCGCCTGTGCGATGGCGTGAGCCGATTCCGGAGCCGGGATGATACCTTCCGTACGGGCGAAGAGAACGCCTGCGGCCAGAGTTTCCGTCTGCGGCACGGACTGGGCTTCGATGACCTTGTCTTTCAGCAGCTGGCTCACGATCGAACCGGCTCCGTGATAGCGCAGACCTCCGGCGTGAATGTCCGACGGGTGGAAGTTGTGGCCCAGCGTGTACATCGGGAGCAGCGGAGTGAAGCCTGCCACGTCGCCGAAGTCGTACTGGAACTCACCGCGCGTCAGTTTGGGACACGATTGGGGTTCGACGGCGATTACGCGGGTATTTTTACCTTTGGTCAGGTTATCGCGCAGGAACGAGAAGCTGATGCCGGCGAAGTTGCTGCCTCCTCCGAAGCAACCGATCACCACGTCCGGGTACTCCCCGAACAGCTCCATCTGTTTCACGGCCTCCTCGCCGATGATCGTCTGGTGCAACAGTACGTGGTTCAAAACAGAACCCAAACAGTAACGGGTATCCTGAGGATTTTGCAGCGCCATTTCTACGGCTTCGGAGATCGCCATGCCCAGACTGCCCGAATCGTTGGGGTTCTTTGCAAGGGCGGCCCGTCCGGCGGCTGTAATTTCGCTCGGCGAGGCATACACGTCTGCGCCCCAGGTGTTCATCATCAGCTTGCGGTAGGGTTTCTGGTTGAAGCTCACCTTGACCATGAAGACTTTCAGGTCGATGCCGAAGTGCTGCGTAGCCATTGACATCGCGGCTCCCCACTGTCCTGCTCCGGTTTCGGTGGTCAGATGGCGGATTCCCTGCTTGTAGTTGTAGTAAGCCTGCGGAATCGCGGTGTTGGTCTTGTGCGAGCCGACGGGCGATACGCTCTCGTTCTTAAAGTAGATCTTGGCCGGGGTGTCGAGAGCCTTTTCCAGGCCGTAGGCACGTACCAGCGGGGTAGAGCGGTAGATCTTGTATAGATCCTGCACCTCTTCCGGAATGTCGATGTAGCGTTCGGTGGACATCTCCTGTTTCATCAGCTCCTCGGCGAAGAGGGCGCTCATCTGTTCGAGCGTCACCGGCTCTTTGGTCGCCGGGTTCAGCGGCGGCAGCGGTCGGTTCTTCATGTCGCTGACGATGTTATACCATTGGGTCGGCATCTGGGATTCGGGTAGGATAATTTTTTTCGTTTTCATAATCGTTTGTTTTTATTATGATTGTAATTTTCAGTGTTGCGTGGAAGTTACGAAAAAAGCGTTGTCTGCTCGGCAAACAACGCTTTTGATATTTTTGACTGTATGGATCGGATTTTCTCGGCTTATTTCATACAAATACCAATGGACTCATTGTTTACCTTAAACAAAGAGTGCCACCACCAGTTCTGCGTCGAAAATCTTGTCATTTCTACTGTTCTTTGGATGCAAATGTACGCGTTTTTTTCACAATGCAACTTTTTTTTGATTTTTTTTCAGCGAGAGATTTCGGATAAAATAAAAACAGACCGGATATTATCCGGTCTGTCAATACTTTAAGACACAAAATTATTTTTGCGGAAAACCTTTGCCGATAGCCAGGAAATCGGCGGCCTTCAGCGCCGCTCCTCCGATCAGGCCGCCGTCCACGTCCTCTTTGGCGAAGAGTTCCGGGGCGTTCGACGGTTTGCAGGAACCTCCGTAGAGGATAGGAGTTTCATCGGCCGCCGCACCGAATTTCTCGCGCAGGATCGTGCGGATGTAGGCGTGGATTTCCTGTGCCTGCTCTGCCGTCGCGGTCTTGCCCGTGCCGATGGCCCAGACGGGCTCGTAGGCGATTACGGTTCGGGCGAACTGGGCCGGCGTGAGGTTGTAGATAACCTCTTCGATCTGTGTCTTTACTACGTCGAAGTGGCGGCCCGCTTCGCGTTCCTCGAGGTTCTCGCCCACGCAGTAGATCGGTTGCAGACCGTTGGCGAATGCCTGCGCCATCTTTTTGTTGAGCGTCGCCGAGGTTTCGCCGTAGTACTGGCGGCGTTCCGAGTGACCCAGGATGACGTAACGGCAGCCCAAAGCTGCGAGCATCGCGGCAGATACTTCGCCCGTATAGGCGCCTTTGTCTTCGGCCGCGCAGTTCTGGGCGCCGACTTCGATGTCCGAACTCCGAAGTGCCTCGATGACTCCGCCGAGGTGGGTGAAGGGCGGACATACGATGAAATTCACGCAGGAACAAACCTGGTTTCTGTTGGCCCGGATGTTTTCGGCCAATTCGACGCCTTCGGCGGGAAGCGTATTCATCTTCCAGTTGCCGGCAACGATTTTCTTTCTCATATTTTTGTTTTTAAGATAGATTAGACGATAGATGCAGGCGAGAACCGCTCCGGTCGCAGCAGCGGCCAGAAATCGCTGGTCCACGGGAACGACGTCGTCGGAGAGGCTGGCCAGCGTCGGGATGGCGACCAGCACGGGAAGTGCATAGTTCCAAAAGAGGAACCAGGGGCGCTGCCGTTGCCGCAACCGATGCCACACCTGCTGCCCGAGGCGGAGCCAGATCGTACCCAGCGCCAACGTGCAAAGTGTGCGGAATACCCAGCCGGGTACGATGTCGCCGAGCCGGAGTCCCGCAGCGAGTACGCTTGCGGCGCAGATGCCTGCGAGCCAGATGTTTCTTCCCGATGTCATTACCTTCCGGAGTTTACTCCTGTTCGCACCATTTTTTAACCTCTTCCATCGAAGGAGCCTTCAGCCCCAGTTTGTTCTTTTTGTTAAAACCGCACAGGTCGTTGAAGAACTTGCCCGGAGAGAGCTTTTTGAGCGAATCGGCTGTCAGGTAGCCCATTTTCTGTATGACGGGAACCCACTCTTCGGGAATACCGAGGGCGGTGTATTTCTCGGCAGGATCGTTTACGGCCTTCTTTTCGGGGCGCATTTGCGGGAAGAAGAGCACGTCCTGGATCGAACTGTTGCCCGTCATGAACATCGTCAGGCGGTCGATACCGATACCCATGCCCGAACAGGTCGGCATACCGTATTCGAGGGCGCGGACGAAGTCCATATCGATGAACATAGCCTCGTCGTCGCCCTTCTCCGAGAGGCGCAACTGCTCCTGGAAGCGCTCCAACTGGTCGATCGGGTCGTTCAGCTCGGAGTAGGCGTTGCAGAGCTCCTTGCCGTTGACGAAGAGCTCGAAACGCTCCGTGAGGTCGGGATTCGACCGATGGCGCTTGCACAGGGGGGACATCTCGCATGGGTAGTCCATGATGAAGGTGGGCTGTATCAACTCCTCCTCGCAGTATTGGCCGAAGATGGCATCGATCAGCTTGCCCTTGCCCATGGTGTCGTCGATCTCGACTTCGAGGCGTTTGCAGGCTTCGCGGAGCTGCTCTTCGCTCTGCCCCGTGATGTCGTAGCCGGTCTTTTCGCGGATGGCGTCTGTCATCGTCAGGCGGCGGAACGGGGCTTTGAACGAAATCTCCCGGCCGTCGATCTGCACGGTCGTGGTCCCGTGCAGGGCCAGGGCGACCTTTTCGAGCATCCGTTCGGTGAACTCCATCATCCAGAGGTAGTCCTTGTAGGCTACGTAAATCTCCATAACGGTAAATTCGGGGTTGTGCGTGCGGTCCATGCCTTCGTTGCGGAAGTTCTTGCCGAATTCATACACGCCGTCGAAGCCTCCTACGATCAGCTTCTTGAGGTACAGCTCGCTGGCGATGCGCAGGTATTGGTCGATGTCGAGCGCGTTGTGGTGGGTAATGAACGGACGTGCCGCCGCACCGCCCGGAATAGGCTGCAGAATCGGGGTTTCGACTTCGACGTACCCGAACTGGTTGAAATATTCGCGCATCGTGGAGATGATCTTCGAACGCTTGATGAAAACCTCGCGTACGTGGGGATTCACGATCAGATCGACGTAGCGCTGGCGGTAACGGATTTCGGGGTCGGTGAAGGCGTCGAAGGTCTGTCCGTCCTTCTCTTTCACGACGGGCAGGGGCCGCAGCGATTTGGAGAGCAGGGTCAGCTTCTGGCAGTGTACCGACAGTTCGCCGGTATTGGTGCGGAATGCGAAACCCTCGACTCCGACGATGTCGCCGATGTCGAGCAGTTTCTTGAACACCGTGTTGTAAAGCGTCGGATCTCCTTCGGGACAGATGTCGTCGCGCCGGATATAGACCTGGATGCGGCCCGTGTGGTCCTGCAGTTCGAAGAAGGAGGCGCTGCCCATGATGCGGCGCGACATGATGCGTCCGGCGATGCGGATGCCCTGGAAATTATTCTTCGCCGGATCGAAATTCTCGGCGATTTCGCGTGCCGTGGCCGTCACCTCGTAGCGGGCGGCGGGATAGGGGTCGATGCCGAGTTCCCGCAGTGCGGCGAGCGATTGGCGTCGTAACTGTTCCTGTTCACTGAGTTCGATGCTCATATTGAATGTTTTTGGGTGTTGATTTCGAATTTGCAAAGATAGTGAAAGGCGGGCGACGGGCCAAACTCGACTCCGAACTTCTGTCTTTACCGGCTACACCCGGCAAAGACCGCTTGCAGGCTGCGCTTCCGTTCATCGAAAGCTTTCGGTATTTCTTCTCCTTGCAGGACGAGTCGGCAGCGTACTCCGCACATCCGCTTGGATCGTCGGCCGTTTGGACTTGTCCGAACCGCATCCTATCTTAAATACAAAGATAGCAAAAGCCCCGGGCAGTGCCAAATTTATTTGCGATGGATCGGAGATTATTTTGTCCGGGCGGATTTCCCGGCGAAACTGCGGAAAGGACGGGACGTTTCGGCAAGTTGCCTGCGGAGGGGCTTGCAGGACGGGCTGATACCGGGAAAAAACGATGCGGGATACTCTTTTTTCGGGCAATAATGTACTTTTTGCGAGGAATTATGTATGGAATGCGAGAAACGATAAGTTAAAAAGGTTCTATTTTTATCCTGTCAATTCATTCAACCAAATTATTTTGCCTATGACCTCCAATTTTACTGCTTTTTTGCGGCCTTTTCGGGCTGCCTGTCTGTTTGTTCTGCTGACTGTGTACTGCGGCGGGTGCAGCGACAGCGGTTCGGTGGACGAAACTCCTCCGGCGGATCAGTTGGCTTTGTCGCCGTCGAGCCTTGTTTTCGACGAGCAGGATCCTGCAAAAAACGAGTTCACGGTCACTGCGACCGACGGACTGACCTGGGTGCTCCAGGTGAAGCCGTCGGCTGCCGGATGTAAGTTCAGTGCGTCGTCCGGCCGGGGCAGCGGCTCTTTTCGGGTCGAACAGATGTCCGATGACAGCAGCATCGAAATCGAAGCGATCCATGCCTATAACAACGGTACGCAGTTGAAGAGCAATTCGGTGCGGATAACCCGCGGAAAAGCCGTGCTCGAACCGACTCTCGAACTTGCTCCCGAGAAACTGACGTTCGATCCCGACGACGTTTCGGCCAATACCGTTCAGGTGCGGTCGAATACCGTGTGGAGTGCCGTTGCGAACGACGAAGAGCTGGTGTTCTCCCCGGCATCGGGCGAGAACGACGGGGCGATTACCGTTACGGCGGCCCCTGCGGGTAAAACATCCGTAATTACAGTGACCGCCGGCGAAGGCGAGCAGACCGTGACGCGGCAGGTCGAGATTACATGCGAGAACCAGATTCCCGTTCCGGAGGAGACGATTTATTACGACGACTTCGATCAGACGCCTTTTTCGGGATGGGCCGATGCGAGCGCCGCATGGCAGAATCCGACCGGTCCGGGGGCGGCAGGGGTGACCTATACCTCCGCCCGGACTCGTATCAATAACGATAATTTCGGATCGTCGGGCCGCTATCCGGGAGCTTCGGGTGCGAACTACGTCCGTATCTGGTTCGACAACGGTCCGTATTTCATCGTGAATGACATCGCGCTTACGCCCGACCAGGTCGATCTGACCCTCTCTTTGGGCGCTTCGTTCACGGCGGCCGACTGTCTGATCGAGTTGAGCGGCGACGGCTCCTATTGGCAGCGGATCGATTATACCGGATCGAGGGCTTATAATATCTGGGAACAGATCTCCGTCGATTTTACCCTGGCTGTTCCCGTACAGCGGCTCTTCATCCGCTTTACGCCGCAAGGTTCGCAGAGCTACGGCGTCAATTTCGACGACTTGAAGCTCACGACCGGGCCGGGCGGACAGACGGTCGATTTGGACGGCGGCGACTACCGGTTCCCCGAGCTGCCGTCCAATTGGACCGCTCCGACTTCGTCCCAGGCTGTCGTTTCGGGCGATTATGCCTTCTTTACGCATTGGACGCAGACCGTCAATACGCGGAAAACCGTGCGGAATTACTCCTATTGTTACGATACGCGGCGCCATAACCCGATTTGGGTCGCCTATCCGATGCATGCCTGCTACCGCGAGGGCGGCTTCGGACGTACGGATCCCGATCCGTGGACGGCGGATCCGTCGCTCGATGTGGCGTATCAGTCGAAGATTTACCGCAAGGACGGTCCCTCCGGTTCGGATCCCTATCAGTATTGGACGAGCAATACGATGGCTTATCTCCAGCGGTCGGGATATTGGGGGAAGGGACATCTCTGCATGTCGAGCGAACGCGGCGGTGCGAACCAGCAGATCAACATGCAGACGTTCTATCCGACCAACATCGCTCCGCAGCCGAGTGCCAAAGCCGGTACGTTCGGAACAGTCTGGGGGTATGTCGAGGCGCTCTTTGCCGGGACGCGGAACAGCGAAAACGATATTGTAGCCGACGACGGCGTGCAAAATATGAACATCGTTTCCGATACGCTTTTCGTGGTGGCGGGCTGTTACTACGAGCATGATTACTGGCAGGAGTACGACTCTTCGGACTCCAATCAGGCCGAGCCGGACCCGGCGCAGAAACTCTGTACGATGCCGACCCATCAGTTCAAGATGGCGTTGCGTACGAAGTCGGGCAGCACGGGTAAACGGATTCAGGAGTGCACCGCCGATGAATTGCAGGCCGTCGGTTTCTGGATCGAGACCTTCACCGACAGTCCGGAAACCAGCGCCCGCGCGGAATTGCGCCGTATCGCGGTGCCGGTCAGCTTCATCGAGGAGAAGATGGGCATGACCTTCTTCCCCGATGTTCCCGAAGAGGTGAAGACACGGATCCCCGTGCCCGAAGAGTGGGGATTCTGAGTTTGGAGTGATAACTGTTTCGGGGAGGGACGCATTCTGCAAGGATGCGTCCCTCGTTTTTCGGATTTGAAACGGGTGAAACCCGGAAGTTTCGGAACCTGCCGGACGAGAAAATCGGGACGGGACGGACAAAACGGCAAAATATCGGTTATTTTTGCCCCGCTGAAAAAGTATGCGCCGGATGTACTATCCGCATCGGACGGTTCCTGAATCTCCTTTGCGGGGGGCGGATCGGATTCTGTCCGAACAGGGTGGCGCAGTTTTGCTCCGGAGCGATCCGATATGCGTTTGTGGCCGTCTGTTGCTGCGGCCGGGACGAACCCGCAGACAGGATCCGTGAGCGGCGGGGCTTTGCCCGGGCGACACCCGGTATTTTTCAGTATTGACTGCTTTGAGTAATTGACTATGCTGAAGAGAAACGAATGGACCCGCGGCCGTATCGCCCTGCGGGAGTGGCTGCCGGTTATCGTGCTGATGTGTTGTACTTTCGTGTTCAATACGTCGGAGTTTATTCCCATCGGCCTGTTGAGCGACATCGCGGCCGATTTCGGGATTACCGAGGCTCGGGCCGGATTGTTGATTACGGTCTATGCCTGGGTCGTGGCGCTGGTTTCGCTGCCGTTGATGCTCGCGGTAGCGAGGATGGAGTGTCGGCGGCTGATGCTCGGGGTGCTGGGACTTTTCATTGTGAGCCACGTGTTGTCGGGACTTTCGTCTTCCTATGCGATGCTGATGGCTTCGCGGATCGGTGTGGCTTGTGCGCATGCGGTGTTCTGGTCGATCGTTTCGCCGCTGGCGGTCCGCGTCGCACCGAAGGGGGCGCAATCGGCCGCATTGGGATTGATTATCACGGGAACGTCGATCGCCATGATCGTCGGTCTGCCGCTGGGCCGCGTGATCGGACTTTACGTGGGGTGGCGGACGACCTTCTTCTTCATTGCTGCGGTCGCGGCGGCCGTTTGGCTGTTTCTGGCGGCGATCTTTCCCCGGGTCCCGAGCCGCGACACCATTTCGCTGCGCAAGGTGCCTTCCCTGCTGGGAAACCCCGCCCTCGTGGGCGTCTATGTGCTGACCGTTCTCATGGTAACGGGCCACTATACGGGGTACAGTTACATCGAACCGTTCCTGGCACAGGTGGCCGGGCTGGACAACGACTGGATAACCTGGGTGCTGACGGCGTTCGGGTTGGTGGGGATCGTCGGAAGCCTGTGGTTTTCGCGCGATTATGAAAAATGTCCCTACGCCTTCATGCGGTTTGCCGTCGTGGGTATTGCGTTTTTCCTGCTGTTGCTGCGCCTTTCGGCTTTCGGGCACTTTCCGGTTGTCGCCCTGTGTATCTGCTGGGGGTTGGCCATTACGATTTTCAACCTGGTTTTCCAGTCGGAGATCATTCGTCTGGCTCCCGAGGCGACGGCGATCGCCATGTCCGTCTATTCGGGGATTTACAACGTCGGAATCGGTGCCGGGGCCCTCGTAGGAGGATTCGTCTGTACGCACGCTTCGATTGCCCGGATCGGTTATGCCGGGGGTGCGATCGCACTGTTGGCGGCGCTCTTTTGCTTGGTGCGGTTGGTGCCGTTATTGAAAAGGAGCCGGGGCTGATTTCGAACGAAGAACCGAAAACGCCCTGCCATCGGAGAGGTGGCAGGGCGCTATGTCTTTCGGGGTGCCGACCGGAGCGGTCGGATCAGCGGTGCAAGCTGGTCGGGAGCTATTCAGCCTGTCGCGTCCCGCTCGGATCGAGGGGCTTGAAAAAGCCTCTTCCCGATTTTTTATAGAGCCAGAGCATGAAAAGACCCGTCAGGATGCCTACGCCGGTGCCGAGCAACAGATCGACGGGGAAGTGTTTGGCCAGGTAGATGCGCGAGTAGCAGATCAGCAGCGCTGCGGCGATCCCGAGCCATGTGAACCAGCGGCGGCGGATGACGGCGGCCGACATTACGACGACTGCCGCGATCGTCGCGGCGTGGGAGGATACGGTGCCGTATTTCCCGGCGACGGCTCCGGCGGGAACGTGTACGAGGCTGTTCGGTGTGGGGAGCCCGGCATGCCGCCAGGCGAAGAGCGAGTCGGCCGGAATGTCGAGTCCTTCGAGGGCCGGAGAGAACATCGGGCGCCAGCGGGGAGGAAAATCGGCCCAAAGGTGTTTCAGGGGACCCGAGTGCTTGAAGATGCCGCAGAGCATGTCCGAGAGCACCAGGGCGAGAGCCAGCGCCGCGAGGAAAAGCAGCGTGTTGCGCCATCCGTAGCGCCGGCAGACCAGCCAGAGTATCAGCAGGTAAAAGGGAATCCAGATCGCCATGCCCGAAATGAGGGTCATGATCCGGTCCAGGCAGGGACCGCCGTCGAAATTGAGAGCCAGAAACAGGGATTCGTCGCAGGAGTGCATAGGTCGTTTAGAATTGGAAGTAGATGAAAGGCTGGATATCGCTCGACTTGACCTGCATCACCAGCCAGATGACGCACGCGGCCAGGAGAACCTGTACGACCGTCGGTAGGGAGGTGACGAATCGTTGCGCCCAGCGGTCGCAGCGGTTGGGAAGCATGTGCAGCAGGTAGCCGATACCGACGAGCAGGAAGATGCCGGCGTAACCTTCGAGCACCTGGGGGATGACCGAAGGATTGAAGTTCGTGAAAATTTGATGGAGCATCAGCTGCACGGTTTTCATCGATTCGGCACGGAACATCAGCCATCCGAAGCAGACCAGATTGAAAGTGAAGAAAATGCCCGGAATACGCCAGAACCACCGCATTTCGGCTCCTGTGGCTTTGGAGCCGGGAACGACGCTCAGCCAGAGCTTGTGCAGGGCCAGCGCTATGCCGTGCAGCGCTCCCCAGAGGATGAAGCGCACGGCCGCCCCGTGCCACAGACCGCCGAGCAGCATGGTGACGAGCAGGTTGAAATAGGTGCGGATGCGCCCCTTGCGGTTGCCGCCCAGCGAGATATAGAGGTAGTCGCGCAGCCACGTGGAGAGCGAGATGTGCCACCGGCGCCAGAACTCGGTGATCGTGGCCGACTTGTAGGGGGCGTCGAAGTTCTTCGGAAAACGGAAGCCCAGCAGCAGGGCGATGCCGATGGCCATGTCCGAGTAACCCGAGAAGTCGCAATAGATTTGCAGGGCGTAGCCGTAGATTCCCATCAGGCATTCGAACCCGGAGTAGAGCAGCGGCTCGTCGAAGATACGATCGACGAAGTTGAGCGAAATATAGTCCGAAATGACGGCTTTTTTGAATAAGCCGATGAGGATCAGGAATACGCCCATGCCGAACATTTCGCGCGTGACTCGCAGCGGGTTTTGTCGGATCTGGGGAATGAAGTCTTTGGCCCGGACGATCGGGCCGGCGACCAGTTGCGGGAAGAACGAGAGGTAGAACAGGTAGTCGGCCCAGTTGTTCAAGGGTTTGAGTTGTCCCCGGCAGATGTCGATCGTATAGCTCATCGACTGGAACACGAAGAACGAAATACCGACCGGCAGAAAGATGTTCTGGAAGTTAAGGAACCCTTGTCCGAAGAGGTTGTTGGCGATTTCGATCAGGAAATTCGTGTACTTGAAATAGCCCAACATGCCCAGATTGACCAACACGCTCAATCCCACGAGCCAGTATTTCGCCCGTTGCGTCCGCACTTTGTAGATGGCATGGGCGATCCAGTAGTCGCTCACTGAAGCGAAGACGAGCAGCAGGAAGTAGATGCCGCTCGACTTGTAATAGAAGTAGAGCGAAAAGAGGATGACATAGACGATACGGGCCATCGGAGCCCGGCGGGTGAATCCGTAGAAGAAGAGGAATCCGGCGAAGAGGAAAAGGAACAGCCCGCTGCTGAAGATCAACGGCTGCGATGCGTCGTACGTGAGCATCGAAACCAGCTTTTCCCCGATATTTTCCACCGTCTGGATCATGTCCGGGCGTTAGGGTTTTTGCATACGGGGCCTGGCTGCCTGGCGCAGCATCATTTCCAGGTGCGAGATTTTCCGGGTGTCGATGACGTTGTCATGCGCAACGGGCGTGAAGGGAGGATGTTGTTCGGCACCTCGGTTGATGGCGTCGTACAGAGCCCAGGCTACGCGACGACCGCCCGCGAAATTGATGTGGGTGTAGTCCTTTCCGGCCCAGCCGTTGGCCACGAATTGCGCCATGCCGCCGAGCGATTGCATGGCGTCGTAGGCGCTCCAGAAGGCTGCCCCGCTGTTTTGCGCTGCCTGTCGTTGGGCCGCAGCCATGTAGGGTGTCGAATCCATCGGGACGAATCCCGAGTCCGACTTCACGCTGCGGTCGCTGACGCTCATCACTAATACGGCGGCCGTAGGGAAGCACTGCCGGATGTAGGCGATCATCTTCTCGATCTGTTCGCCGTATTTGGCGAAGGAGCGGATGCCCGGTTCCAGGATGTTGAGGCCGTATTGCAGGATCACCAGGTCGTAGCCGAGCATTTCATTGATCTGGGCATTGACCGTGGGCGAGGTCCAGAACATCGCCTGTCCGTTGTTGCTGCGGATCGAATAGTTGTCCACCACCACGCCGGGCGCCGATTCGAAGATTGCACCGTAGCCGATCGTTTCTGCGGCACCCGACAGCACCTTGAAACTCAACGAACGGATGTCGTCATGGACGACGATCTGTCGCACGGCGGGCGAACCTTCGATGTCGAACGTACGGTTGTCCCGATCATTGACGGTCACCTCGATACGGCTGTCGTCACGGCTGACGAACAGGATCCGGGCCGTGCGGCAACTATCCAGGCAAGCCCGGTCCGATGAACCTTCCCAGCGAACGGAGGCTCCGTCCGAGGGTTGGCAGAGCCAGCCCGAGATGTAATAATAGTCGCTGATGGCGGCGGGGGTGTTCCGCCGTTGCATGATGTTGTAGGAGTCCCAACCTTTGGACTGGGTTTTGATCGTGCGCCGGAAGCCCGTCAGCGGCGAAGCCATCGGAGCGAAACCGGCTCCGGAACCGCCGAACCGGAGCTGCAGCTTTTCGCGCAGGTCCGAGGAGAGGATGTCGCCTTCGACGAACGAGTCGCCCATGACCGCGATACGGACAGGAGCGTCGCCTTTCTGCAGTTTTTCATAGAAGGCCGTGAGGCGGCTGTGTCCCGTCGTGTCGAAATCTTCGATCGGGATCAGCGTCGGCGACAGCCGGACCGAATCCGGAAGCCGGGGTTGGGCAGTCGTATCGTCCGCCTCTTCCCGGAGGTTCCATTCGTAGGTGGTCGGGGCGTGTTGAGGCACCGTGTCGGCGATCTGGCGGGCGACCTGCGTCAGGTCGATGTGGAAATCCGCATCGTCCAGATCGATCGCTTTTTCGGCTTTTTCGAGGTCTTCTTCGAAAGAGATGAGGTCGGACAGGATGTTAGCCCTGCGCAGACTGACCCCGCCGAGCGTTTGCGGCGGTATCAGGCTCAATCCGATGAGAACGGCGATGAGCAGGGTGACGGCGATCCAGCTCCGGCGCGTGTAGTCCTTTTCCGGGGCCATCAATCACGGCGTCCTAAAATCATCAAAACGTAATAGAGCAGCGACGCTACGGCACTCAAGGCCGCTACCAGATAGGTGCGGGCAGCCCACGAGAGAGCTTCCTTGGCTTGTCCGAGCTGTGCGCCTTCGAGCGTGTGGCTGCTCTGGAGCCAGGCGATGGCCCGCTGCGAAGCGTTGTATTCCACCGGCAGGGTGATGATCGAGAAGAGAGCCGATACGCCGATCATGCCCACGCCGATCCAGCAGAGCAGTTCGTTCTGCGTGGAGGCCAGGATTACCAGGCCGATGATGATGACGAACATTGCCATACGCGAGGAGAACTGCACGATGGGTACCAGCTGCGAGCGCAATGCCAGCGGAGCGTAGCCCTGTGCATGCTGGATGGCGTGGCCGCATTCGTGGCACGCGACGGCTGCCGCCGCGACGCTGCGGCTCGAATAGACCGCGTCGCTCAAATTGACGGTCATCGTCTGCGGGTTGAAGTGGTCGGTCAGTTGTCCGCTGACGTGGGTGATCTTCACATTGTGGATCTTGTTGTCGCGCAACATCTTTTCGGCGACTTCCGCACCGGTGAGTCCGCCGGGGAAAGGCACTTCGGAGTATTTTTTGAAGACGTGTTGCAGGCGGGCCTGCACGATGTAGCCGATTACGCCGATCACGATAATCAGCACGAACATGCCCATCGTGGCGGCGTCGTACCGCGACGCTACGGGCTCCGTGGCATAATAACCGCCCTGGAGCAGATTGAAAATCAGCAGCATAATTTTTCAGTTTCAGTGTCTGCGCTTCGATTCTTCCGGACATATTCGGTCCCGGATTTCGAAGGCGGACAGGGATTGTTATTTCGTATTCCGGCAGGTGTAGTATGCACCGGCCTGTTGAGCCGGCATCAGTACTATATCATTAACGTTCATGTGGGCCGGTAATTGTACGATCCAGGCGATCGTTTCCGCAATATCCGCGCCGGTCAAAGGTTCGACGCCGGTATAGGTTTTGTCGGCCCGCTCTTGGTCGCCGTGGAAACGCACCAGCGAAAATTCGGTTTCGACCATGCCCGGACGGATCTCCGTGACCTTGATGCGGTGGCTCAGCAGGTCGGCACGCATGGCTTGCGAAATGGCGTGTACGGCGTGTTTCGACGCGCAATATACGGCGCCGTTTTCGTAAGGCTCGGTTCCGGCGATCGATCCGATGTTGATTACGTGTCCCCCGCCTGCGGCGATCATTTTGGGTGTGATGATGCGGGTGACGTAGAGCAGTCCCTTGACGTTCGTGTCGATCATGGCGTCCCAGTCGGCCGTGGAGCCCTGGTCGATGTGTTCGAGTCCGGCGGCCAGCCCGGCGTTGTTGAGCAGCAGATCGACCCGATCGAGCGGTTCGAGGTGTTTCCTGCATTCGGCTTCGCTGCGTACGTCGAAACAGAGCGTGCGGCAACTGCCGCCCTGCGCTTCGATGGCGGATTTGAGCGCTGCCAGCCGTTCGGCGCGGCGCCCTGTGGCGATGATGTCGTATCCGAGGGCTGCGAGCCGTAGCGCCGTAGCGTGTCCGATGCCCGAAGTGGCCCCTGTAATTAAAGCTTGTTTTTTCATAATGGTCGGTTTATCGAACAAAAGTAAGAAAAATTTATGTTACTTTGCATGAAAAATACGTGCAAAATCGGAAGAGGGTGAGTCTCGAACTGTTCATAGCGCGCAGAATCGCGCGTAACGGACCCGGCAACCGTCCGGGTGTGATGGTTCGTATCGCCGTGGTCGCGGTAGCGTTGAGCGTGACGGTGATGATTCTGGCTTTGGCCGTTATCATGGGTTTCAAGCGGGAAATCACGGATCGTGTCACCGGCTTCTCGTCCCAGGTCGAGGTCGCTGATCTGCGAAGCGCCGGGTCGATCGAGTCGGTGCCGGTACCCCGCAGCGAACAGCTCGAGAGGGCGATCCGCTCGGCAGGCGAGGTCGTACGGCTCGCTCCCTATGCCGTGAAGGGGGGCGTGGTGAAGACGCCCGATGCGATTCTCGGCGTGATGCTCAAGGGGGTGGACGGCGGTTACGATTGGTCGTTTTTTCGGGACCATCTGCTCGAGGGCGAGTTGCCCCGTGTCGGGGATTCGATTCGCACCAAGGAGATTTTGATCTCCCGGAGCGTTGCCCGGGAGATGGGGCTTGTGCCCGGCGATAAGGTCGAGATGCTTTTCGTCGAGTCGGAGAAGAGTCCGCGCCGCGACCGGTTCAAGGTGTCGGGTATCTATGCGACCGGGATGGACGAATTCGACCGGAGCGTGGCGATGACCGATTTGAGAAACGTGCAGCGGTTGGCCGACTGGTCGTCCGACGAGGTGTCGGGCTACGAAGTGACGCTCGCGGATTTCTCGCAGGCGGAAGATTTCTCCCGCCGGCTGAACGATATGTTGCTGGATTCGGATCGGGAGGCTTTTTGGGACCTGACGGCCCGCAGTGCGCAGGAGCGGTTCCCGACCGTGTTCGACTGGCTCAAGACGCACGATGTCAATGCTGCGGTGATCCTGGTCATCATGGTCGTCGTGGCCGTGTTCAACATGGCGACCGCGTTGCTGACGCTCGTGCTGGAGCGTACACGTATGATCGGTCTGTTGAAGACGATGGGAATGAACAGTGCGTCGCTGCGCCGGATTTTTCTCTACCGGGCCTTGATGCTCATCTTGCGAGGGGTCGTGTGGGGCAATGCGATCGGTTTGGGAATCTGTCTGTTGCAATATTATTTCCACCTGATCCCGCTCGATCCCGAGGGTTATATGCTGTCGGAGGTGCCCGTCGCGTTCGGCGTGGGGTGGTGGTTGGCGCTCAATGCGGGAGTCGTGGCCGTGATTTTAACGTTGCTGATGCTTCCGGCTTCGATCATTTCACAGGTCAAACCGGTGGAGGCGATCCGTTACGATTCATAAAGTACATAAAAGATGAAACCATACGATACAGAGCAGGACAAGAAAGAACAGGTGCGCGAGATGTTCGACCGCATCGCTCCGGCGTACGACCGGTTGAACCACACGCTTTCGTTTCAGATCGATAAATTGTGGCGTCGGCATGTGGTGCGGATCGTGCGGCGGATGCAGCCCCGGCGGATTCTCGACGTGGCGACCGGTACGGGCGACCTGGCGCTGGCGATGGCCCGCCGCATGCGGGGCGTGCAGGTATTGGGCGTCGATCTTTCGGAAAATATGCTTGCGGAGGCCCGCCGGAAGGCGACGGCCTGCGGACTGGACGAACGGGTGGTGCTTTCGCTCGGGGATGCGGAGCGCCTGGAGGTGGCGGATGCGTCGGTGGACGTGGTGACGGTGGCTTTCGGAGTGCGTAATTTCGGGGATCTCGGAGCGGGGCTCCGGGAGATCGCCCGGGTGCTGAAGCCCGGCGGGAAGGTCGTTATCCTGGAGTTTTCGACCCCTCGCAATCCGTTGTTCCGAAGGGTGTACGGTCTTTACAGCCATCGCCTGTTGCCCGCTATCGGCGGGATGATCTCCAAAGACCGCAAGGCATACGAGTACCTGCCTGCTTCGGTGGATGAATTTCCGGCTCCGGAATGTTTTATGGCGATGATGCGCGAGGCGGGATTCAAGGATTGCAGGGCCCGTTCCCAGAGTTTGGGAATCGCGCAGATATATACGGGAGAAAAATAGGACCTTCGCGTGAGAACCTTGTTGAAATACGTATTGCCGGTGTTGTTCGCCGCACTCTTGAGCGGATGCGGCGCGTCCCTGGCCCGAAAGGTCCGGATCGGAGAAGAGGTGGCGGTGCGTCAGTACGGTACGGTGGGTCTGGATTTGACGTTTGACGTGGAAAATGCGTCCCGCCGCACGCTGCGGCTCGAGGAGGCTGAATTGGAATTTTTCACCGGAGCGGGTTCGCTGGGACGTGCCGTGTTGAGGGGTTCTGTCGAAGTTCCCGGGCGGAGTCGCGGCCCGGTGTGCAGTCGCTGGAAATTCGATTTTCCCGATGCCGCCGCCGGAATGGTCCTTCGGAAGCGATTGGAGGAGGGGGATTACGCCCGGCTGGAGGTCGAAGTGCGGATGACGCTGCGGGCGGGGGCCGTGCGGCGCCGTGTTTCTTTCGAAAGGATGCCTTTTTCCGAATTTTTGAATATCTTTGCAGAAGATAGGATGCGCCTCGGATAAGCTCAAGCGACCGACGCTCGAAGCATGCGTCAAGAACACTTGCAAACTCTGCCATGCAAGGAGGAGGAAAACAGAACGTTAGGTTCGGCTTGCCGTGTGCCTTTCCTTATTTTTACCGAAGATAGGAGATACGCTTCGGGAAACTGGGAGCAGGTTCCTGCCGTTTTCTTCTCGGCTTTCACTATCTTTGCAGAAGATAGGATTCGGTTCAGCAATCTTTGCGTGCAAGCCCGCACGATTGCTCTCACCTTTCACTATCTTTGTCCGGGAGGAGTTTCCGTTCGAATAGTGTATCCGGGAAGTTCCGACTGGTTTAAGAAAATAGTGACTATGTATAGGATAATCGTTTCATTGCTGTTTGTTTTCGGATTGTATGGTGGCGTTTCGGCCCAGTCGCTCGCCTCTTTCAAGGAGCGTCTGTCGCAGCCTGCGGGTTCGGCAGCCGTTACCGTAGTGGAGCACGGGGATGCTGCGGGCGTCGTGAGCCGGGAGAGCCAGAGCAACGACCGCATCCGGTTCAAAGGGTATCGAATCGGTATTTTCTTCGATAACGGAGCGGAGGCCCGGGCCAATGCGCTTGCCGCCAAGCAGACGTTCGAAACCGCATTCCCGGATATTCCGGTCTATCTGGTTTATGAAAATCCCTATTTCAAGGTTTCTGCCGGAAATTGCGTCACTTCCGAGGAGGCGATCGTGTTGCTGGGCAAGATTCGCAGCCAGTTTCCGGAGGCTTATCTAATGCGTGAAGATCTCACGGTGGCCGACCTGATTCGTTAATTTTCCAAAAGATTAAAAATAACGAAAAAAATTTGATAGATTCTACCCGAATCTATATATTTGCCGCGTTAAAAACCTTTAATAATTAAAACTATGAAGAAAGTTTTATCTCTGATGATTGTCGTTGCTGCCGCTGCCATGGTAAGTTGCGCCGGCAAACAGGCAAAACAGGCTGAAACCGTTGAAGTTGAGGCTACCGAGGTCGTAGAGACTCCTGCTTGCTGCGAGGAGCCTGCCGCTTGCGAGAAAGCCGATAGCTGCGCAACGGCCTGCGAGACTCCGGCAGAAACTCCGGCTCCTGCTGAAGCTGCCAAGTAATTTCCCTTTTCGGAACTTACGGGAGTATCCCCAAAGGATACTCTTTTTTTATGCCTCTTCCCCGGCGGGAGAGGTATTTTTTATGAAGCGGTGTTGTCCGGTGTCAGATCTTGCGGGCACGCCAGTTGCCGTAACGCATATAAAGATAGGAAGCCGTGAGGGTGCAGCCGTAATAGACGTGGTCGGCGGTCCAGCAAAGTGCGACGTCGGCATGCAGTCCGTAAACCAGCAGCGCCGTATAAGCGACATAGACGATGCTGGTGCAGGCGACGATCGTGAGGGCCGTGCGGGTGTTGCCCGTACCCGATACGCTGAATTGATAGATGAAGGCGGCCGTGCAGGGAATGTTGGTCGTCAGCATTACCCAGAGCGAAGGGATGGCGTATTCGATCAGAGATACGTCGTCCGTATAGATGCGGAGCGTCCAGTAAGGAATCGCGGCCGCCAGGATGCAAAGCGGGAGGACGAAGCAGAAACAGAGGCGGATCATCTTCCGGCAGAGGGGCATGATCTGTTCGGTATAACCCGCGCCGATCAGGTTGCTTACCAGGGAGCTGGTTGTCGAGGCGAAAGCGTTGATGAACATGAAGATCAGCGACGATACGGCCCGCACGATGTTCGTGGCGGCCAGGTCGCGCTTGCCCAGATGTTCGATGCAGAGGAAGAAGAGGAACCACGCGAGGAAAGCCACGCCCTGTTGGATCATCACCCAGACCGAAAGGCTCAGGATTTGTTTCAGCAGGGAAAAGTCGAATCCTGTGAATCGGAATTTATAGCGGCGCCAGTCGGTCCGGTAGCGGGTGTAGAGTATGTAGAAGAGGGCGGATACACCTTCCGAAATAGAAGAGGCGATCGCAGCGCCGGCGATGCCCATTTCGGGGAATCCGAATTTTCCGAAGATCAGCAGGTAGTTCAATACGACATTGGTGAGTACCATGACGATCGAGTTGATCGTCAGGATGCGCGTGCGGGTCGTGCCGACATAGAATGCCCGGAACATCGACCCGACGTAGGCGAAGAAGAAACCGTAAACCCGGTAATCGAGGTACCGGACGGCGGCTTCCCGTACATCGGGAGCTTCGATCAGGGTACCCATGATGCGGGCTACGAAGACTTTCGAGAGGATGAACAGCACGAGGGCCATCAGCAGCAGAAACGCCGTGCTCTGCATGAACAGAGGCCCGATTTGCGAATACTCCTTGGCTCCGTTGCGGCGGGCGATGAGAATCTGGGCGCCGATGCTGAACCCGAAGCCCAGCATGAAGATCATCAGGTAGAAGATACCCGCCAGGGCCGAAGCCCCCAGCTCCGCTTCTCCGACGCGTCCCAGATAGGCCGTATCTGTCAGTCCGATCAACTGCTCCATCAGCAGGCAGACCAGCACCGGGAAGGTGATTTTCAGGATTTTCTTGTTCGTGTAACGCATTGGAAACGTCGGTTTCAGTGCACAAAAATACTCTTTTTTCCGCAATCGTATTTATAACGGGCTGTTTTTGGAAATTTGCAGGACAATACCCCCTCGAGTGTTGTCCGGAACAAAATATTTTATAGTTTTGTGGTGTCGGTTTCGTCCGACAGACATATTTTGATGAAAGTGTTTCGCTTTTATCCTTGATAAGAAATCTGACAGTTTCAAGCAAGACGAGGATAACGACAACACTCATCATCTGTTTCGGTATGTGTACATTATTCCAATCACCCCATACTGAGCAGGTGTGGGGTATTGTGTTGGTTTATTCGTCTTGGGTTTTGTCAGAACCTCTTATCAGATAAACGAACGGCTCCACACTTGAACCGAAGTATGTTTTTTATCAATCTGATATACAGTTATAATCTATTATTTTCTTGTATATTTGATACCCAATAGTTCCCAGACGTATATTTGTTGAGAAGGACTACTAAAATTATATAGTAACAGAATACTGCTATTTCGAGGATAGTAATACATAGAATAAGTTTATGCTGATTTTGTTAATCTATGTATAACTAACCTAATGTCAGATATTGTTTTTCTAACTTTTGTTTCATGCTCTTTCAAAAATTGTTGGGATATTACAAAATTCGCTTCTTGCATGTCACCATCTGTAAGCCATTTCCAATATGACGTTGCTAAATTTTGTATTGAATTTTTATCGTTTAGAAATTTAGGAAAAGATTCTTTGATTTCTTCTAGTATCATATCAGAAATGACATCTCCTCTGTGAAATGTCATTCTAATATCGGTTTTTGCATCGTCTAGGGATATTTCACCTTTACTAAGCTGTTCTAAAATAGACATATTCCTACTATATACATCGCAAAGTTCCATTAAATCTTTGGATATTATATCGCGAGCCACATTCCTTTTATTTAGCGAATTACCTAAATATACAACAGCAATTGTTAATGCAGTTGTAATAATGAGCATTAACGCATCAATAATATTTATCTCATAGTTTATACATCCTCTAATAAAGGATAAAATTACTAGAGTTACAACTATTCCTATTGCAGCTCCACTAGCATATTTAAGTAGTTCTTTCATTACCTGTCTCTTTTGGTTGGATGTTCTATTTCCGTTATGATACGTTTTTTTCTAATTTCACTTTCATTAGAAATAAAATCAATTGTAGAAAGAACAACTTCACTTCCCATTTCTAGAGAAAGTTTACCAAAAGCCCCTGATACAAATGAAGATGGATATCCCCACACTCCATCCAAATTAATTATGAGTTTTACTTTATTTCTTACTGCTTCTTCAAATTTGGGTTTTAACAATACCTCAAAAAACTCTTCGCCAGAATGTGGTCCGTCTTTACGATATCGAGCTCCTGGAGAGTCAGAGAAATCAGCCTTTATGTCTATGATAATATCTTCCATATTACTTTTTCTATGTTCAACAATCAAACCAAATTAAATACAAAGATACCACATTTAATGGTCTAAACCGTTATTATGTTTATTAAAAATACTATATGTCTTTGTTTGTTGTATCTCCGTTTGTTAATTCCCAAAACAGCATAGTACCAGAAAAGTTGTGTTCGAGAGCTTCTGCTGTCTTATCTTTTAAGTTTATTTTCACATCATTGCTTATTATATAGGCTCGTGCAAAATATTGAGAATTGCTATTGACAGCTATTTGTGGAATCCCCTTTCCTCTAATTTTATTGTCTACTTTTTCTCGTGATTTAATTTTGCCGTCAAGAAGATCGGGCACTAAATCAGTATTATTTTCCAAGCCTATAACTCTCTTGATTTTTTTAAATACCTGTACAGGGATACTATCAAATATACCAACACCTAAATCTATAAATGTATACATCGTGTGCCCATTAGGGGCGTTATAAGTATATAACCACCATTTGAATTGATTTGCATTTGAATTATTGCTTGCGTGATTATTGGTATTTGACATTGCTTCTATTAGCATTTCATATAGATCTGGGAAAGGTTTATTACTTCCAAACACATGTTTTGTTCCTAGTATACATGCGTTTTTTGCTATATCTGATTGCACTTGATAATTGCTTTCTTGATGGAACAAATTAGTATCACTTTTGTGTGCAGATTTTAAAACCTTTGTTGCTTTTACATGATTATAAAAGCCAGACTCTGTAAATAATTTAAGAAGTTCTGGATCTGTAGGTGCATTTCCCCTAATGCGTCCTCTTTTTCCTAAAAACGACTCATCATTAGCACATGCGGCAAGTAATGCTATTGCATCTGAAGATAAAGCTGTTATATGTGACAAATCACATTGAACCTTTTCCTTATTATGCAATAACGATTTGCATTTTATGAAATATTCTAGAATTTCATTTGTATTATCTATGAATGAAAAGTTTTTAGGAACCTCTAGTTCTACATAAGCTTTACGTTCCCATTTCAGTTGTTCCACAAGTCCTCTTCGTCTATTTTCAAGACGATGCCTACGGCGCAACTTGTAACTTTTGCTTTGACGCTTCATTGTGCGCCTCATTCGTTTGAGTTGATAACGCCGTCTTTTAATCTCTTTTTTGGTTTTATAATTCACGAAATTACAATTTAACGATAATGTTATAATTTATTAAACGCTGTTCTATAAGTGCATTATTTTACCATATCCACTTTGGGGCATTTAGTTATTTATACTACAAAAGTATAAAAATAATCCGGACCATTGAATATAATTCACTATATTTGCATTATAAAATTGCATCTAAGAATGAAACTAAATAAGATAAAGGCAGTTTTGTCGGACAAAGGCATTTCTCAGACGTGGTTGGCAAAAAAACTGGATAAGAGTTTTAGTATGGTTAATGCCTATGCTTGCAACAGAATCCAACCTAACTTGGAGACACTGCAACAAATAGCAGAGATTCTTCAAGTTGACTTAAAAGATCTGATAACAGATAAGGATGAACGAGAATGATATTCTGTGGGCATGTGTTATCTTTTTGGCGTATAACTTCTGATAATGCAGAAATATAGGAACGACTATGACTCCGGAAGAAAAAGCTAGGCAAAAGATAGATCTGTGGTTTGCCGAAGCAGGTTGGAAGGTAATCAATAGAGAAGATTATGAACCGACTTGCACGGCTGTCGCAATAAGGGAAGGGTTGCTAAAAGGTAATCTTGAGGCAGATTATTTCCTTTTCATTAACGGAAAGGCTATTGGTGTGCTTGAAGCTAAAAGAGAAGAAATAGATCCTTTTTCCAACAATGTTTGCGAACAGGCTGTATTATATGCTAAAAGTGTTCCCCATATCTATCAGGCATATCAGAAGCCATTGCCGTTTATCTTTACTTCAAATGGCAAAGAACTGTTTTTCTGTGATTTTCGCGAACAAAAGCAAAGTTTTAAACAGATAATGGCTATCCCTACTCCTTATGAGTTGGTCAAGCAGTTAGGAATAAGTGATTATTTCGCAGGACTTCCCTCTTTGCAGAAAAAAGGATTACGTGATTGTCAGTATGAGGCAGTTACTGAACTGGAAAAAAGTTTCAGGAGTGGGCAGAATCGCGCCTTGATGGTTTTGGCTACAGGTGCAGGTAAAACATATACAGCATGTCTTGCTGCATATCGTCTTCTTTCATATACTCCAATGAGAAGAGTGTTATTTCTTGTGGACAGAAATAACCTCGGGAAACAGGCAGAGGGAGAATTTGGTACTTTTCGGCTAACAGAAAATGGAGATGCATTCAATACAATATTTACAGTGAATCGTCTTCGTTCCTCTTCTATACCATCTGATAGTAATGTCGTTATTTCAACAATACAGCGTCTTTTTTCTTTTCTGAGAGGAGATACTATTGAGGATAATGACAATGATGATGATAATGAGCCTACAGAAGAAGTTGTATTACCTCCTAATCCCAATTTACCACATGATTATTTTGATTTGATTATCATAGATGAGTGTCACCGCTCCATTTATGGGAATTGGCGTAAGGTATTGGAATATTTTGATACAGCCAGGCTTGTTGGATTGACAGCTACACCAATTCCTGAAACAATGGCATTCTTTAACAATAATCGCATAGTCAACTACACATTGGAGAAAAGTATCGTTGATGGTGTAAATGTAGATTGCCGTGTATATCGAATCAAAACTCAGGTTACAGAAAATGGCGGCGCTATATTAGAAGGAGAAAAAATCAAAGAAGAAACGCGATATACCGGAGATGTAAAAACCATTTCCAATAAAGAAACGAAGACATATACCAATAAAGAACTAAACAGAAGTGTCATTAACCCTGCGCAAATAAAACTTATTCTCTCCACTTATCGCGATGTCGTCTATACCGAGTTGTTCAATGATCCACAACGAGAAGCAAATTTTGACTATCTGCCAAAGACTTTGATCTTTGCTCTAAATGAGACTCATGCCAGCAATATCGTACAGATAGCTAAAGAGGTATTTGGACATACAGATGACCGTTTCGTGCAAAAAATAACTTATTCCGCGGGCGATAGTAATGAATTGATACGTCAGTTCCGGAATGATAAGGATTTCAGAATTGCCGTAACTTGCACATTGGTAGCAACTGGTACAGATGTTAAGCCTCTTGAAGTATTGATTTTCATGCGTGATGTAGAATCTTTACCGCTCTATATACAGATGAAAGGACGTGGTGTACGCACAATTGGAGATGAGCAGTTACGGAATGTTACCCCAAATGCGTTTAGTAAAGATTGTTTCTATTTGATAGATGCCGTAGGTGTTACTGAACACGAGAAAACAATACCTACGATAACTGATGAGCTGACTACAAAGATTATTACTCTTAAAGAGCTGTTGGAACAGATTACCCATGGTTACCTTCCTGACGAGCATCTGAAACGTCTTGCTGCAACACTTTCCAGAATATACAACAAAGCTGACAATTCACAGCGAACTGAGTTCATACGTTTAGCAAATGACGACATGAAAGAACTTGCTTCAAGGATTTACGAAGCATTTGAAAACAATATTCTGCCGCCATTCATAAGTACTAAAGAGCCTAATAACGAACGGAAAGGTTTAGTAGCTCCGCTTGCAAATCATGCAGATGCGCGTCGATATCTGCTTATTCTTGCTGCCGGGTTTGTCAACACACTAATGCCTGGTGAAGACACGCTTATATCTAAAGGTTTTTCAATAGAAGAAGCTAAAAGTACCACAGAAGCCTTTGAAGATTTTTGCAAAGAACATAGTGATGAAATAGAAGCTCTACGTATAATTTATAATAATGAAGGTGAGCCAATTACCTATTCAATGCTAAAAGATTTGGAAAACAAACTCAAGATGGCTAACAATCATTTTACTTCCAAGCAATTATGGAACTCATATGCCATTTTGAATCCAAATAGCGTTCGACGTTCTTCTACAAAAGAGGAGAGCGATGCTTTGACTAATATCATACAGCTTGTACGTTTTGCTTTACGCCAGATTGAGCGGTTAGATAGTGTTGTTTCCACTTCTAAACAGTATTTCAATCTATGGTTAGGACAAAACCAGCGCGAAATAACAGATAAACAACGTGAAGTTATCAGTCGTATTGTAGATTATATTGCTTCCAACGGAGCTTGTACAATCAAAGAGATTCGTGAAGATGATGCAACTCAGGCAGCACAGATGATCCGTGCCTTTGGCAATATGCAGAAAGCTAACGAAGCTTTACAGTCTCTATATACATTTGTAGTTTTAAGAAAAGCAGCATAATAATGACAACCATACAAATAATAGATAGGATAAGATTAAATCGAACTGGTTTGCAAACAAAAGATGCTGATGGGCGATGGGTCAATGTACATAAGCAACAAGGGGATTTAGATGGCGCATGTTCTATTTATTCCCTTGTGATGGCAATGCTATGCCAAGGGATGATTGAAGAGCAAGATATTCAACTATATAAATTCCCCGATAGGCGTACTCCTAAAGGCAAATTCTTATACTATTTTTTCTATGAACAAGGTTTTATTCAAAATGGTTATAACTATACAGCATTAGCACGTGAAATCAATGAACAGCCATTTGAAATTAGGGCAATACACAAAAGGCCAAGATCTAATGATGATAGGATTGAATTGATAAGGCAATTCGTAAGCCAGAATACTCCAGTTATAATCTCGACAGAATTCAATGATGGTGCACATGCTTTATTGGCTATAGGAATAGAAAGCGATGAAAATGACATCATAACTAAAATTTTCTGTCTTGACCCTGGAGCTACATCTCCAAAAGTATCCCCGTGGAATTGTTTTATTGATGTGTCAAAAGAAGGCAAATCGCAATATCCATTCTATTATGTAACTGAAATAAATACTTATAAAGTCACATTAGATGACATGCTTATAATAGAGCATAAAAATTTTGATTAAAATTATGGCAGCAAATAATACAACAGAGCAATCGCTCACCAAAAAAGTTTGGAATCTGGCAACAACCCTTGCCGGACAAGGTATCGGCTTTACTGACTATATCACACAGCTTACCTATCTTTTATTTTTGAAGATGGATGCTGAGAATGTAGAAATGTTTGGAGAAGAATCAGCAATACCATCTGGTTATCAATGGAGTGATTTAATATCTCTTGACGGTCTGGATTTAGTAAAGCAATACGAAGATACTCTGAAACAGCTGAGTGAACAGGAAAACCTTATCGGTACAATTTATACAAAAGCACAAAACAAGATTGACAAGCCAGTCTATTTAAAAAAAGTCATTACCATGATTGATGAGGAACAATGGCTGATCATGGATGGAGACGTGAAAGGTGCTATCTACGAAAGCATCCTTGAGAAGAATGGACAGGACAAGAAAAGTGGTGCCGGTCAGTATTTTACTCCACGCCCGCTCATCAAAGCAATGGTAGATTGCATAGCTCCACAAATTGGAGAAACAGTTTGTGACCCGGCCTGCGGCACCGGAGGTTTTCTCTTGACTGCATATGATTACATGAAAGAACAGTCTGCCAGTAAGGAAAAACGTGATTTCTTGCGTAACAAGGCACTGCATGGTGTAGATAACACACCATTGGTCGTAACGCTTGCTTCCATGAACCTATATTTGCATGGTGTGGGAACAGACCGAAGTCCGATTGTTTGTGAGGATTCATTGGAGAAGGAACCATCCACCCTTGTAGATGTAATACTTGCCAATCCTCCTTTCGGCACCAGACCGGCAGGTTCTGTGGATATTAACCGTCCGGATTTCTATGTAGAAACGAAGAACAATCAGTTGAACTTTCTTCAACACATGATGCTGATGCTCAAAACCGGAGGTCGTGCAGCCGTAGTATTACCAGACAATGTCCTTTTTGAAGGTGGTGCTGGAGAAACAATTCGCAAGAAGTTACTCTCAGACTTCAACTTACACACGATACTTCGTTTGCCTACAGGTATTTTCTATGCACAAGGTGTAAAAGCAAATGTATTGTTCTTTTCCAAAGGTCAACCAACAAAAGAGATTTGGTTCTATGATTATCGTACTGACATCAAACATACGCTTGCTACTAATAAATTAGAGAGACATCATTTGGATGATTTTGTCACATGCTATAATGCAGGAAACTTAAAAGGACGCAAAGAGATATATGATGCAGACAATAATCCTCAAGGGCGTTGGCGTAAATATCCTGTAGATGATATTCTCACTCGTGACAAGACAAGCCTTGATATAACCTGGATAAAACAAGGAGGAGAGTCTGATGACCGCTCCTTGGCAGAATTGATGGCTGACATAAAAGAGAAAAGTAAAACTATTAGCTCAGCAGTTGCAGAACTTGAGAAGCTGCTTGCAAACATAAATGAAGATTAAGCATATGAAGAATAATGACATCGCAAAATCAATAGAACAACAATTCGGAGAAATCATAGATATTATTCTCCAACATAAAAGTAATGCTTCAAGAGCCGTCAATGAAGAGTTGCTACTCACAGCATGGCATGTAGGTGGATATGTATCTGCTAAACTGAAGAGCGAAGAATGGGGAAGTAAGGTTGTTTCTCAATTGTCCGAATACATACGTTCGCAATATCCCGACATCAAAGGATATAGCAAAAGAAGCATATACAATATGGTAATGTTTTATGATGAGTATTCATCAGAAACGTTCATAGCAACAATAAGCCAATATTTGAATACTGAATTTGTGCAGCCAAAAACTGCACAAATTGAAGCAAGAAATCATACACAGGGAACCACTGTAATTGTGCAACCGTTGGCTGCACAATTTGTCCAGCCAGCAATTGGACAAATGCCTAAAATATTGGAGTTAACGACCTTGACTAATCATATAGAAATATTATGCCGATGTAAAAGCAACGAAGAACGGTTGTTTTATATACTCTATGCCAATAAAGAGCATTTAGTAAAACGAGAGCTCCAACGTTGCATTTCTAACCAAACTTATGCAGGATTATTAGGAAGCAAGGACAATATGTCAAAAGGATTACTGGAAAGATATCCTAATGCGCCAGTCATGTTCAAAGACACCCTGTTCGTAGATTTTCTCAACCTGCCGAAAAAGCATAGCGAATCAAAATTAAGAAACGGTTTAGTAGAACACATGAAACAGTTTATTCTTGAACTGGGAAAAGACTTTATATTCATGGATCAGGAATATCGCCTTAATATTGGTGCATCTACATTCAAGGCTGATTTACTGTTCTTTCATCGCGGCTTACAGGCATTGGTCGCTGTAGAATTAAAAAAGACAAAGTTTCATCCTCGCGACCTCGGACAGTTGGAGTTTTATCTGGAAGCACTCGACCGGGATGTAAAACGCTCCAACGAAAATCCGTCTATCGGTATTATTCTTTGCCCTGAAGCAGACCGGGTAGTAGTAGAGTACGCTATGAGCCGGAGCATGAGTCCTACGATGATTGCTGAATACAAACGCATACTCATTCCACAAGAACGCATGCAGCAGCAACTGAATGAGTTCTGCAATCTATTCTTAAACAAAGACTAACCCAAATGGATACAAAAAAATTACGTCAAAAAATATTAGACCTCGCCATTCGCGGTAAACTTGTTCCTCAAGATCCGAATGACGAACCGGCATCCGTATTACTTGAACGCATCAAAGCAGAGAAAGAACGTCTAATAAAAGAGGGGAAAATAAAGCGTAGTAAGAAAACAAATAATGCTTCTGATACTCCCCATTATGAGAACGTTCCGTTTGAGGTACCAAAGGGATGGGTATGGACAACATTGGGAAGTATTAGCAACTATGGAACAAGTATAAACGTTCAAGTTGGAGACATTGATAGTAATGAATGGATCTTAGAACTTGAAGATATAGAAAAAGATACGGCAAAGATAATTCAACATCTTAGCAAAAAAGAACGATTTCTAAATGGAACTCGCCATAAATTCCAAAAAGGGGATATTCTTTATTCAAAACTACGTACATATCTCAATAAAGTATTGGTTGCTTCTAATGGTGGATTTTGTTCAACGGAAATAATGCCTTTTGGAACTTATGGTGTATTATCAAATGAATATATATGCCATGTGTTGCGTTCTAATCATTTTCTTGATTATACATTACGATGCGGATACGGTGTAAAAATGCCGAGACTTAGTACAAACGATGCTTGTAAAGGAATGATACCACTTCCTCCTCTTGCAGAACAACAACGCATTGTAACCGAAATAGAAAAATGGTTTTCTCTGATTGACCAAATAGAGCAAGGGAAAGATGATTTGCACAGTATTGTCAAGCAAACTAAAAGCAAAATCCTCGATCTCGCCATTCACGGGGAACTCGTGCCGCAAGATCCGAACGACGAACCAGCCATTGAGTTATTGAAACGCATAAATCCTAGCTTCACACCTTGTGATAACGGGCATTATCCCGTTGGTTGGATTGATGTAATTCTAGGAGATATATTCTATCATAATACGGGAAAGGCTCTTAACTCATCAAACAAAGAAGGTGTATTGAGAAACTATCTTACAACATCCAATGTGTATTGGAATCAGTTTGACTTGTCTCTTGTTAAACAAATGCCTTTTAGGGATAATGAGTTAGAAAAATGTACTGTTCAAAAGGGTGACTTACTTGTATGTGAAGGCGGAGATGTTGGCCGTTCTGCAATATGGAATTTTGATTACAATATCTGCATTCAGAATCACATTCATAGATTGCGTCCTAAAGGAGATTTGAATGTCTCATTTTATTATTATGTTTTACGGTTCTTGAAAAAACATAATCGGATAGGAGGTAAAGGCATTGGATTGCTAGGGTTGTCGTCCAATGAATTGCATAAAATAGGAATGCCATTACCGCCACGAAAAGAACAAGATAGAATAGTGTTAAAGATTGAAGAGCTGTTTTCCGTTCTTGATAACATTCAAAATGCCTTAGAAGCGTGATAAGATGCGCTTCTAAGGCTACGTTATTACCAATTTACTACCTTATCGACAATTTTCTGCTGTTCGCTGGCGGTGCGGCGCAGGTAGATGCGAGTGGTTTCTATGCTTTCATGTCCCATAAGGTCGGCCAATAAAGCAAGGTCGTTGAAACGGTCAAGGAAATTCTTGGCGAAACGGTGACGAAAAGAATGAGGATAAACAACATCACGGTTCAATCCATATTTATCGGCAAAATGCTTTAACTGTTGGGCAATACCGCGTGTCGTTATGCGCTGCCCAAAACGGTTGAGAAAGAGATAGCCGCTCGTGATACCTTTTCTTTTCAGCCATAATGAAGCTTCACTCCGCAAGTTTTTGGGAATGTATAAACGGCGCACTTTGCCACCTTTGCTGTAAAGGTCGAGATAACCCAGTTTCACGTGTTCAACCTTTATGTGCAACAACTCGCTTACCCGTGCACCTGTCGCCGCCATGAACCATACTACGAAATACCAATCCTCGTAACCGTCAGCCTTCAACTGAGCTTTCAGAAACTTGTAATCGGCATCGCTGATGACATTCTCTAAGAAGTTCTTTTGTTGCACTTTGACAAACTTCACTTTCAGCCTGTCGTGCTTGGTAAACTCCAGATACTTGTTGATGCCTTGCAAACGGAGATTGACGGTCTGCGGTTTGAAGTTTTCCACCAGATAGCCCTTATAGGTCAACAGGTTTTTCTTGTTCACTTCTCCATAGTGACTGAGAAAGTAGTTCACCGTCCACACATACGATGCTACGGTGTTCTTTGCCAAATTCGTTTTGGCAAGATAGTCTTTGAATCTTGTTATCATATACATTTATTTTTGATGAATACGATAACAATATAAAGCGCAACCTAACGGGCATTATCCGCAGTTGCCTGACGGGTGGTGCAAATGCCGATTAGAGGACATAGTTGAATACGAACAACCACAAGCCTATATAGTCAATTCAACTGATTATGACGACAGATATTTAACCCCTGTTTTAACGGCAGGGAAGTCTTTTGTAATAGGATATACCAACGAAACAGAAGGCATTTATCAGAATACGCCCTGTATCATTTTTGATGACTTCACCACAGATTCTAAACTCGTTGATTTTCCATTCAAGGTGAAATCATCTGCTATGAAAATCTTAAAAGTAGCAGATGATATAGAAATTGAATATGTTGCTATGTTTATGAACATAACACGGCTCATTGGTGACACTCATAAGCGTTATTGGATTTCAGAATACTCTAAACTTTGCATACCAATACCACCAAAAGAAGAACAAAAGCGTATAATCAATGCAGCAAACGCAATGTTTGAAAAACTTGATGCAATAATTGAGAGTTTATAAATTCTCCATTATTGCATCCAATTTACTATGCATTGAATTTATCACAGTTACAATTCTTACTTGTTCATCATAAGGAGGTACGGGTACTTCTATTGCCTTAAATAGCTTCTTATCCAGATGAGGTATTGCCGAACCTACTTTGTTTTCACGCAATGCTTTACGATGCAGGTTTATAACGTGTAAGATGTACTCTGCAAGCATATTTTCATTGATATGTAGTTGCTTGAATGTGCTGCCTTGATAACCTTCAATCGGCGTTCTGAACACTTCACCAGAGTTTTCTCCATCAACCAAAATCAATAGGCTATTGGCTGCTACATATCGCCCATTTGTCAGTGTCTTAAAGTCACGTTCTCCTCTTAGATATTTTACATCAAGATTTGGCATTCCCTTACCGTCAAGTTTCTCTCCATCCGTCAAAGAACATAGCATTTGCATGGGAACTATTGTCCAACTATCAGGCAACTGCGGATAATGCCCGTTATCACAAGGTGTGAAGCTAGGATTTATGCGTTTCAATAACTCAATGGCTGGTTCGTCGTTCGGATCTTGCGGCACGAGTTCCCCGTGAATGGCGAGATCGAGGATTTTGCTTTTAGTTTGCTTGACAATACTGTGCAAATCATCTTTCCCTTGCTCTATTTGGTCAATCAGAGAAAACCATTTTTCTATTTCGGTTACAATGCGTTGTTGTTCTGCAAGAGGAGGAAGTGGAAATGATAAATCCGACAAAACTCCGATATATAATTCTTTTTGATTGGTACTTCCCGCAAGATTATCTTCCAAGTACTCTTGTATAAGTTTAGATGAGATATAAGCAAAAACAAATTCAGATTTAATCTCGCTAGCTGTCCTTATAACAGAAACATGAGAATCAGGCACAACAAAAGGATAATGTTTCAAATAACTTTCGTGAAAAAGTCGAGTTCGCCCAACTGTCCCTGTTCCTGTTGAATTAACAAGCACATCTCCGGTTTTTAGTTTGTATTCCTCACTCCATTTACAAATTGTAGATGGATCTAAGAAACGTGCTTGTTCTAAAGATATACCACCTTCTTTTAGATTACATTTTTGAGCAAATACAGGATAAGTTTTATCTGAATCTGAATACTTTGGTGATTTACCTCTAGATAAGAATAAACATATTTCTCCAAGAGTTGTCCACGCCCAATTATCTGGCACCTCAAACGGAACGTTCTCATAATGGGGAGTATGTACAGATAATTCTGTTAAAGAGTGTGTTAAAACTATTACCATAACACACTTCGAATGAGCTATCATCATCTTCTATGCTTATTTTTCTGTTCACCCCACGGAAGGTCAGACGATGAGCCACCAGATCCAGTTCCAATGTGAACCTCCGCCGGTCCTCCGGCGGCAAGGGTAAAAGCTGTACCCAATAGCTCAGTCTGTTTTCCATTTACCTGCTCCTGCGGATCGAATACAGCATTGACAAACTCCTCGTCCGTGATCTGGCCGTTGAAATGTCTTTGGGCCACATCATAGTCTATCTGGAATTTGATGTTATCAAAAAGTTCATCACCGACCCGTGTCCAGATGTGAAGCGACGGATTCCGATAGTTTGAGACATTGACACGTACAAGCTCGGCACCGGACGAGAGGCTGTAACGCTGGGGATTGGCCTTGCGGTCGAGCAAACTTATCTGTTTCCTCTGTCTATCTATGATTGCATCCTTCTCCTTGAATTGCCGTTCTGCTGCTTCCGCCTGATGAATGGCCTTGTCTATTTCTTTTTGATAGCCGTTTCGTAACTTTCCGATTTCTGATTTATGTTGTTCCTGCAACCGTGCCTTTTCTGCCTGAAGTTCCTTAATCTGTTTATTGAGTTCGGCAATCAGTCCATCTTTGTCAGCCAGTTCCTTTTTCGCCTTGGAAAGGTCCCCCTTGCCGAACCACGCGAGGATGGTGTTCCTGCCTTCTTGCGCCTTCTCCACATCGGCCTGTAACTTGGCTATATCCTCTTCATATTGTATTACCTGCTGCCTGTAATATTCCGAGTTCGCCTGATGCTTGGCGGTAGATCCGACAATCCCACGCTGCAACCCGAACGGTTTCATGGCCTTAGCATAGTTGTTCTGGTATTCATGTAATTTGGTACGACGCATCACATCGTCTGCCGACAGGCGGGGTCCGGACTTCGTTTCATATTTCTTTTCGCCTTCCCGCTTCCTGCGGATACGCTCACCGGTTACAATGGGTACGACTGTGGCGTGCAGGTGTGGGGTCTTCTCGTCCATATGCAGCACGCAGGACACAAGGTT
>ENA-USUM01000049-USUM01000049.1-human-gut-metagenome-genome-assembly--contig:-NODE-49-length-45023-cov-40.814600_pt1 | contig 45023 bp, 38 predicted proteins | sample MGYA00250063_ERZ773402 | MGnify/ENA primary metagenome ERZ773402 (study PRJEB29103, sample SAMN06112030) | human gut metagenome | biome: human gut; feature: ankylosing spondylitis patient; material...
ATATTAATCGTGATATCATTTATCATTATATGCATAGTTATAATTTAACCCTATATAGGCAGGTAGGCACATGACAATTAAAGAATGCTATGATGCGATGGGAGCAGATTATCAGAATACTTTGAATAGATTTCCAAATGAGGCTTTTATTAAAAAATTTGTATTGAAATTTTTAGATGACAACAGCTACGCCAATCTGAAAGAGGCTATAGCTGCTGGAAATGTAGAAGAAGCATTCAGGGCAGCACATACACTTAAGGGAGTATGCTTAAATCTTGGGTTTGATAATCTTTATAAGGCGAGTTCAGCTATTACAGAGATTTTTCGTGCAGGAGAACTTGCAGGAGCTAAGGAAGCATTTGAAGAAGTTGAGAAACAGTACAATATAACAGTGAATGCAATTAAGGCTATGTAGAGAATTATTAGCGGCGAATGCGGTTTGTTTAATATCAGGACGCACTTTTTTCACAGTTTTTACATGTGAAAAGGGTGCGTTTTTTGTCAATATATGTTACTATGTTGCTAGTTATAAATGTATTGAATTGGAGATGCATATGAAGACGAAAAAGTACGAATCAATTATGAATAAAGCAATGAAGGCAGCAATGAATTATGAAAATCCAGATGATCAGATTAATGAATTTATCAGATTTTTTGGAGAACATATCGGGTCTGAAAGAATATACATATTTGAAGATAATATTAGAAAAAAGGTTACTAATAATACTTATGAGTGGTGTGCGGATGGGATTGAGCCTCAGATAGAGTTTCTTCAGAATGTAGATATGTCAATTATAGACTGGTGGTATACATCATTTAATGATGGAAGAAATATTAGTACTAAAGATATTGAGGAGATTAAGGATGAATATCCTGCAGCATATGAACTGCTCAAAGTTCAGAATGTAAAGAGCCTGGCAGTAAGTCCATTCAGATATAAGGACGAGATATATGGCTTCTTTGGTGTTGACAATCCACCAGAAAGTGAGATGGACGAGATTTCGCGCTTTCTTGATATGATAGGCACATTTTTAGTACTGCTATTAAAACAGAGAAATGTATTTAAAAAATCCAAGCGTGAGGCTATGTTCAGCGCATATTCAGCACTTGCCGGAATATATCTGTCAATGCATATTATCAATTTAAAGACAGGAAAATTTCATGAAATAAAGTCAACAGATTTCATAAGGGATAATATGATAAAAGGTGAGCATACTTTTGCAGAACAGATAAATAGTGTAATGAAGAGTCTTCCTTCCAGGAAGTATGTAGAAAGTGTACTTGAATTTGTTGATATATCAACACTTCCGGAGAGAATGAAGAACAAGACTACGATTGTTCATGAATTCCTTGGAAATTACTCTGGATGGTGTCGTGAAAGATTCATAAGGGTAGATGAGGATAGCAACGGAGAACTGTGGCATGTTGTATATGCCGTTGAAGTTATCGATGCAGAGAAACGTAAGGAGAACAGGCTTTTATATCTTTCAGAAACAGACCTTATGACGGGAATAAGAAATAGAGGAAGCGGAGAGAAAGCAATTACAGACCTTATTAAGGAAGGAACTAAGGGGCTTATGTGCCTTCTTGATTGTGATAAGTTCAAGAATGTTAACGATACATATGGACATGTTGTCGGGGATGCAGTAATTATAGCGGTTGCAAGAAGTCTTCAGAGTGTATGCAGGGAACATGATATATGCATGCGCCTGGGAGGTGATGAATTTGCAATGTTCATCCCGGGAATAACAGAAACTAAAGATGCTGAAAGCTTCACGATGAGAGTATTTGCAAAGCTTAAGGACATAAGAATTCCAGAGATGGGAGATGAGAAGATATATGTAAGCATGGGTGAAGCGTTTTATAAAGGGGAAAAGGATATTGATTTTGATGAACTGTACAGACGTGCCGACAGTGCCATGTATAAGAGCAAGAATAATACAGGCTACTGTGCGACACTTGAATGCGTAACTAAGACATTTTAATCAGTTGTATGCTTTAAGAAATTAATAAGTTTTTTGGCTGCAATGCTTTCGGTATGTCTTGATTCACGTATAAGAACAATATCTCTGTCAGGTGCGGATTCGTATAGATTTACAGGAAATATTTCACCACGCATTATATATTCAGAGGCAAGTTCCTCCGGATAGAAGCCAAGCCCTAAGTTTGCCTGAACCATTGCAAGAACCTGATCTGTAGTTGAAGCCTCCAGGTCAAGGTTAAGGTGAAGATTGTTGTCATAGAAGAATTTGGTGTAGTGGTCATGTGTACCGGTACCTTCTGCCAGACTTATGAAAGGATAATCCTGCAATTCTTCCAGATGAATTATTTTGTTATCCGGCTGACTGTATTTTGGACCTGCAATAAGTATATCATGGAATGAGCATAGGCTTTCAGATTTCATATCGCCAGTTAAATTAACAGGTGTGGTTACGACAGCAAAGTCTACCAGACCGGCTTTTAGAGCATTAACAGCCTGATTAGTAGAGTGGTTGGTAAGCTTTATCTTGACATCAGGAAAAAGTTCTGTGAATTTCTCAAGTTTTTTAAGAAGGAATATTCTAAGAGCAATCTCGCTTACTCCTATGCATATTGTACCACCGGACAGACTTTTGCTTTTGATAATGGCATTCTCAGCGTCTTCAAGCTGTTTCATTGCGATTGATACATGAGAATACAATGTATTTCCTTCAGGTGTAAGAGTGATGCCTTTGTGAGAACGGTTAAGCAGTTTGCAGTCAAGTTCACTTTCTAATATATTCATGCAGCGGGTTATGTTAGGCTGGTTATTGTCGAGCATGCGGGCTGCTTTTGAAAAACTCTTATATTTTGCAACATAGTAAAATATTCTGTAATAATCTAAGGTCATAGTAATTCTCCAATATATAATTATGATATAAGTGACATATTAAATATACATTTTACATATCGAAAATGCAATACTATAATATAGAAAAAGATGAAAGAAGGCATCGGTATGTTATTTAAGAAAAAGACATTAGATGAAAAAATGGAGAAACATGTAAAGCACCATGACTGGTATGCTATACAGGAAGTAATTACAGGAAGTAAAGAAGAAAAGATTGCAGCAGCTAAGGCTCTTGGTGCAAGTGATGATCAGACCAGTGTGGACTTGCTGTTAAGATTTATTGATGATACAGATGATGATGTTGTATTTGCAGCATGTGAGTCGTTAAGAAAAGTTGGTTCTGAGCATGATACAGCGGATTTACTTGAGCGTATGGGAAAGATTCCAGAAGAGAGAAAAGCTATAAGAGAGGAATTAAGCAAGACAGTCCAGGAACTTCATCACAGACCATAAAACTCATATTTTATCGTTTTTTACATAATGAAAAAGCATTGAAAAAATAATGGGTACAAATCAAGAAATCACTTGATTTGTACCCGTTTTTGATATTAAATAGGAAGTGGTTGCATAGTTGTTAGACGGTGTAATGAAGGATGTTAATTGCGGAGGTTGGATATGTCTGGTAAATCAGAAAACATAATAGAGCTTAAACATATCAGTAAGGTATATAGTGATAATGGATTTAAGGCGGTTGATGACTTTAATCTTGAAGTAAAGCGTGGGGAATTCGTAACATTTTTAGGACCATCAGGATGTGGAAAGACAACCACACTAAGAATGATAGCAGGATTCGAACTTCCGACAGACGGACAGATACTTCTTAACGGAGAGGATATATCACAGCTTCCAGCTAACAAAAGACCGATTAATACAGTGTTTCAGCGTTATGCGCTGTTTCCACATATGAATATATATGAAAATATTGCATTTGGACTTAAGTTAAAGAAGCTTCCTAAAGAAGAAATAAGAAAAAAAGTTAAGCATGTTCTTGATATGGTTGACCTTGAAGGATTTGAGGACAGAAAGATATCTACGTTGTCAGGCGGACAGCAGCAAAGAATTGCAATTGCAAGAGCACTTGTCAATGAGCCAGAAATTCTTATGCTTGATGAACCTCTGGGGGCACTTGATTTAAAGATGCGTAAGGAGATGCAGATTGAGCTTAAGAATATGCATGATCAGCTTGGAATTACATTTATATATGTAACACATGACCAGGAAGAGGCGCTTACAATGTCTGATAAGATTGTTGTCTTATCAGAGGGTAAGATTCAGCAGATAGGAACTCCTGAGGATATATATAATGAGCCTAAGAATGCTTTTGTTGCTGACTTTATTGGAGAGAGCAATATTTTCAAAGGTATTATGACAGGACACATGAAAGTAAGATTCTGTGGCGGAGAGTTTGTCGGAATGGATGATGTTCCAGAGGGAACTTTAGTTGACGTTGTTATAAGACCGGAAGATGTAATTATTACAAAGCCGGAGGATGGAACTGTTGTTGGTGAGGTTACTTCAGTTATATTCAAGGGAATGCATTACGAGGTTGCTGTTGAATCCGGAAAGTATGAGATGATAATAAGAACTACCAGGTGTTATCATGTCGGTGATACAGTAGGAATGCAGCTTGAGCCTGATGGAATTCATGTAATGATTGCAGAGGACCATACCACAAGTTTTGTTACAACAATTAATGGAGATTATACGCTCGACTTTAATGGCAAGATAATAAGCTGTGATTTAACACAGGTTATTCCTAAGACTAAGATGTCAGATGGAGTGCTTGTTGATGAAAATGGTGAAAATGTAGATGTTTCAAAGTTCAGGGTTGTTGTTTCAATCCAGCCTGATGATATTGAAATGAGCGATGATGTAACAGCAGGTCTTGTATCAGGTAAGATTATTAACCTTATCTATAAGGGTGACCATTACAGTTATGTAATAAGAACTGAGTATGGTCATGACCTTATTGTAGATGATGAATATCTCTGGAATATGGATGATCATGTTGGTCTTATCATGCCTGAAGAGAAGATGAAATTCCAGTTGAAGAAGTAGGGGGGATAGAAATATGTCTTTTTCACGCAAATATCTAGGAATCCCTTATGGGTTGTTTCTTATATTATTTGTTGCAGCACCACTGCTTGTCCTTGTATATTATGCATTTACTAACGGACAGGGACAATTCAGCATGGTTAATCTGCAGAATTTTTTTACAGACCCTAATACACTTGGAACTCTGTGTTACAGTCTTGTACTTGCATTTGTTGCAACTGCAGTCTGTCTTATAATTGCTTATCCTGTAGCGTATATACTTTCACAGAGTAAGTTAAAGAGAAAAGCGGTAATACTTCTGCTTTTTGTTATGCCTATGTGGATTAATTTCACATTAAGAATTACCGCACTTAAAGAGATATTATCAATGATTGAGGGAAATCTTGCGTATTATCCGTTTATCAATACGATAATAGGAATGACATACGATTTTCTTCCATTCATGATACTTCCGTTATATACAACGCTTTCAAAGCTTGATAAGAGTGTTATTGAAGCAGCATCGGATCTTGGTGCGGATAATTTCCAGACATTTATCAAGGTTATACTGCCATTGTCTGTTCCGGGAATTGTCAGTGGTGTGTCAATGGTATTCCTTCCGGCAATGACTGACTATGTAGTTCTTGATATGCTTTATAACAGCACATATATTATGGGTAGTCTGATTGGAAGTTATTTCAGTGCATATGACTGGCACAATGGCTCAATGATAGCACTGATACTTCTTGTTATTATATGTATTGTCACTCTGGTTTCGGGTGATAAAGAGTCAGAAAATGCTGGAAGAGGAGGACTTGTATAATGAAGAAATTTCTGAAATATATGATTATATGCATTGTCCTTTTGTTCATGTATATTCCAATTCTTGTGCTTGCAGTATACAGTTTTACGGATGCCGCTAATATAGGAGCAATACATGCATTTTCAATGCATAATTATGTAACACTTTTTACGACTCCGGAGCTTATTAATATGATAATCGGTTCTGTGCTGCTTGCTGTTGGAAGTGCTGTACTTGCAACAATACTTGGAACAACAGGTGCTATAGGTGCATTTTATTCAAAGGGAAAAGTAAAAGGAGCAATGTCAGTTCTTAATCAGGTTCCTGTTGTCAATGCAGATGTAGTTACAGGTTTTTCTATCTGTATTCTTCTTGTAGTTGTATTAGGTGTCAGTAAGGATACGTATATTCCTCTTGTTGTGGGACATGTTATACTGAGTGCACCGTTCGTATATCTGGCTGTTGTTCCTAAATTAAAACAGATGGATCCAAGTCTGTATGAAGCTGCACTTGACCTTGGGGCAACACCTGTGTATGCACTTTTTAAGATAATAATACCTCAGATTGCTTCCGGCATAGCATCAGGATTTGTTATGGCAGTTACATTATCACTGGATGATTATTTCGTTGCAACATACACTAAGCCTGCAACATTTGACACAATAAGTACTTATGTTGTTAATGCAACCAAGGGTTCACAGACTGATATCAAGACTGCTTTGTGGGCTTTATCTACAATAATATTCCTTATTGTTATTGTAGTTGAGATAGCAATTAATCTTGCACCAGCAAGAAAAGCTGTACGAGAGGAGGCTGGAGCTGATGAATAAGATTATTGGAAAGATAAATGCGTTAATACTTTCAGCTTTAATGATAGTAAGCGGTACAGCAGCAGTAACAGGAGTGTTTAATACAAACCGTCTTACAGCGGTGGCAGCAGACGATACAATCATACTCCGTGTGTGCAACTGGGAAGAATATATTGATACCGGAGACTGGAGTGATGATGATATAATTGACCTTGAAAGCGGAAGCATAAAGGGTGAGAATTCGATAATTACAGATTTCGAGAACTGGTATTATGAGAATTACGGCAAGAAAATTAAGGTACAGTACAGTTGCCTTGGAACTAACGAGGAACTGTACAATATGCTTACTCTGGGTGATGATTACGATGTAATCTGTCCTTCAGAATATATGATAATGAAGCTTATGGCAGAGGACTGGCTTGAGCCATTTTCAGATGATTTCTATGATACATCGATTGCTAATAATTACTATGCTAAGGGTGTATCTCCATTTATCAAGAAAACATTTGACGAGAATAAGATTAATGGTGAGTCATGGAGCCGCTATGCTGCAGGATATATGTGGGGTATAACAGGAATCGTGTACAATCCTGATAAAGTGACAGAAAAAGAAGCATCTACATGGACGATAATTGATAACAGCAAATTCAGACGTCAGATAACGATTAAGGATAATGTAAGAGATTCCATGTTTGCAGCTGTTGGTGCAATTAAGTCAGACAAGTTAAAGTCAGCGTCATTTATAAACAGTCCTGATTATCGTGAAAAACTTGCCGAGGAGATGAATGATACTTCTGAGGCAAATGTGGACAGGATTCAGGAGTATCTTCAGTCAGTTAAGAATAATGCCTATTCATTCGAGACTGACAGTGCCAAAACTGATATGATAACAGGAAAGGTAGTCGCAGGTTATCAGTGGTCTGGAGATGCTGTATATACTATGGACCAGGCTGACGAGGATGATTTTCAGCTTAATTTTGCAGTACCTGAAGAATGTACTAACCTTTATTTTGACGGCTGGGTAATGTTAAAGTCTGGAATTAATGGCAATTCAGAGAAAAAGCAGGCAGCACAGAGCTTTATTAACTTTCTGTCAAAACCTGAAAATGCTGTAAGAAACATGAGCTATATTGGATATACATCAGTTATATCAGGTGGTGACAGTGATGTTGTATTCGACTATGTAAAGTGGAACTATGGAGCAGATGAAAGTGATACAGATGTTGTAGATTATCCTCTGGGATATTTCTTTTCAGGTGATTCTGATGATGAAAGATATATACTTAAAGTTCCAGAAGAACAGACATACAGACAGTTATCAGCACAGTATCCTACGCAGGAGGTTATGGATAGAAGTGCCATTATGCAGTATTTTGATGCTGAAGAGACAACAAGAATTAATCAGATGTGGATTAATGTAAGATGTTATAACATTAAGAATGTTCCTGTGTGGGTATGGGTTCTTGCAGGTATTATTGTTGTGGCTTTAATAGCATTATCTGTAAAACTTAAGATAAATAAGAAATATGATTAATAAGCATTTGATTATAAATTGACAAATAACCAAATGTTGCTATTATATATGTCAGACAGAATGAATTTGTATGACAGTGCAAAGGAGCACAGAATTTCTGAGAAATCAGAGGTTCTGTGCTTTTTCTTTTTGCAGAATGGAGGAAATTATGGCAACAGAATCAAGTATTATGGACTCTAACAGTTTTAAGGAAGAATATGCATCTATGTTAAGTCCTAAAACAAGGGAAATGATTAGTAAGAGAGAAAAATACCTTGGAGGTGCTTACAGACTTTTTTATAGAAAGCCACTTAACATTGTCCGTGGAGAAGGAGATTATCTGTGGGATGATGAAGGTAACAAATATCTTGATATGTATAACAATGTAGCTGGTGTAGGACATTGTAACCCTGCTGTTGTAAATGCAGTTACAGAACAGATGAAAACGCTTAATACACATACAAGATATCTTCATGAAAAAATTCTTGATTACAGTGAAGAACTGCTTGCACTTATGCCCGATGAGATTAATAAGATAATGTATATGTGTACAGGTTCAGAAGCTAATGACCTTGCACTTCGTGTGGCAGAAGCCTATACGGGTGGTACCGGTATAATTATCACACAGGAAGCCTACCACGGAACAAGTGCATTAACATCAGGCTGTTCACCTTCACTTGGAGCCGGTCAGCCATTACTTCCTAATGTAAGGCTTATAACAGCACCAGATTATTACCGTCATGGTGGAACACCAGAAGAATTCACAGCATGGTATGCGTCAGAGATGCAAAAGACTATAGATGAATTAAATGAGGCAGGATATAAGTTTTCTTGTTTCCTTGCTGATTCAATATTCTCATCAGATGGTATATATCCTGACCCTGTAGGATTCTTAAAAGCAACAGTAGATGTTGTACATAAGAATGGCGGAGTATTTATAGCAGATGAGGTTCAGCCGGGATTTGCAAGAACCGGACAGGCATTCTTTGGATTTGCGAGACACGGAATTGTCCCTGATATGATAACAATGGGTAAGCCTATGGGTAACGGAATTCCAATCTCAGGACTAGCTGCAAAGGAGGATGTACTTGCAGCCTTCAGCGACAAGCTTCCTTACTTTAACACATTTGGCGGTAATCCTGTATCAATAGCCGCCGCTCAGGCTGTTCTTAAATATATTAAGGATGAAAATCTTCAGGAACACTGTAAGAAAGCAGGTGCGGCGCTTCTTAAGGCACTTAAAGAGGTACAGGAGAGACACCCTGAATCAGTAGGTGATGTAAGAGGTGCAGGTTTGTTCTTAGGATTTGAATTCGTAAAGAATGATGGTAATAAGACACCTGATAAGGATATGGCGTTGAATGTAATAGAGATGTTAAGAGATGAGCATATTCTTACATCAGTTATAGGTCATTATGGCAATATCTTAAAGCTTCGTCCACCAATGGTATTTTCAGAGAACGATATAGATTGGTTTGCAACATCGCTGGATAAATGTATTACAAAGCTTGAAAATAAATAAAGACATTTGCAGTTGTAGTAATGATGTATATTCCGATGATGTATATAGGTGTTTCACCATTTATTGCAGCTACATTATCAGTTGTCATAATTACGCTAATAATATTTATCCTGCTGGCAGATTTTCAGAAGAAATCAATTGGCGCTATGCTTGGTACAATAGCCGGAGTGGTTGTATCAGGTCTTATAGCACTTGTTTTCGGACATTTTGGACATGTAACAGGATATAATGTTGATGATATAGAGAATCTAATATATGTAGGTCAGAATTCAAAGCTTGACATAGGCGGTATGCTGTTTTCAGGAATACTGATTGCATCGTTAGGAGCAGTAATGGATGTTGCAATGTCAGTTTCATCATCATTACATGAGATTAAAGAAAACAGACCTGACATATCAGCAAAGGAAATATTCCATGCAGGAATTAATATTGGACGTGATATGATAGGAACAATGTCTAACACACTTATTCTTGCTTATGCAGGAGGAAGTCTGGGACTTGTCATGATAATATACGCATATTCATACCAGATGCACCAGATTCTTAACATGTACTCGGTTGCAATTGAGATAATGCGTGGAATATCAGGAACAATGGGCATAATACTTACAGTGCCGATAACTTCATTGATAATGTCAGTTCTGCTGACACAGAAAGGGAAGAAGTAAGATATGAGCTTGCCGTGATGTGAGTTGGATTTCTGGCTTTTTGAGGCAGAAACCTACTAAGTGGGCAAATATATCAAGTTTAGTATGCTTTTTTCAGTTGAGATGTGGCTCTTTCAGAGAATAATTGATGGGAAAAGCCTACTAAAATGTATCTGGATAATGAATGAGTGGGTTTAATGGTTGAAATCAACGTATTAAGTTGGAAAATATACCTACGAAATCGAGAATTCACAGGAGTTTAGTGGGCTTTGGTCAACAAACTGTTGCCAACAGGCCATCAATCAATTCATTTTAATTAACAGATATGCTTTAACAGAATAAAATGATATAATACTTCCAGAAACTAATGCATGTAGTTAAGGGGGATTTATGTCAGATACAGTATTAATAGAGGAAGAAAAAGATATAGAACATATAGCAACAAGGAAAGTAGCCGTCATCAGAAAAAAGATGATGGCTGCTTTTTGTGTTATGGCAGGAATTGCTATACTTATAATTGCTGTTACGACTGGATTTTATGAATTAAAATTCAGGGCACTGGCAGCAGGCTTGTATAACATAGATGAAAAATCAGGAGAATATCTGATAGATATGATGTTTTATAACAGGTATTCATTGAGTGATGTATCAAAGTATAAGAACGTAGTCAAGGAGTGCGGTTATACAGAGAATGGTGCATCATATATGTATTATAGAAGTGGTCAGTGGATAATTGCAGTGGCAGGAATAATTATAATTGCAGTTGTAATGGCAGCATGTATAAGGATGATTGTAAAAATCGGACATAATGATATCTATTCATATGTTATTAATCTAGATACAGAGAACCAGCAATTAAAGAAAAAACAGAAAGCAGATGAAAGATTTCTTGTTGAGCGTAATGAAAAACTGCAGAATTTTACAGAGAATATTGCACATCAGATTAAGACACCTCTTACTGCACTCAGTCTTGCATTAGACAGATTAGAGGAGAGCGGTGAGAACAGGGAGCTTCTTGAAAGATGTTTTGAACAGATTGAAAGAATCAGGTCATTTATAAGTAAGCTGATGACAATAAGCAGAATGGAAGCAGGCAAGATAATCATGACAGAGCAGGACATTAATGTGAACAGCATGCTTTGTGATGTTGTGAACCAGCTTCCTAAGAATGACTGCAATATAACGGTGGAATGTGATGACAAAGACTATTGCATCAATGCTGATGAAGAATGGATAAGAGAAGCATTTATCAATATAATACAGAACAGCAGCGAGTTGTGCGATAAGGTTGAAGTTAAAGCTGCATGCCGTGATGACAAATGTATAGTCAATATTAAGGATAATGGAAGTGGATTTGAAGAGGACCGGATACCGTATGTATTTGACAGGTTTGAGACAACGGGAAGTGCTGCCGCAGGGCATGCCGGTATAGGACTTAACCTGTCCCGGCTCATTATTGAAGCACATCATGGAACCGTAGATGTGCGTAATAACGAGGACGGAAAGGGTGCTGTTATAAGGGTACAGATACCAAGATATGTTCTTAAGAGAAAGGCTGAATTGTAAGATATGTGTAAGGTTAGTGCATTACAATATAGAAAATGTACTGTCTGGGAGGGAATATGACCAAGATACTTATATTGGAAGATGATGATTTTATAAGGCAGCAGCTTGCAGGAATATTACAGGAAAAAGGATATTTAGTTGTGGAAGCGGCAAGCGTAGGACAGTTTAATAATATATATGAACAGGAAGAAGCTGTAATAGATGTATTCTTGTTAGATGTATATCTGCCTGATGGCAATGGATTTGATGTCTGCAGGAAGATAAGAGAACACGGAAGTCAGATAATAATATTTTTAACATCGTGTGATGATGAAGACAGTATTATTAAAGGACTTGACTGCGGCGGTGATGACTATGTTGTGAAGCCGTTCAGGGTTGCGGAGCTTGTATCAAGAATAATGGCTAATGTTAGAAGAATATCAGGTGGCACAGACATTTATAAAGATGGAACTCTTACAGTAGACTTTAAGAATAAGTCAATTATTCATGCAGATAAACAGATATGTGTGTCTCCGACAGAATTTCATGTATTAGAGATACTTATAAACAACAAGGGACTTATTGTAAGAAGAGATACATTTTTTCAGAAAATGTGGGACAGATACGGAACATTTGTAGAGGATAATACGCTGACAGTTACTGTGAGCAGGCTAAAGACAAAGCTTGGAAACCGTGAGGACGGCAGAGCTTATATAGAGACAATCCGCGGAATCGGCTACCGGTGGAAGATTAATTAAGAGAGACTTCGCAGTTGTTTGTCCATATCATATATATCCCCTGTCAGTATGAGTGTTTATAGCACAAAACTTTCAGGATGACATCGCTTAGCAGGAGTAAATGCCGCTATCTACAAAGTTTATTACAGTCCACAAAAGCAAACGAAGTGTGTTTGCTTTTGTGAACTGACCTTATGTATATAGCGGCATTAACTCCTGCACAGCTCGTCATATTCAAATTTTGTGCTATAGACACTCATACCAGCATTACACATATAAAATGGACAAAGAACTGCGAAGTCTTATAAAAATATTTGGCTGTAAGGTTTTTGTAAGGTTCGCATGATAATGTATAAGCATGGTAATAAGGTATATACATAAATCTTACAGGGGGTACTTGAATGAATGTTTTAAAGATTACTTTCAAAAGTATAAGGAGACGGTTCTCGCAGATATGGAAGGCGGCGCTTACAACACTTGTGGCGGTGTTTTTTGTGACAGCGGTTCTTATATTTCAGGAGAATATGTACCAGTGGCAGATGTCATCCAATAAGTCAAGATTCGGAGACTGGTTCATATGTGAGAGAAGTAAGAAAGAAGCTAACGAAATATTAAGCACACATAATTATCTGTGTGAGCCGGTCAGCGCGAAAAGCAGTGTGGAGTTATATGACAGTGAATGGAATGAGACGAAGTTGCATATAGGAAGCATGACAGACGATTTCATTAAGCAGGGCAGATTAAAACTTGACGAAGGCCGTATGCCACAGAATAATGATGAGATTGCAATGGATTGGAATACATTGTTAAAGCTTGGATATGCAGGGGAGTTAGGACAGAAGATAACAATATATTATTATCGTGCAGATAATATTAATTATGAGTCAGATCAAAGAATCGAAACATATACATTAGTAGGAATATTTCAGAATTATACCAATATATGGCAGAACGGGAAAATGATTCCAGGAGCATTAGTTACAGATGAGAAGTTAAACGATTTTGATTATAAAATTGATAATCTGTATCTGTATGGATTCAAGGATTCGATAAGAACAAGTGAATATGCAAATGTTTATAAGAAGATAAAGGAAGACATAAGGTGCGAGACAGTATATAATGCGGCAGTATATGATTATTCACCATGGAAGTCAGCAACAGTTTACATGTATATGTATGTTGTAGTCATGGTTATTGGAATTCTCGCATTGTCATACCAGCTTATTGAATACAGGAATACAAGACGCAAGTCGTATAATATGTTCAGCCAGATGGGAATGACTAAAGCAGACATCCGTAAAATGTATATAACAGAGAACGCATTTATACTGATTCCGGCAGGAATTATTGGCATTCTGCTTGCACTGGCAGTAGGACACTTTACAGGACAGGCACTTGAAGCCAAGTCTGGTTATGAATTCTACAGGGTGAATATGGAGGTTATTATTAAAAGTGCCAGTTCGGTGGTGATTGCAGTTATAGTTGAGGAACTTAGCGGAATAATATCCAACATACATTTCTATAGAAAGAAAGCAGTGCCCAAGAAAAGGGTAAGCAGACAGGTACATATGCGTTATAAGAAAAGCCGTATGAACAGGCATAATCTTGTAAGGTCTGTAAGTTCAAGATTTATAAGAAAAGATGGGGCTTTGATGGCTGTCGGAATAAGGCTTTTTGCATTATGTATATGTGGAGTTATTATATTTTCTGCTTTGAAGATTCAAAATGCTTTTAAAGAATATAAGAGCAATGACAGTGTGCCGGATATATGGATATATTGATGTTAATCAGGATAAAACGGCATTATTTATGAACTACTGGTATTATCTTAAGGACTATAATAATCTGCCGCTGAAGTCAATGAATTATACTGGTGAAATCACAAGCAGGAATGACATGAGTGAGTATGTCAGTAAGCAGAGAATACGATATAACATACATTTTGATAAGATAAAGGAATTAGTTGAAGCCGGAAATATGTGGGACTGGAATGATGCAATCAAGGTTAATGACAGTGACAGCATAGGAAGGTCACTTGGCTTTATTAATATGGGGCAGAGTAAATATTTAAAAGATCCTAATAATAATATTTTGGAAGGATTTTCTAAGGAATTTATTGACGAGCTGATGGAGATTAATGGAATAAATTCCGTGTCATATTCTGTATTTGAATCAGAAAGAAGCTGGTTCTGGGATTCACAGGATTATGAAAAGATGCAGACATTTACATTTCATCCTGAAAAAAGTTCATATCATAAAGAGCATCTTCCTGATTATGGAGACAGGTATTTGTTTTCTACAGAATATGTACAGTCAACCAAAGAACTATACAGCAAACTGGAGAAATATATAGATAAAGAGTATGTTGATTATGAAGCATTTAAGGAAGGAAAACAGGTGGTTTTATTCTTAAGAGATCTGCCAGAGGGTGGATATGATGACACTATTAATGCCGGAGATACACTTTATTATAATTATTACAGAGTAGATGAGAATACGTATGGTGATGAGAGTAATATAATTGATTCTTCATATTTTTCAATATTTCCTTATGATAAAGCATATAACAGGTATTTATTAGATTACAACAATACACATGATTTTAATCCTGATTATAAGCTTATGGAAAAGCTCGAAGCAGCTTATGATGCATGCGTTGCTCCACAGGTTGCTGCTGTTGTCAAAGTTACTGACGAGGTTATGGAGGATTTCAATGGAATAATTCCGACATTTGGTTATTATACCGCAATTGCAAGTATTAACATGGCACAGCAGGCGGTTGACAGACAGAAAGATATTATGGAGAGACTTATTGGAGAAGAGTTAAGCGGTGATATGGATTTTGAACTGTGTTACAACCAGATAAGCATAAAGTATGACCTGACATCAACATTTTCAGCAACCAATAATAAGATAGGTGTGTATTTCAACAATAACGATATCTCTTATAGCAGTAATGTTGATATCAAGAATACATACAGAACACAGCTTATCAACAGTATACTGCAGTATGGAATCACTATTATTGCAATGATAGTTATGCAGCTGTTAATTATGGCAATTGTTATAAGAAACCGTATTAACAGAAGAAAAGAAAAAATGATGCTTTTGCACAGTCTGGGAATGAGGCGTGGAAAGATTGTTTCAGTATGTATGCTTGAGGCACTTCGGGAATCGGTATGGTGCGTGATTACAATGCCATTGTTATTGTTAATGGAACTGCTGATGTTTACTGGATTTGTGAGGAAACTATAAAAATATGGATAGAAGGGATGGGTATATTATGAACGAGATTATGTTAAGAGCGGAGAACATTGAAAGAACTTATCATGCCGGAAGCGTTGATGTTCCGGCACTCAAGAACTGCACACTTGAGTTTGGACGGGGGGAATTTACAGCAATAATAGGAAAGAGTGGTTCAGGTAAATCAACACTTTTGAGGATTCTTGGAAGTGTTGACGAGCCGGATACCGGAAGTGTTATTATTGCCGGAAAGAAGATAACAGGAATGAAGGACAAGGAATTGTCAGAGTTCAGAAGAAGAAATATAGGATATATATATCAGGATTACAGCCTTTTTCCAGAATTCACAGCATATGAAAATGTTGTTATGCCGATTCTTATAGATGGCAAGAAGCCTGATGAGAATGAAGTTGATGATTTGTTAGAGGAATTGGGAATATCGCATTGTAAGAATAAGTTTCCATCGCAGATGTCAGGTGGTGAACAGCAGAGAGTTGCGATAGCAAGAGCGCTGATTACTCATCCGGCTGTAATCCTTGCTGATGAGCCGACTGGTAATCTTGACGCAGGAAGTGCGGGAACAGTTGCACAGATGTTATCCAAGGCAAGCCAGAAGCACAATCAGACAATAATTATGGTTACGCATGACAGACAGATGGCAGATTATGCGGATAAGATAATTACTATAGTAGATGGTGTGTGTCAGTAACATAGAAGTACATACGAAAGGGGGATTGCGTATGTCGGTATTTGGGATTACTCTGTTGAGCATTAAAAGACGTATGCCGCAGATTATCAAAGCAGCGTGTACCACGCTTGCAGCCGTGTTTTTTGTAACAGCGGTTCTTATATTTCAGGAGAATATGTACCAGTGGCAGATGTCGTCTAATAAATCAAGATTTGGGGACTGGTTTTTATGTGAAGTTACATCTAAAGAACCTAATAAGTCTTTAAGTGAACATGCATATCTTAATCCGCCTGTTAAGGCAGTTACATGTGTTGATATGTTCAATCAGGACTGGAAGATGACAGGGTACATACTAGGAAGCTTTGATGAAGCATTTGTAAAACAGGGAAGACTTAAGCTTGATGAGGGACATCTTCCGGAGAATGATGACGAGATAGCAATGGATTGGAACACACTATTGTCGCTTGGCTATGTGGGTGAGATAGGGGAGACAATCACAATCAGATATTGTGAAGAAAACAGTGTGTATAATGCGTCAGCAAGACAGGAAAGACAGTTCCGTCTGTGTGGCATATTTGCCAATTACACAAGCATATGGAAATATGGCAGGAAGATGCCAGGTGCTGTCGTAACTGAAAATGCACTTTCAGTATTTAACACAAAGAGTAGGAATTCATATTTGTATTCATTGAAAGAATCGGTCAGAACATCAGATTACAATACTGTGTATAAGAAGATTAAAGAAGACGCAAAGACAGAGACAGAATATAATTCCGCAGTATATGATTACCAGCCCTGGAGTTCAACACTTGTATATGCTTATATGTACATAGTTGTTATGGTAATTGGAATTCTTGCACTTTCATACCAGTTAATAGAGTACCGTGGCAGGAGACAGACAGCATACCAGAGATTCAGAAGACTTGGCATGGACAAGTCCATGATGCGTAAAATGTATATCACTGAGAATGCACTTATAATTATTCCGGCAGGTATTGTGGGGCTTATTCTGGCACTGCTCACAGGATTTGCGATAGGAAAGGGACTTGAGATTCATAATGGATTCCATTTCTATAAAATTACTGCAGGTATAATAATAAAGAGCGTGTGCTCAGTAATTGCTGCAATTGTGGTAGAAGAACTTGCGGGACTTATCGCTAACAGGTTAAGAAAACATAAAGGCGGTAAGAAAAAAGTTAAGAGCAGGACACATGAATCTGTCAGTGTCGCAGGAAAGCCATCACGCATTAAGCCAGCTAATCTTGTCAGGACAATAAGCTCGAGATTAATGAGAAAAGATGGAATATTCATGGCTGTGGGACTCAGGGCATTTGCATTATGTATATGCGGAATACTCGTGTTCTCAGCGTTAATGATAAGAAAATCATATACAGCATATAAGGCTAACAATGCGCTTCCTGATATATATGGATACCTTGATCCGTCAGATTCTGAGTATGAAATGACTCTGTACTATTATTCATATATAAAAGGATATTATAATATACCGGAACAGGATGATATATATGGCGTCAGCGAAAGAAGCCAGCTTCTTAATAAAGCATGGAAAGAACGAAACAGGTTTAATATAAGCTTTGATGAATTAAAAAGCAAAATGAATAATTCCTTCATGAGAATTAAATATAATGATGAAGATTTACTGGAATTAGATAGGATAAATATTCACTATGGACGTAGGTACTGTAAAAGAGGTAATACTAATCTGCTCAGCGGTTTTACTAGTGAATTCCTTGAAGAAATTGACAATATAAGCGGAATAGAATCAATATCGTATTCTGCTTATGAATCAGAAAGAAAATGGTTCTGGGATAATCAGGATTATCATAAGATGGGGCTGGATATGATATCACCAGACACGTCTAATTCAAGAGATACACCGATTACAGATTATGGTTATCGTTATATATTTTCTACGGAATATGTTAATCCGACCAAAGAACTTTATAAGAAACTTGAAAAATATATTGATAAAGAGTACAGAAACTATGATGATTTCGTCAATGGCAGACAGGTTGTGGTATTCTTACAGGATGCACCTGATGGAAGCTATGATGATACGCTTAAAGCAGGAGATACTCTTAATTACAATTATTATGAACTGCCGGTAGATGCCAGTTTCCATGTTCCAATGAGCATTGCAGATGGAAGATATGTATATCCATATGATAAAGCATTTTTCGATAAATACAATAATTCAGGTAAAATTGATCTGCATGCCCACTATTATGGCTCAGGAGGAAATATGATAGGAGGCACAGGTACAGAAAATCCTGTAAGGGAGCAGGTTATTGATGGATACGAAGTATTATTTGACGCATGTGTATCACCAACTGTTGCAGCAGTTATAAAAGTAACCGATGATGTAAGAGAAGATTTCAACGGAATAATGGTTGACTATGGTTATTACACAGCACTTGCCGGAATGTCGTTGGCAGAGCAGGCAGTTGATAATCAGAGAAGTCTTATGGAGAGAATGACAGGTGATGAGATGACGGGTGACCTTGATTTCAGTCTGCATTATAACCAGTTGAGTGTACAGTATGATTTATCATCAGCATTTTCAGCAACTAATAACAAGCTGTCAGTGTACTTCGAGAATAATGACCTTGCATATGGTTCTAATGTTGACGCAAAGAATATATACAGAACACAGCTTATCAACAATATTCTTCAATATGGAATAACAATAGCAGCGGCAGTTGTAATCCAGCTTCTTATAATGGCAATCATTGTAAGAAACAGGATTGAACGCAGAAAAGAAAGATATAAGCTGCTTCATGGTCTGGGGATGAGAAGGGGAACGATAGTAAGAATCTGTATGCTTGAAGCATTAAGAGAATCAGTATGGTGCATATTCACAATGCCACTGATACTTATAATGGAACTGCTTATGTATACGAGAAAGAATCTGGTTGAATAATTAAATATTATCGTGTATCATTAAAAAAAGAGCCACTTGTTGGCTCTTTTTTTACGAAAAGGACAGGTAGTTAATATGAATCAGACATATATGAAGGAGCAGAAGATACTCCCATTGTTATTAAAAATGTCGCTTCCAATGGTAATCTCAATGATGGTTAATTCATTGTACAACATTGTTGACAGCTTCTTTGTTGCTAAGATAAGTGAAAATGCGATGACAGCTCTGTCACTGGTATTTCCGGTACAGAATCTTATAAGCTCGGTTATGATAGGATTTGCAATAGGAATTAATGCAGTTATATCATTTTTTATGGGTGCACAGAACCAGAAGCAGGCAGATAAAGCAGCCAGTCAGGGCATGCTCTTAAGTTGTATACACGCTGTTGTGCTTACCGTTATATGTATTGCGGGCATGCCGGTATTCTTAAAAATGTTTACAAAAGATGCAGAGATTGTTTCACTGGGACTTAAATATTCCAATATTGCATTTGCATTTTCAATAATGCTTGGAATCGAGCTTATGTTTGAGAAGGTGTTTCAGGCAGTTGGAAGAATGAATGCTTCTATGGTATGTCTTATGACAGGCTGTATAGTTAATATTGTGCTTGACCCGATGATGATATTCGGAATAGGTCCATTTCCTGCAATGGGAATTGAAGGCGCTGCACTTGCGACAGGAATAGGCCAGACTTCGGCAGCAGTGCTATATATCATAATATATATTGTTAAGCCTATTCCGGTTAAATTCAGAAAATCGGAGATGAGAATAGAAGGTTCGATGGCAAAAAGACTTTATTCTATTGGTATGCCTGCAAGCTTAAGCCTTGCACTTCCATCTATTCTTATATCAGTGCTTAATGTAATACTTGCTGCGTACTCGGCTGTGTATGTATTCGTTCTTGGAGTATATTACAAGCTGCAGACATTTCTGTATCTGCCGGCCAACGGAGTTGTACAGGGAATGAGACCGCTTATGGGCTATAACTATGGAGCAGGAGAGCATGAGAGAGTAAGAAAGATATATAAGACATCAATGGTACTTATATTTGCTATTATGGCAGCAGGTACAATTCTCTGTCTTGCAATACCGGGGTCACTTATCGGTCTGTTTACAAGTAATCCAGATACAATAAGTGCTGGCGAGACAGCGTTAAGAATAATAAGTGCCGGATTTATTGTATCAACGGTATCAGTTACTTCGGCGGGTGCGCTTGAAGGACTTGGGAAAGGATTTCCGTCACTTATTATATCTGTATGCAGATATGTTGCTGTAATAATTCCGGTTGCATTCATAATGTCAAGGATAGCCGGAGCTGTTGGCGTATGGCATGCTTTCTGGATTACAGAGGTGATTACATCAGTAATTTCTTATATGGTTTATAAGAAAAATGTAAAATAATTATAAAAATGTCTTCTTGACATTGCTTGAACTTGAAAATACAATAGTTGTATATGCAACAATTGGAGGTGCAAGTAATGTTGAGAAGAATTTTTTCTTATATGAAAGAATATAAGAAATACGCATGGCTGGCGCTTATATGTATAGGTGTTGAAGTTGTGCTTGAGATTATGGTACCTAAGCTGATGGCTGACCTGATTGATATAGGTGTGACTAATTCAGATGTTCCATATATAATAAACAAAGGTATCCAGATGGCTGTATGTGCAGTTGCTGCACTTATATTAGGTGTGGGAAGTGCAAGATTTTCTGCACTTGCAGGTCAGGGACTGGGTGCTAATATAAGAAAGGCTGAGTATGAGAAACTCCAGTCTTATTCATTTTCTAATATAGACCATTTCAGTGTTTCGTCATTGGTTACACGACTCACAAGTGATGTAACTAATATCCAGAATGCTGTATCGACAGGAATGCGTCCATTTGGACGAAGTCCGGTAATGCTGATATTTGCAACGACTCTGGCATTCCAGATTAATTCAACACTGGCACTGGTTTTTCTTGTAGCACTGCCAGTTCTGGCAGTCCTGCTCATCATAATAATCATTAATGTTGGTCCACGATATGGAAGAATGCAGGGAGCAGTTGACCTTGTAAACAGGTGTATAGAGGAGAATCTTACAGCAGTAAGAGTTGTTAAATCATATGTGCGTGGCGATTACGAAATTGAAAAATTCGGACACGTTAATGATAATCTGAAAAACGAATCAGAGAAAGCATTTGGAATAGCTGTACTTAACATGCCTGCTATGCAGTTCGTTATGTATTCTACAATTCTTGGTATTCTACTTATTGGCGGAAGACTGATTAATTCAGGACAGATGATGATTGGACAGCTTACTTCTTTCTTGAGCTATGTTCTTCTGATACTTAATTCACTTATGATGATGTCAAATGTGTTCCTTCTTATGACAAGGTCACTTGCTTCTGCAGAAAGAATCATGAAGGTAATTGATGAGCCGATTGATATAACTGATGAGAATGCAAAGGACATTGAAGTTAAGAAGGGTGAGATTGAATATAACCATGTCTGGTTTAAATATAAGGATACTGCTAAAGAATATGTGCTGTCAGATGTTTCATTTCACATTAATGCAGGACAGACAGTCGGAATAATCGGCCAGACAGGTTCATCAAAGACGACGCTTATCCAGCTTATTCCAAGACTTTATGATGCAAGTAAGGGTGAAATTAAGATAGATGGAATTAGTATTAAGGAATACCCGGTAAGACATTTAAGAGATGCAATCTCAGTTGTATTGCAGAAGAATACGCTGTTTTCAGGCTCGCTTATTGATAATTTAAGATGGGGCGATGAAAATGCGACTCTGGATGAGATTAAAGAGGCATGCAGCATAGCGTGTGTTGATGAATTCATAGACAGGCTTCCTGGAGGATTTGATGCAGAGATGGGACAGGAAGGTGTTAATGTATCAGGCGGACAGAAGCAGAGAATATGTATTGCAAGAGCAATATTAAAGAAGCCTAAAGTGCTTATTCTTGATGATTCAACGAGTGCGGTTGATACTGCAACTGAAGGAAAGATAAGAAATGCACTTGCAAAGAAGCTGCCTGATATGACTAAGATTATAATCGCACAGAGAATTTCATCAGTGCGTCATGCGGACCAGATAATTATTATGGACGGTGGATGTGTGAATGCGATTGGAACACACGAGAGTCTGTTAAAGACTAATAAGATATATCAGGAAATATATGAATCCCAGAAGGAAGGAGCTGATCTTTAATGGCTAAGTATGTCGGATATAAAAGACCTAAAGATACAAAAAAGACTGTTAAGCATCTCCTTACATATCTGGGTCATTACAAATGGGCATTTCTGCTTATAGCAATTCTTGTATTTATAAGCGCAGGTGCAGGAATCATGGGAACATTTTTAATAAAACCTGTAGTTAATAATTTCATTGTGCCGGGTAATATGAAGGGACTTATCATAGCTGTGTGCGGAATGGGTGTTATGTATGCGTGTGGTGCGCTGTCAACGCTTGGCTACAACAGGCTTATGGTGCATACTTCCCAGAAGGTAGTAAGCGAGATTCGAATGGACCTTTTTAAGCACACACAGAAGCTTCCGTTAAAATATTTTGATAATAATACACATGGTGAGATTATGAGTCATTTCACTAATGATATTGATACGGTTCAGGAAGCAATGAACAATAGTTTTGCCATGGTAATACAGAGCTTTCTTACGCTTTTTGGAACTATAACAATGATGCTGGTATTAAGTGTAAGGCTGACTATTATTGTCGTTGTTTTTCTTATTCTTATGTTCATCTTTATCAAATACAATGGTAAACGCAGCAAGAAATATTATCACAGACAGCAGAAGGAGCTTGGCAATATCAACGGTTTTGTTCAAGAAATGATGGCAGGTCAGAAGGTTGAAAAAGTATTTAACCATGAGCAGAAGAATTTTGAAAAATTCTGTGAGATGAATGAGAGCTTTAGAAAGGAATCGACTAATGCACTTGCATATTCGGGCATGCTTATCCCGGTAATTGTAAGTCTGTCATATTTCAATTATGCGCTTTCTGCCTGCGTTGGAGGCATATTTGTAATAAAAGGAATCATGGACCTTGGCAGCATATCTGCATATCTTGTGTATGTAAGACAGAGTGCCATGCCATTAAACCAGTTCACACAGCAGGTTAATTTCATACTTTCAGCGCTTTCGGGAGCTGAGAGAATATTTGACATGATGGATGAGGCAGAGGAGCCTGACGAAGGGAAAGTAACTTTGTGCAATGTCATTAAAAATGCGGATAATACCCTTACAGAAACTTCTGACAAGACAGGATTTTTTGCATGGAAGCTGCCGGCAGGGGAGCTTATTGAGCTTAAGGGTGATGTAAGATTTAATGATGTTGTGTTCGGATATGTGCCTGAAAAGAGGGTACTTAACAAGATTTCGTTGTTTGCAAAGCCAGGACAGAAGATAGCATTTGTTGGTTCGACAGGAGCGGGAAAGACTACTATTGTTAATCTTATAAACAGATTTTACGATATCCAGTCAGGTACGATTACTTATGACGGCATTGATGTAATGAATATTGAGAAAGACGACCTGAGGCGTTCACTTGCAATGGTAATTCAGGATACACATTTGTTCACAGGAACTATTGCAGATAATATAAGATATGGAAAGCTTGATGCAACTGATGAGGAAATCAGGGAAGCAGCTAAGATTGCCAATGCTGATTCATTTATAACAAGACTTCCCCAAGGGTATGACACGATGCTTACTGCTGATGGCAGCAATCTTTCGCAGGGACAGAGACAGCTTCTTGCTATCGCGAGAGCAGCGATTGCCAAGCCGCCGGTGCTTATTCTAGATGAGGCGACAAGCTCGATTGATACACGAACTGAGCGGCTTATTGAGAATGGCATGGACGCAATAATGGAGGGAAGAACAGTATTTGTTATCGCTCACAGACTTTCGACAGTAAGAAATTCTAATGCTATAATGGTTCTTGAAAAGGGCGAGGTAATCGAGCGAGGCAGTCACGATGAACTGCTTGAGCAGAAGGGCAGATATTATCAGTTGTATACAGGACAGTTTGAGCTTGATTAGACAGTGTCGTATACCGCATGAAATCAGTGCTTAAGAGGGGAAATGTAATTATGGATAATGAAATTAAAAATGTGTTCTTTGATATTGAAATGCTTCGAAGACGGCTGATAAGGCCATTTTTTATTGAACTTGGGCTTACAGTTGGCCAGGGGCAGCCAAGAATTCTTAAGGAATTAAGAGAACATGGGATTATGAATCAGAAAGAGTTGGCGGATGCTTGCCTTATGGATGTAACTACGATGTCAAGAACATTAGACAGAATGGAAAAGGATGGTCTGTTAAAGAGAGAAAATAATCCGGCAAGCAGAAGGTCGTGGAATGTGTTACTTACTGATTATGGCAGCCAGAAGGCTGATGAAGTTATCAGGATATTTAACAGAATTGATAATGTTATATATAATGGATTCAGTGAAGAAGAGGTGCAGACACTATCTGTTATGGCAGGCAAAGTTGAGAAAAACCTCTGGGAGGCAATTAAGAATGAAGAGCATAGATAAAATTAAGGATATATCTTGTTGGTAAGAGCCGGAAACCTACTAGATAGAGAGATATTAGGATATTAGTAGGTCCATTGGATGTGAGATGTATGGCATGTAAGGTCTGGAAACCTACTAAATAGAATGATATATGAAATTTAGTAGGTGTTTTGGATATGAAATCTGTCTTTGAACAACAGAATAACTATAAAAAGACCTACTATATTCGATGAGAACATCAAGATAGTAGGTCTTTTAAACAAAATTCATATGTAATTGTAAGAATTAAACCTACTAGATTAAATCCTATGAAGCTTTTAGTAGGTTTTGCCAACATCCCCGTCCACAAGAATACGAATTACAGACTTACCTTCTTATCAAGAAGCACAGCACTTCCGAATGTGCATGCAACCACCATTAATAACTGGAATATGGTAGCTGGAAGGCTTGACATTAATGCCTGGGATAAGCTGTCTGGATTCTTATAAAGTTCAGGCAACAAAGAAGAAATCTTAATTGTTGCATATGCAAGGACACAGAATAATACAACTGAGATAAATCCTTTAATCTTCTTGTTCTGCAAGGCAGTTGAAGATAGTGTTATGGCAAAGTATGCAAGTGATATAAGGAAGAAGAAAGCTATAAGGAATGATATTATTCCAGCTACAATATTAATAATTATATTGACAACATCAATACCCATAATCTTTAACATTTCTGAGAAATTCTTGAGTGCGTCAGCCAGGTCACCAAAGACACCAGCCATCATGAATATATCAAGAACTCCGAAGCCGATGAATATTGCTGAAATTCCTATTCCAATAATCAGTGTATAGAGCAGTTTTGATGTAATTATGCTAAGAGATGAATTAGGTGTCATAAATATCAGGTAACTGCTTTTGCTTGAAAGTTCTCTATAATATGTTACAACTCCAAATATAAATACAATAAAATAACTTACAGAGGCAGCTATTATTAAAAGTCCTCCGAAAAGGCTTGTATAGTTAAGATTTTCAGTCAGGCAGAAAAACATAAACAGAGCCTGAAGTACACAGATAATACCTGCCACGATTCCTATACCGAGAAGATTCTTTCTCAATTCGTATTTTGTTAATTTTAACATTGAAGATTCCCCCTTTTAATATGCATAAATGCGTTTGTACTGGTCAACGATTGACATGCCCGAAGCTGTTCGTAAATTTTCAGCATCTCCCTGTGAAACAATCACACCGTCTTTGATAAATACTGCGTAGTCAATAACAGCTTCAAGCTCATCAACAAGGTGGCTCGACATGATGATAATCTTATCAGGTGAAGCCTTGCTGATTACCGCATTGATAACCTGCTCTCTTGCAACAATATCAACACCGTTAAGTGGTTCATCAAGCATAATAACAGATGCATTTCTTGAAAGATTAACAGCAAGCTTAAGCTTAGCCATCATTCCTGATGACATCTTGCTGGCTTTCATGTCAGGCGTAAGCTTCATCTCATTAAGATAGTTGTAGTACTGGTCAAGTGAGAAATCCTCAAAGAAATCAGCATAATACTTTCCAATATCAGCACAGCTCATATAGTTATAAAAATAACTTTCAGTAGGCATATAAGCTATGTGTTTCTTAGTTTCTACTCCTATTGGAACACCTGAAAGAGTGATGTCCCCGGAAGTGGGTTTTACCAGACCTGCTATCATCTTCATTAAAGTTGTTTTACCGCTTCCGTTAGAGCCGAGCAGAGCGTATATTCTGCCAGGCATGAAGTCGATGGAAACACCATTAACGGCAGTCATCTTCATATACTTTTTAGTAACATTTTTACATTGCAGCATAATTAAATCCCTCCATATTTTATTCGTGATAATTCTTAATGAGATTAATAATCTCATCTTTAGAAAAACCAAGGCTTGTCATTCCGGAAATGAAAGTCTCAATCATTTCACTGGAAAGTTCTGCCTTTAATGTATCAATCAGATGCACATCCTCTGATACAAATGTGCCAAGACCTCTTTTGGTATAGCACAGACCACACTGTTCAAGTTCATTGTATATTCTTGCAGCAGTGTTAGGATTGACCGTGTACTGTACGGCAAGTTCCCTGGTTGATGGAAGCTTGTCGCCAAGCTTAATCTCACCGGTAAGAATTCTTTTTTTAATATCATCGATTACCTGAAGATAAATTGGTATATTAGCCTTATAGTCCATAATCCCTCCTCCTGTAATAGTAATGTACACATGACACGTACCTGCGTACTAGCACAATAGTACACTATAACAATATAACTGTCAACAGGAATAATAAAAATAGTAAAATTTTTAAAAATGGTGTATGATAACTTAGAAAAAATGTAGAAGGAATACAGTATTTATGACGGTTCAGCAGGCATATAAAATATTTGATGTCAGATCAGATATTACTAAGATGGAATTGAAGAAGCGGTACAGACGGCTTATGCATATGGTGCATCCGGATGCTGTGCTAAACAGAGATAAATCAAACAAAGAAAATGTATATAGATACAGTGCATATGAAATTAATGAAGCATATACTGTTCTTTTCAATCAGACTGGACAGGAATCATTGAAGAGTAACTATAAATATGATTATAAATATTCCGAATATGATGAGAAATATTATGGCACTGATCAGGAAAATGAAGAATATGATTTTACAGCTCCAGAGAATGAACATGCCTTTTGCCAACGCAATGTGTATCATTATGCTGAAGATTACAATGGCAACAACATTGGAAGATTTAAGGTTGCACGAGGCAGATATATGTGGATGCCAGATGAGGATTTTAAGTTGTTTCTGCGCAGTATATATGAATGTAGTGAGGAACTTCTTAACAGAATTGATGAAGAAACAGGAAGAGTGCATGATTCAGAATACAAAATCATATATCAGGCAGAACTTGCATACCTGTTAGCACAGCAGTTTACTGCAACATCAGATACATTGGGAAATATTCTTACATCAATTGATGATGCTGCAAATGTATTTTATGTCGGAGCAATGCTTGAAATGTCACCTGAATCTGGATTTATCAAAGCTGGAATGAAGCTGTTTCCGGCAGGAATAAAAAAGCATAGACTGTATTTAATGACTCGTTCGGGAAAAGAAGCGGGATACATATCATTTAAAGATGACAGATTATATTATGTGCTTATTCCGATACTTGAGCAGAAGCGTGCAATGGTAAAGATAGAAGTATCTTCGAAGCAGGACAGACATAATACAATGGGAGAGAAGAAATATAAGAACATTGATTTGTGGGTTAAAATCGGAAATGATGCAACATTTCCTGAAAATATTAATATGAGAATTGAAGATTTGCTTAACAGCTACCATGAAAGCAAGTAAAAGTGGTAAGAAAAGCGGTCATATCAGAACAGAATCTGATGTGACCGCCTTTATCATTTAATTCTTAGATTGTGCGTCAGTGTTGTTGTCCTGACTGTCTGACTTGGCTCTGTCAAGCCACACACCAAGTCCACAGGCAGCAACAGCAAGAACAATGACGATACCGACTGTTATATTACCTAACATATTATTATTCATCCTTTCAAACTTAGTCAAACATAGATATTCCGAAACGAAGCTTTCTGTAAAATTTATATACAATGGTCCCGAAAATACCTACAGTTATTCCAACGGTGGATGCAACAGATACACCTCCACCCAGAATAATACCGATTATCATTAAAATATTCATATTTATTGCCTCTTCACATAGTTGTTTAATATTACTGATAATATATAAAAATAATGTATTACCAGAAAATGTTCTGATTTAATGATAATCTGTTATTTTTTGCCGTCAGTCTGGTGGATATAATTAAGAGTGACAGTGGTGCTGCATGTGATAGAATCATGAATTACGCCTGTCTGTTTGAAATAGATACTGATACCGATAGCTGCACACAGACCGCAAAGTAAGAATTGGAATATGCGTAATACATTGCGGGAACTGCTTCTGTCTGCTGTAAGATTGGTGATTGATGTTCTCACAAGTCCAAGCATTTCAGTTGTACATGGCATGGTATCACTGACAGAGGCTTTTGGTGTAGCGAATACCTTAGCTTCTGATACAGAAAAAGAGTCCACTTCAGGAATATTCACACGAGCCCTGTCGAGGCACATGCCAATAAGGAAAAATGTTATTACAAATATGCAGCTTAACAGTCTTTTAAAGCTTTTCTTCATAAGAACATCTCCTTTCCAAAGTGAATCCCATCTGCTTTACTATATCATATTCAGCAGAGGGAATAAAGAGAAAATATATGTGAAAATGTATATTTTACAATGTTTGACAATCTAATGTGAAATAGGTAAAATACATATAAATATATGCATTTTGGAACATGAAAATGCATCGTGAATCAGGAGGAATTTAATATGGCATGTTTTATAGTACCAGGTACTGAAGCTATCGTTACAACAGCGATAACTAAGATTGTTGAAAAGAAAGAGAAGAAGGAAATATGTTCGTGCGAGACAGAAGGAGCTGTAGAAGCAGTTAAGGAAGAAAAGGTGCTTCCATTTTCAAGAAAGCTAAGATGGCTTAATAATATGCTTTGGGGAGGAACAGCTTTACTTGCATTCGAGCATGTATGGCATGGAGAAGTTACTCCTTTCTTTCCATTCTTAACAGCAGCAGGCAATGCTCAGGATGCTGTGCAGATGCTTAAAGAGATGGCAACTGCCGGTGTTGGCATGGCAGTGGTTGTTACAGCTGTGTGGGTCGGCATGGTAGCAATAGCTTCCGGAGTAGAAAAGAAAGCAGCTAAGGAAGCAGAAGTTAAAGGATTGGAGAGATAATTATGACGTTACTTATAGCTGTATTCGCAGCGGTTATAACTACTATTATATGGTACACTAATGACAAGCGTTCTCAGTTAAAGCTAGGAACACTTGCGCTTATGTACTGGGGTGCATCACTTATGTGGATGGTAGATGCAGTTGTGGAATATATTGAACTGGGGGCAGAGTATTTTACTCCGGCATCATCAGATATGCTTAATGACGCATTTTTGGGCTTATCAGTGGTAGCTTTCGGACTTATCATATGGATTGTCATACTTATGGTTAAAGATCCGCTTGGAGTAGTACGCAAGACTGTACTTAATAAGTAAAGAAGATTGTTGGGATATGGATTTTAAGAGAAAAGAACTTGCTAAAAATGCTAAGAAGAACTTAAAAAAACATTACTGGCTGTTAGTAGCAGTCTGCCTTTTTGCGGCTTTCATTGGCTCTGAATTTACAGAGACAATGGAAGCCTTTAAAAGTTTAGGAACAGTTAATAATGAAATTCAGGGAGCAGCATCAATTGAAGCAAATGTTGATACTGTCGCTAACAGTTCGGTTGTAAGTTCTGTGGTTCAGGCAATGGGCGCAGTAATCACGGGTGACGATGATTTTGGAAGGACGCAGTCTGATGCGAAGGTTTCTGAGGCCAAAGACAATGCAACCAAGGTATTGGGAAGAACAAGAGGTGTATTTGCATCAATAGTTAATGGCATAACATCTGGAGGAATTGTGTTTACATTTGTGGATTCACTATCATCAGTCATAAGTTCAAGAAGAGCAGTAGTGCTTATACTTCTTATAGCGGCACTTATGGTATATGTGTTTATAACATTTTTTATCAAGAAAACTTATCTTGTTATATCAAGAAGAATAGTGCTTGAAACGCGCACATATGATACTGTTCCACCTGGAAAGTTCATGTTTCTTCTCCGCGTAAAAAGGTGGATGAAGGCATCGTGGGTGCTTATTGTCAATAATGTATATGAAATATTATGGTCACTTACAATTGTGGGTATATTTGTGAAGCATTTTTCATACATGCTGGTGCCATATATTATCGCGGAGAATCCTGATATGAAGGCAAATGAGGCTATAACCTTATCAAGAAAGATGATGAAAGGCTACAAATGGAGGGCGTTTCTCTATGGAGTATCATTCATTGGCTGGACAGTGATTGGAATGGCAACATTAGGTGTTGTGGGGGTTCTGTTTGTGAATCCTTACAAAGCTGCATTTTATGCAGAATTCTATGCAAATGTAAGAGCAGTATATCTTGAAAAAGAACCAGAGGCGGTTCAGTGGCTTAATGATTCATATCTGTATGAAAGACCATCAGAAGAGCAGCTTAAAAATGTATATGCAGATGTATTTAAACTTATAGACAGCCCACAGCCACAGATTGATTTTGATGATTACCACAATTCGAGAATAGGAAGATTGAAGAAATTAAGAGTATTTTTAGCCAACACATTTGGCATAATACTTATTAACAGCAAGGCTGAGCTGGAATTTGAAGAAAAAAAGAAGGAAATGCTTCGTATGAGTAAGAATAAAGCAGAAGCAGTTGGAAAAGCCTATCCTGCCCGTCTTTTCAATCTTAAGGAACACAGAGTTGACCTTGAAAATACAGTGTATATGCGTAATTATTCAATACCATCGCTTATACTGATATTCTTTTCATTATGTTTTGTGGGATGGATATGGGAGGTTACGTTTCATCTGATATCGTCACATACATTTGTAAACAGAGGTGTTCTTCATGGACCATGGCTTCCTATATATGGTTCAGGTGGGATACTCATACTGATATGTCTTAAAAAATTAAGAAATAAGCCTGTTGTGGAATTCTTTGCATCAGTAGTTTTATGCGGATTTGTTGAATATTTTACATCGCTGTATCTGGAAATCAGCTGCGGAAGAAGATGGTGGAATTATAACGGGTATTTTCTTAACCTTAATGGAAGAATATGTGCTGAAGGTCTTTTAGTATTTGGACTTGGAGGAGTTGCAATCGTATATATTATTGCACCGCTTCTTGATAATTTCTTCAGAAAGATTAAACTGAGGGTTGTTGGTGCAGTGTGTGCGGCATTGATAGTTGCATTCATTGTGGATATGGTATATTCCAAAAAGAATCCTAATACGGGTAAAGGAATATCAACATTTAATGATAATACACCAGAATATATGCTGGCAGAAATGTATCAGGGGGCAGAGGACAGGTATGAGGATAGAATATCTTTTAATCAGAAATTTTAAATCAATCAGAGAACTTGAGATTAATGATATTGAAGATGTACTGATTCTTGTTGGCAGAAATAATGCAGGAAAGAGTGTGGTTCTTGACGCAATAAGAGCGGTTACCGGGGATTATGAAGTTTCATTAAGAGATTTCAATGATAACGAAGGTAATATAAGCATTACAGTTCGCATCAGTATTGAAGATGAGGATCTGGCTGTATTGTATCAGAAGGGACAGGTCAGTTCTTTTAAGCATTATGACTTGTGGTATAAGGATTTTTGCAATAAACTTCCATCGTTAAAGGATGGTATTCTTGAATTTGAATATGTATATAGCCGTGATGGTAAGATTAAGTACAGGGACGGAGTTAAGAAGAACAATATTTATATAAAAACAGTCCTTCCCAGAATATTCTATGTTGACCACGAAAGACGTAAGTCATCAATTCAGGAAGATCTTATCATGCTGCAGGGTGGAACTGAATATGCAGACCTTAAAGATAACGTGTGTATATTTGATAAGCATAAGATGTGTAATCAGTGCTTTAATTGCATAGGAATTATTAACCGCAAGAAACCGGAACAGTTATCTTTATTAGAAACAGCGAGACTTATGCAGTATAAGCTGTTTAATTTTAATCTTGCTAATTTTGAGAACAAACTTAATGAAAAATTTAAGAACAATGGTGGCATTGGAGAAAGAATTCATTATCAGATTACATTTGATGCAGAAAAACTCATGCATGTTGATACAATTGTTCACAATGAAATGCGTGACACTGATGGGGATGTCAATGACCTTTCTGATGGACTGAACAGTATCTACATTCTATCACTGCTTGAAACCTATGCGGAATATGGAAGTACTGTGCCATACATTATTCTGATTGAAGATCCGGAAATATATCTTCATCCTCAGTTACAGAAGATAGCAAGTGAAATTCTGTACAAGCTTTCAAGAAAGAATCAGGTTATATTCTGCACGCATTCACCGCAGATGTTATTTAACTTTACTACAAGACAGATTCGTCAGGTGATTAACGATAGAGATAATAATACAGTTGCTACTCCGGAGGCGGATATAGATGATATATTAGATGATCTTGGGTATGCTGCCAATGACCTTATGAATGTGAGCTTTGTATTTATAGTGGAAGGAAAACAGGACAGAAGCCGTCTGCCGCTACTTCTGGAGAAATATTATTCAGAAGTTATAGATGAGAATGGCAATCTCAATCGTATAGCGATAATTGCAACTAACAGTTGTACAAACATCAAGACTTATGCCAATCTGAAATATATAAATACATTATATCTTAAGGATGAGTTCCTTATGATAAGAGATGGAGATGGTAAGGATGCTGACCGTTTAAGAGACCAGCTTACCAACTACTATAAGCAGCGTGCAAAGCAGGATTATGGCAATCTGCCAAGAGTAACAGACCGTAATGTGCTTATATTAAAATATTATTCATTTGAGAATTATTTTCTTGACCCTGAGATAATGACTAAAATAGGCGTCGTAAAAAGTGTAGACCAGTTCTATGATATATTATATGCCAAATATAAAGAATACCTGTACCGCCTTGTCAGCACTAAGAATATGTTAGAAAAACTGAACATAACAATTGAGACAAAACAGGACATCATAGACAACATGGAGAATATCAGAAAATATGTCAGAGGACACAACCTGTATGACATATTCTATGGACGTTACAAGGGTGAGAAAGAAAATGCAATATTAAGAGCGTACATAGACGCAGCTCCAAGGGAGAATTTTGATGATATATTCGATGCAATTGATAATTTTGTGTACTTTAATAACCGAAAGAATTAATTAAAAAATTGTATTAATCCTAAGGGCGTCTAACTACCGTTGCATCTATCTATGATACATGTTCTCATGGATTCCTGCATCTAGTGTGAGTAAATGCCGCCATCTATAGAGTTTATTACAGTGCTGGAAATCAAACGCGCTTCGCTTGAACGAGATTTCCAGCACTGAACTTTTATAGATAGCGGCATTAACTTGCACACGATTCGGAATAAATCGAACATGCACCATAGAGAGACACAACGGCAGTTAGACACTCTTATTAATGCAGTAATTAGTTGCATGACTTATTAATTAAGTCAGAATACCAGTACGCAGAATCTTTAGGGATTCTCTGCTGGGTTTCATAATCTACATAGATTAAACCGAATCTTGGGTCGTAGCCGCTGTGCCATTCGAAATTATCTGTGAATGACCAGTGGAAGTAGCCGAGTATCGGAACACCGGCTTTATACGCTTTCTCAAGGTCTGTGAGATATCTTGTCAGAAAGTCGATACGGTTGCTGTCGTGGACTTTGTCATCAAGACTTATGATATCGTTGCAGGCAAGACCGTCTTCGAATATGTATATTGGAAGATTATACCGCTCATACATGTATCTTATACCATAATTCATAACTCCTGGAGTTACAGGCCAGCCAAGTGCTGTTCTTGGACTTCCAGGCTTTTTCTTTATATGTCCTGTGACACTTACCTCGTGACCGTTATATACATTGATTCCTAAGAAATCTATAGGCTGGTGCATCAGTTCTGAATCTCCGTCTTTAACGAATGGGAGTTCTTTATAATGTCCGATTTTTTCAAGACCTTTTTCAAGATGTAATCCTGTTCCTGCAATATCGGGGTACCTGCCAAGGCATGTCATATCGCAGAATATAGTGTGGTTAAATGTCATGTTTCCGGTAACAATCTTGAAACTTTCAGCTCTTGCAGCATCAATATCTTCATCACATTCACTTGCAGGAAAACACAAGTCGCCAGTGCTTGAAAAACCAGTCTTTATTGGCTGCTTTGCAACGGCACGCATTCTTGTGACAGCAAGACCGTGTGCAAGTGCAAGATGGTGTATGACTGACAGCACGCTGATGCAGTCCAGCTTCTTTCCGGGAGCATGAAGTCCATTCATATATCCAAGACCTGAGATTATCTGTGGCTCATTGATAGTTGCGATATTAACGACTCTGTCAGAAAAATGCTCACATATAAATTCTGCATAGTCAGCAAATATATAAGCTGTCTGTCTGTTCAGCCATCCGCCATTATCTTCAAGTGCCTGTGGCAGATCCCAGTGATAGAGTGTTATAAAAGGCTCTATACCGTTTTCAAGACAACAGTTTACAATATTATCGTAGAAGTCAAGTCCGGCTTGGTTGAAATGCACATTGCCGTCAGAATCCTTTACAATACCATCTGGAAAGATTCGTGTCCATGAAATTGAAAAGCGGTATGCCTGAATACCTAAGCTTTTCATAAGTACAATATCTTCACGATAGCGGTGATAGTGGTCGCAGGCTTCGTTACCATTCTCGTTGTGTGCGATATTGCCTGGCTTATTAGAAAATGTATCCCAGATAGAAACACCTTTGCCATCTTCGGCAAAGGCTCCCTCTATCTGATATGAACTTGAGGCAGTTCCCCATAAAAAGTTCTTATCAAACATAAGTATTCTCCTTAAATATCAGATATTAACAATTACATTGAATTCTTTAGTGTCAGCATTGAAAGGCACTGTGTTTCCTGTCATTTCATTACCATTGACAATAAGAGAAGAAACTCTTTCGTGCTTAGTATTGCTGATGGTGATATTATATGTTGCACCTCTGAATTTTCTTGTGATTGTAAGTTCCTTAATAGAATCCGGCAGACAAGGGTCAATGGTGAGTCCTCCAAATGAAGCTCTTACACCAAGTATATATTGAGAAATGCTTGTAAATGTCCATGCAGCAGTGCCTGTAAGCCAGCTGTTTTTGGCTTCACCAAATCTTGCTGCATCTTTGCCGGCAATCATCTGTGAATATACATAAGGTTCAGTCCTGTGTATCTCACTTATTTCTTCAAGGTATGCCGGACATATTTTCTTGTATGTTTCGAATGCTCTGTTTTTATCATCAACAACGGTTTCAGCAATAGATACCCACGGATTATTATGACAGAATATTCCGGCATTTTCTTTGTATCCAGGCGGATAAGAAGATACCTCGCCAAGTTCAAGATGATATGACCTGTAAGCTGGTTGTAAAATCATGATTCCATACTTGGTATCAAGAATTTTTTCTACTGAATCCATAGCTTTCTGTGCGAGTCCTTCTTTGACACCTATACCTGCCATAACACAGAAGCCCTGTGGTTCAATGTATATCTGTCCATCTTCACATTCATGTGAACCAACCTTACGGCTTTCAGCATCATATGCACGAAGGAACCATTCACCATCCCAGCCTGCATCAAGAACAGCTTTATACATGTCATCAACATGGGAACGTACAGCGTTTTCTTCCTCTGTAAGACCTGATATGTGGCATATGTCTGCATATTCATTGCCATATTTTACATACATTCCAGCGATAAATACCGATTCAGCAACAGGTCCTTCTGATGGTCCGGTAGTCTGGAAAGATTCACCCGGAGCAGAAGAGAAGCAGTTTAAGTTGAGACAGTCATTCCAGTCAGCTCTTCCGATAAGTGGCAGCTTATGCGGTCCAAGATGAGTAGTTGTATAATTAAAGGATCTTCTTAAATGTTCCATAAGCGGCTGAGCCTTACCTGCATCGCAGTCAAATGCTACATTTTCATCAAGAATGCTGAAATCGCCTGTTTCTTTAAGATATGCAGCTGTTCCTGCTATAAGCCATAAAGGATCATCATTAAAGCCAGAACCAATATCAGAATTACCTTTCTTAGTTAATGGCTGATACTGATGATAAGCACTTCCGTCCTCAAACTGTGTAGCAGCAATATCAAGAATTCTCTGTCTTGCTGAATCAGGAATAAGATGTACGAAGCCAAGTAAATCCTGGCAGGAATCTCTAAATCCCATACCGCGTCCGGTTCCAGATTCATAATAAGAAGCGGATCTTGACATGTTAAATGTTACCATGCACTGATACTGGTTCCATATATTAACCATACGGCAGAGCTTCTTGTCTTCTGTGTCAATAATATAAGACGAGAGAAGATGAGTCCAGTAATCTTTTAAAGCAGCAAGAGCTGTATCAAATTTTGCCGGAGTGTTGTATTTTTCAAGAAGGGCATATGCAGGTTCTTTGTTAATGATTCCGAATGATTCCCACTTCTTATCATCAGGGTTCTCTGCATATCCTATAATGAATACATATTCTTTCTCTTCGCCCGGCTCAAGGTCGATATCGATTCTGAAAGATCCAACAGGTGACCATCCGCTTGCAATAGAATTATAAGATGTACCTTCTTTAACAGCTTTAGGCATTGCAGGACTTCCGTATGTACCTATGAAACTTTCTCTGCTTGTATCGAAACCGCTGGCAGCAGTGCTGACGGCATGAACAGCATAATGGTTACGCCGTTCACGGTATTCTGTCTTGTGATATATTGCTGACATGGCAGCGGTGCCAATATTAATCTCCGGCTGAACTTCAACTTCGCCTGTGCTGAAGTTACGCTGGAAGTTGTTGCAGTCATCAACTGCATTCCATAAACAGAATTCTATATAAGAATATACAGATAAATGTTTAGCAGCATTTCCTGTGTTCTTAATAGTAAGTTTATCAAGCTCGCAATTATCTCCGATAGGAACAAGAGCAGTCTGTGTAGCCTTGATGTCATTCTTAGATGAAGAAATAACTGTATATCCAAGTCCGTGACGACATGTATAATCCTCAACTGGTGTCTGGGATGGCTGCCATCCAGGATTCCATATGGTATCCTCATCTTTAATATAAATGTAGTGGCCGTTGTTATCTAAAGGAGAATTATTATAGCGATATCTTGTGAGTCGGAGCAGCTTGGCATCCTTATAGAAACAGTATCCTCCGCCAGTATTGCTCTTAAGACTGAAAAAATTCTCACAGCCTAAGTAATTAATCCATGGCAATGGAGTTTCTGGTCAGACCGCCGATCAGCAGCGGAAGATTGAGCTGCAGGGGCAGGAACATGCCCAGTGCGAATGGAAGGGCCGGAATACCGATGCCGGTGAGTACCAGCGCGAGGACTGCGCCGCAGAAATAGAGTACCCAGGGAGCCGTTCCGCCCTGCATCAGGGGTTGGATCACGGCGGCCATGGCATTGGCCTGCGGAGCTTCCAGCGGGCTGCCGGGGCCGAAGCCGTAGGTTTTGTTCAGAATAATCATCACGCCTGCGACGGTAGCGGCCGAAACGAAGACGCCGAGGAATTTCCAGCTCTCCTGTTTTTTCGGCGTGGTGCCGATCCAGTAGCCGATCTTCAGGTCGGTGATGAAGCCGCCGGCGGTCGAGAGGGCCGTGCAGACCACGCCGCCGATGATCAGTGCGGCGGTCATGCCGGCCGTACCGTTCAGGCCGATGCTTACGAGTACCAGCGACGCGAGGATCAGCGTCATGAGGGTCATACCCGAAACGGGGTTGCTGCCGACGATGGCGATGGCGTTGGCTGCGACCGTCGTGAAAAGGAACGAGATGACGAAGACGATTAGCAGCGCCACGGCCGTCTGCCCCCAGTTGCCCAGAATGCCGAACTGGAAAAAGAAGAAGGTGGTGGCGAGCGCCGCGATCAACGTAGTGAGAATCGTGCGCATGGTCAGGTCGCGCTGGGTGCGCGGTACGTTCGTTTCGGCTTTTTTCTTGCCCGAAAACTCGCTGACGGCGAGCCCCATCGCCTGTTTGATGATGCCGCTCTGACGGATGATGCCGATAAGCCCGGCCATGGCGATTCCGCCGATACCCAGCGGACGACCGAAGGTCTGGTACAGCTCTTCGGGGGACATGCCTGCGCCCGTGGCGGTCGAACCGACCACCGGAACGACGAGCAGCCAGATCAGGAACGAACCGGCGGCGATGATGGCCGAATATTTCAGTCCGATGATGTAACCCAGGCCGAGCACCGCAGCACTCGTATTGACTTTGAGCAGGGTTTTGAACTTATCGGCGCAGAGGGTGCCCCAAGCCGTCATGCGGGTCGAGATCTCTTCCGTCCAGAGGCCGAAGGTGCTCGCTGCGAAGTCGTACAGACCGCCCACCAGTCCGGCTACGGCCAGCAGCTTGGCCTGATTGCCGCCTTTTTCGCCCGATACGAGCACTTCGGTCGTGGCCGTCGCCTCCGGGAAGGGGTACTTGCCGTGCATCTCCTTGACGAAATATTTGCGGAAGGGGATGAGCAGCACGATGCCCAGGATACCGCCCAGTACCGACGAGAGGAATACTTTGTAGAATGCGGTTTCCAAACCGAGGATGTAGAGCGCCGGCAGGGTGAAGATCGCTCCGGCGACGATGATGCCCGACGAGGCGCCGATCGACTGTATGATGACGTTCTGTCCCAGCATGTTTTTTTTGCCCAGCATGTTGCCGACGCCTACGGCGATAATGGCGATCGGTATGGCTGCTTCGAACACCTGGCCGATGCGCAGGCCCAGATAGGCTGCGGCGGCGGAGAAGAGAACGGCCATCAGCAGGCCCATCGTAACCGAATAGGGAGTGACCTCCTTCGGCTTGGCGTCGGCCGGCATCATCGGGACGTACTCTTCGCCCGGTTTGAGTTCGCGGTACGCGTTGTCGGGCAGAGATTGAGAGGGTTTGGTTTGTTCCATTGCGTATGTAGGTTTTCGTTAAAATTTCGAGGCAACTTACAAAAGTAGGTTTTTCTTTCAGAAAATCAAACGCAATGGCTCCTAAAAATGCGGCAATTCGTATTGCCGGGGCATTTTTCGGTTCCGGTCGTCGAAAAGATGATTATCGCCCGGCGGCATGCGATGGCGCGGAATCCCTGGGTCGGAGCCGGCGTTTCGCTGCGCCGGCAGAAGGTCATATCCGGCGGATGAAATCCGCCATGACCGACACTAACTTTTCGGAAACAGGCGCGGCAGCATCCATATAAATAGTCGTTTTTTGCCGTTGAGGATCGGTCACTTCGCTCTGTTTCAGCAGGTGGGTCATCCCTTCGATGATGACTTTGTCGGCGTCGGGCCGGGCTTGGGCCAGAGCTTCGGCATTGTCGGCGGATATCTGGATGTCGTTGTCGCCATTGACGATCAGGACCGGCTGTTTTACCTGCCGGATCACTTCGCGCGGGTCGTATTGCATCCACGAGATCAGGTAAGGCTGTACGGAAGGTCGGAAGATACCTTGTAAAATTGCGGGAATATCTTCGGTCGTTTTCCCTTGTTTGAGCCGGGAGAGGATGGACTGTACGTTGAGGATGAGTCCGGGATTGTAGGAGATCAGTTCGCGGGTGAGCTGGAATTGCAGGATTTCGTCGATCGGGTAGCCGGCTCCCGCCAGCGAGATGACGGCCGCGACGTCGGGCGATTCGGTCGCTGCGACCAATGCGACGAGCGAACCTTCGCTGTGCCCGGCAAGGATGATTTTTCGGAAGCCGCGCTCCTTGAGGTAATCCGTCAGGGCTTCGGCGTCGGCGATGTAGTCGGCCAGGCGCAGCCGGTCTTCCTGTTTGTAAAGTTCCGGATCTTGGTAACGGCTGCCTCCGATGCCCTGTTTGTCGTAGCGGAGCGAGGCGATTCCCTCTTTTTCGAGCGCACGGGCGAGCATGTAGTAGGTGTTGGTTATTAGGCCCGAGCCGCTGTTGCCGTTGCGGTCGGTCGGTCCCGAGCCGGCGATGATCAGCACCGCTGCGTCGCTTCCTTCGTCGGGTACGGTCAGCGTTCCGGAGAGTTTGCCCCAGGAACGGGAAACCGAGATTTCCTCCTCTTTGGACTGGGAGGGAAGCGCCGCAAGCAACAGCAGTCCGGCGATGAGGTATCTGAATGTTTTCATGGTCGCTGTGTTTGTTAATCGAATCGTTACAGGAGATCGGCGAGCCTCTCCAGTCCGATGCTGTGCGATCCTTTGACCAGGATCAGGGCCTGCGATACGGGATGTTTCCGGAGCTCTGCGGCCAGTACTTCCTGCGACGGGTAGAGAGTCGTGTCGGCGGGTCGGGATTCCAGGCTGCGGTAAGCCTTCGCGAAATGCGGTCCGACCAGCAAGATACGGGCATCGGGAATTTCGGCGGCGAGGGAGATGATATGGCGGTGTTCCGCATCCGACCAGTCGCCCAGTTCCAGCATATCGCCGAGGATCAGTATCTTCCGGGTGCAGCCTTCGAGCGGTTCCTGCCGGAAGTTGACGAGCGATGCCTGCATGCTCGAGGGATTGGCGTTGTAACAGTCGAGAATCAGGGTATTCTGCCCGGTGCGTATTTTTTGTGAGCGGTGGTTGTCGGGCCGATAGGAGCCTACGGCATAGCGGATGCGTTCGTCGTCCACGCCGAAATAACGCCCGACGGCGACCGCCGCAGCGACATTGAAGCGGTTGTAGTCCCCTTCGAGGTGGTGCTCCACGCCGTCGGCCAGCGTGGTCGGGTAACACTCCGCAGCCAGCGTTTCGCGTTCGGCCGCCATGGACATCAGGACCGGGTCGTTGGCAGGAACGAAAACGCGCCCTCCGGTCCGGGCGAGCCAGTCGTACAGCTCGCCTTTCCCGCGCCGGACACCCTCCGGGCCGCCGAAGCCTTCCAGGTGGGCTCGTCCGATGTTGGTGACGATGCCGTAGTTGGGTTCCGCGATCGAGCAGAGCAGGGCGATCTCCCCGCACGCGCTCGCACCCATCTCCACGATGCCGAACTCCACGTCGCGGGTCATTGCCAACAGGGTCAGCGGTACGCCGATGTGGTTGTTCAGGTTGCCCCGGGTGGCATAGACTTCGTATTTCTCGGCCAGTACGCGGCTGACCAGCTCCTTCGTGGTGGTTTTGCCGTTGCTGCCCGTGATGGCGAGGATCGGCAGCCCCAACTCCCGGCGGTGTTCCCGGGCGAGGGTTTGCAAGGTTTGCAGTGCGTCGTCCACGACGATCAGACGGTCTGCCTTGTCGGGGCGGGTGTTCGGGAGCGAGGGATCGTCCACGACGGCGTATGCCGCCCCCTTTTCGAGGGCGTCGGCTGCGAAGCGGTTGCCGTCGAACGACGCCCCCCGGAGTGCGAAGAATACGGAGTCGGGCTCGATACGGCGGGAGTCCGTCGAAATGCGCGGATGGCGCAGATACAGTTCATACAGGGATGACATCGGGGAAATCGAATATTTGGTCATGTTTTCCTTGTCCAAAAGAAGAGCGGAACGCTTGCCGATGGGAAGCCCGGCGAGGGGCATTTGCCTTTTCGGAAATCCCGGCGGCTCCGGAACCCGCGTCGGAGCGGAAATGTTGTGGCCCTTAAATATGTTTGTCGCCTTCGTTGTATTTCACTTCGTCGATGAACTTCTTGATGTTCTGTTCCTCGCTGCGCGGACAGATCAGCAGCACGTCCTCCGTATCCACCACGATGTACTCCTTCAGGCCGTTGATGACGGCTACTTTGCCTTCCGGGAGGGAGACGATGCAACTGCGGGTATTTTCGTCCGTATAGCATCCCTTCTCGGGTTTGGCGTTGGCGTAACGGTCCTTGCGGGCGTGCTGGTAGAGCGAGCCCCAGGTCCCCACGTCGCTCCAGCCGAACTCTCCGCGGCGTACATAGACGTTGTTCGCCTTCTCCATCACGCCGTAGTCGATCGAGATGGAGCGGCATTCGGAGAATACCCGGGCGATGGCTTCCGCTTCTTCTGAAGTGCCCAATACCGGCTGGATGTCCGAGAAGAGGGCGTGGTGCTCGGGCAGGTAGGTGCGCACCGCTTCGATGATGTCGCCGACTTTCCAGACGAAGATGCCGGAGTTCCAGAGAAATTCGCCGCATTGCAGGAACGTCTGCGCCAGCTCCAGGTTGGGTTTTTCGGTGAAACACTTGACCTTGCTGATGGTCCGGTCGTCCGATACCTGGATATAGCCGTAGCCCGTTTCCGGACGGGTGGGCTTGATGCCGACGGTCATCAGAGCCGCCCGGTCGTCGATGAAGTCGAGGCATTCGCCGATGATGGCGCGGAAATCCTCCTCGTTGAGGATCAGGTGATCCGCCGGGGTGACGATCATCTTCGCTCCCGGATCGCGCTTCTGCAGTCCGTAGGCTGCATAACAGATGCAGGGAGCCGTGTTGCGTCCGACGGGTTCGCAGAGTACCTGTTCCGGCCCGAGTTCCGGGATTTGTTCCAGCACGAGGTCTTTGTAGCGGGCGTTGGTCACGACCAGGAAATTTTCAGCCGGAGCCAGTTTTTCGAAACGCTCGTACGTCATGCGTATAAACGACTTGCCGGTGCCGAGGATGTCGAGGAATTGCTTGGGCTTGGATTGGCGGCTTTTGGGCCAGAAGCGGCTGCCGATGCCGCCGGCCATGATGACGCAATAGGTATGTTTGTCCATGATGAGTTGTTGCTGCGGTTTGTTTTTGAATGATTTCGGAATTTACGGCCGGCATCGCCGGATCGATCCATTAGACAAAGATAGCTAAAATTATTCTCGGATGAAAATTAAATATTGTTCGGTATGTTTTTGAAATGCGGATATTTGTCGGCCAGGGAAATTTTACGGATGATACGGACGAATCGTACAACGAACTATCCGGCACTTGGGAAAAAGTGCCGGATAGTGGATGTGGAGTCGAGAGATGCGGTTTACCGCAGTACGACGGTGACCGACATCGGACCGTGCGCCCCGAAGACCAGGGCCTGTTCGATATCTGCGGTTTTCGACGGTCCGGACATGAAGCATCCGTATTCGAAGTCGTCCAATTCCGGTCGGGCGAGAGCCTCGTGCATCGTATCGACCAGCGCATCGCGCGGGATGAGGATCATCAGGGCCGTGGCACCGAAATAGAGGGCTTTGTGGCGGATGTCCTGCCGGATCCATACCGCGCCGTTTTCCGCCACGCCGAAACAACCGTCGATTACGCCCAGGTCGATATCGATCAGCTTCCGGGCGTCGTCCACCGTGTCGGGGTCGATCGTGGCGTGTGCTTCGGGCAGGACGGAGGCGATGGTTTTGGCGTCGGGATAGTATCGGCGGATCAACTCTGTAAGGGGGGGGCCGTCTGCCGCGACGACCTGCCCGCCGGCCGCTTTCACGGCTTCGGCGAAGGCGGCCGTGCGATCTTCGAACCGCAGCGGAGTGAAGTCGAAAGCGGGGTAATCGACCGGAGGCATGGCGGCTCCGGCGATGCGGTTCAGTATTATTTCTTTGCTGTTCATCGTTCGGTCGGTTTTTCGGATTTGACTTTGCCCGCTTTCCACCGGGCGTTGAAGGTGCTTCGGGCGAAGTGGGGCATGTCGCGCCCGTAAGCATACCAGGGGTTCAACTTGTTGTTGAGTACGAAGCGGGGCAGGTATTCCGCGATGCGGGCCGCTCCGACAGCCGCGTAAAAACGGCCCGGACCGCCCATGGCGAAGTCCATACCTTTGACCATGAACTTTTTGTGCCAGTCGATCAGGTTCTTTTCGCCCATCTCCTGCCGCCACGCGTAGATCTGTTCTCCGAGGTCGATCTTGGCCGGGCATACGTCCGAGCAGGAGTAACAGAGCGAGCAGCCCGAAACATTGCCGCCGTACCGTTCGGGCGAACGGAGCATACCCAGGTTGATGCCCAGCGGTCCCGGGATGAAATACGAGTAGGAGTAACCGCCCGATCGCCGGTAAACGGGACAGGTGTTCATGCAGGCGCCGCAGCGCAGGCATTTAAGCATGTTGCGGTGCGCGGCGTTGGCCAGGGATTCCGTACGGCCGTTATCGACGATGATGACGTGGATCTGTTTGCCCGGTGCGGGACGTCGGTAGAGCGAAGTGTAGGCCGTTACGGGCTGTCCGGTGGCCGAGCGGGCCAGCAGGCGGGTGAAGACGGCGAGCGCCCGGTAGTCGGGGATCACCTTTTCGAGCCCCATGATGGCGATGTGCAGGTCGGGGAACGAAGTGCCGAGGTCCGCGTTGCCCTCGTTGGTGCAGACGGCGAACGCCCCGGCTTCCGCCACGGCGAAATTGACGCCCGTCATGGCGATGTCGGCGCCGAGGAACTTGGAGCGCAGGTGAATCCGGGCCTGGTGCGTGAGATAGGTCGGGTCGCTGTTGCCGGGTTCGGTATGCCACACTTTTTCGAAGAGGGCGCCGACCTCTTCGCGGCGGACGGCGATCGCGGGTAACACGATGTGGCTGGGCGGCTCGTGCAGCAACTGCATGATGCGTTCCCC
>ENA-USUM01000077-USUM01000077.1-human-gut-metagenome-genome-assembly--contig:-NODE-77-length-41242-cov-38.290004_pt1 | contig 41242 bp, 27 predicted proteins | sample MGYA00250063_ERZ773402 | MGnify/ENA primary metagenome ERZ773402 (study PRJEB29103, sample SAMN06112030) | human gut metagenome | biome: human gut; feature: ankylosing spondylitis patient; material...
GCGGTGCAGCCCGCCGCCTGCTCACACTGAAAACAAAACATCTGCTCGTCCATACAAAACTCCCTTTCTGCCATAAGATACTGCCAGTGTGGGCAGAGCGGGGCGGGGTTATACCAAAAAAGAGCCGCACCCCTGCGGGCGCGGCTCTGGGACGATGCGGTATGACTTAGTAGGTGATGCCCTGTGCCATCATGGCGGTGGCGACCTTCAGGAAGCCGGCGCAGTTTGCACCGACCATCAGGTTGCCCTCGGAACCGGCAGCGACGGAAGCGTCGTAGGAAGCGTGGAAGATGCCCTCCATGATGCCCTTCAGCTTGGCATCGACTTCCTCGAAGGTCCAGCTCAGGCGCTCGGAGTTCTGGCTCATCTCCAGGCCGGAGGTGGCCACGCCGCCGGCATTGGAAGCCTTGGCGGGTCCGTACAGGACGCCGTTGGACAGGTAGACCTCGATGGCCTCCGGGGTGCTGGGCATGTTGGCGCCCTCGCAGACCACGGTGCAGCCGCCCTTTACCAGAGCCTCAGCGGACTCCTTGTTGATCTCGTTCTGGGTCGCGCAGGGCAGGGCGATGTCGCAGGGGACAGTCCAAACCTGGGTGCAATCAGCCACATAGGTAGCACCGGCGTGGGTCTCGGCGTACTCCTTGATGCGGCCACGGCGCACTTCCTTCAGGTCCTTGACGTAGGCCAGGTCGATGCCGTTGGGGTCGTAGACGTAGCCGTTGGAGTCGGACATGGTCACGACCTTGGCACCCAGCTGGGTTGCCTTCTCGCAGGCGTAGATAGCCACGTTGCCGGAGCCGGAGATGACCACGGTCTTGCCCTGGAAGCTGTCGTTCCGCATGCACTTCAGGGCCTCGGCGGTGAAGTAGCACAGGCCGTAGCCGGTAGCCTCGGTACGAGCCAGAGAACCACCAAAGGTCAGGCCCTTGCCGGTGAGCATGCCGCCCTGGAAGCTGTTGGTCAGGCGCTTGTACTGGCCGAACATGTAGCCGACCTCACGGCCGCCGACACCGATATCACCGGCGGGGCAGTCCACGAACTGGCCGATGTGGCGGTACAGCTCGGTCATGAAGCTCTGGCAGAAGCGCATGACTTCCATGTCGCTCTTGCCGTGGGGGTCGAAGTCAGAGCCGCCCTTGCCGCCGCCCATGGGCAGGGTGGTCAGGCTGTTCTTGAAGGTCTGCTCAAAGCCCAGGAACTTCAGGATGCCCTGGTTGACAGAGGGATGGAAGCGCAGGCCGCCCTTGTAGGGGCCGATGGCGCTGTTGAACTGCACGCGGTAGCCGCGGTTCACCTGGACCTTGCCCTGATCATCGACCCAGGGCACACGGAAGCTGATGATGCGCTCCGGCTCCACCAGACGCTCGATCAGGCCGGCCTTCTCGTACTCGGGGTGCTTTTCCACCACGGGCTGGATGCTCTCCAGCACCTCACGCACAGCCTGCAGGAATTCCGGCTCGTTGGCATTGCGCTTTGCCAGGCCGTCGTACACGCGCTTCAGGTATTCATTCGTCAGCATAGTAGAATACTCCTTTTTCCCAATTACTCTATAAATTTTGAAAAAGACGAGGCCGCTCTGCCCGCCGCAATGCGTGCAGGGAACCGTCACCGGCTCCGGGCGGCCCCGGATTTCCACGCTTACACCGGCAGTCCGCAGCGCAGACTGCTTACGCTTTATTATTATAAAGCCTTTCCGGGGGATTTACAAGAGCGGAAAAGCAGAAAATGTTTCAAAAAAACAAACGAAAAGTTGAACCCGCTTCACAAAACGAAAAATAAAACCAAAAACCGGTGCAGAACCTTGTTTTTTAAAGCGGCAAAAGAATGTCTTTTGGTGGGGATGAATGCTGCTCCCCTCTGCGCCCCCTCCCGTGAAAAAGCAAATCCGGCGGGGCCGCAGCCCTGCCGGATTTGCAAAATCCAAAATAATGTTTCCGCTGAAGATGCCCAGAGCAACGCGGAGGGCATTTCAAATCGTCAGCCTTGCCGTAACCGTTACTTCTTCAGCAGCTTCTCGCAGGCGTCGGCGGCACCCTCCAGGAACTCGCCGCCGTAAGTCTCGATCATGCCGGCGTCCGACAGCTCGGCCAGCTTCGGGTCGATGGGGCACTTGGCCAGCACGGGCAGATGGTGCTTTGCCGCCACCTCGTCCACATGGCTGTTGCCGAACACGTTGATGTGCTTGCCGCAGTCCGGGCAGACGATGTAGCTCATGTTCTCCACGATGCCCAGCATGGGCACTTTCATCATCTCGGCCATGTTCACGGCCTTGGCCACGATCATGCTCACCAGCTCCTGGGGGCTTGCCACCACCACGATGCCGTCCACGGGCAGGCTCTGGAACACGGTCAGGGGCACGTCACCGGTGCCCGGGGGCATGTCCACGAACAGGAAATCCACGTCCTTCCAGACCACGTCGGTCCAGAACTGCTTGACCGCCCCGGCAATGACCGGGCCGCGCCACACCACGGGGTCCTCTTCGTTTTCCACCAGCAGGTTGATGCTCATCACGTCAATGCCCATGCGGCTCTGGATGGGCCAGCAGCCCTTTTCGTCGGCCATGGCGCGGCCATGGATGCCGAACAGCTTGGGGATGGACGGGCCGGTGATGTCGGCGTCCAGGATGCCGCAGTGGTAGCCGCGGCGGGCCATGGCACAGGCCAGCAGGGCGCTGGTCATGCTCTTGCCCACGCCGCCCTTGCCGGACACCACGCCGATGACCTTCTTGACGCGGCTGTGCGGGTTGGGGGCGTCGTGCTGGGGCGCTGCATCGCGGGAAGAACAGGCTGCACTGCAATTGGAGCAGTCATGGGTGCATTCTTCGCTCATTCTCTTTGTCGCGCACGGCAGGGGCAGGACCCGGGCTGTGCGCTTCCTCCTTGCTCAATATGCGGGCAGGGGCGTGCCCTGCCTGACCACTGTTAACTATACCATAAAAAGTGCGGCAAAACAACCCATGCCGCCGCTCATGTTTTGTGCCGGGGCCGCATAGGCTGGCAGCAGGGCAGAAAACCGGCGGGAGGGGTGCGCATGGGGCAGAAATACCGGCCAAACTACTGGAAGAACGCGGCCCTGCTCACCGGGTCGGACGTGGTGCTGCGTCTGGCGGGGCTGGGGCTGCGCATCGGGCTGGCCAACGCGCTGGGCGGCGAGGGCATGGGCCTGTACCAGCTGGTGCTGGCGGTGTACGGGCTGTTCGTCACGCTGGCTACGGCGGGCATCTCGGTGGCGGCCACCCGCCTGCTCACCGAGGAGCTGAGCCGGGACGCGGCGTCGGCCCGGGGCATGCTGCGGCGTCTGCTGGCGCTGGGGGCCGGGCTGGGGGTGCTGGCCATGGCGGCACAGGCGGGCCTTGCGGGGCTGGCGGCCAAGTGGTGGCTGGGGGATGTGCGGGCGGCGGGCGCGCTGCGGCTGTCGGCGCTGGGCCTGCCGTGGATGGCCGTGTCGGCGGTGCTGCGGGGGTTCTTTCTGGCCCGGCGGCGGGTGGGGCCCAACGTGGCCAGCCAGCTGGCCGAGCAGACGGTGCGCATCGGGGCGGTGGCGGCGGCCCTGTACGCCACACCGGGCCGGGATGCCGGGGAGCGCTGCACGCTGGTGCTGGGGGCCACCGCCCTGAGCGAGGCGGTGAGCTGCACCCTCATGGCCCTGTTCTGCCGGGGCGAGGCCCGGCGGTGCTTCGGCGGGAAGCGGGCGCAAACGCCCCCGGAGGCCTCCCGCCGCCTGTGGGACATCCTGTGGCCGGTGGAGGGCGGCCGGGTGCTGGCCAGCGCGCTGCACACGGCAGAGAACATGCTGGTGCCCGCCTGCCTGGCCGTCTACCTGACCGGGGCCGGGGGCCGGGCGGCGGCGCTGGAACGATACGGCGTGCTCAAGGGCATGGCCCTGCCGCTGCTCACCTTTCCCTTCGGGCTGCTGGGCAGTCTGGCCGTGCTGCTCATGCCGGAGATCACCCAGGCCCATGTGCTGGGCCAGACCGCCCGCCTGAACGCCCTGCTGGACCGGATGCTGCGGCTCACCGGGTTCTTCTCGGCGCTGGCGGCGGCGCTGTTCTGGTGCTGGGGGCCGGATGCAGCGGGGCTGCTGTACGGCAGTGCCGAGGCGGGGTTTTATTTGCAGGTGCTGGCCCCGGTGCTGCCGCTGCTCTATCTGGAAAGCATGGTGGACGGTGCCATGAAGGGGGTAGGGGAGCAGAAAGCCGCCTTCCGCTACAGCGTGTGGGACGCGGTGCTGCGGCTGGCGGGGGTGGCGGTGCTGCTGCCCCGGTACGGCATGCGGGGCTTTCTGGCCGTGATGCTGCTGTCCACCCTGTACACCTGCGCGGCCAACACCGGGCGGCTGCTGTGCTCCAGCGGGATGCCCCACGCCTTCCGGCGGTGGCTGGGCGCTCCGGTGCTGGCCGGGGCACTGGCCGCGGCGGCGGGCACCGGGCTGCGGCAGGCGCTGGCGCTGCCCCTTGCGGGGGCGTTCTGGCCCCGGCTGGCGGCATTGGGCGCGGGCGGATGTGCCACGGCGGGGGTGTTTTTGCTGGCGGCATGGCCGCTGGGGCTGGGGGAGGAGCTGGCGAGGATGCGGGGGACGATTTAGAATTGCCTCCGCTTTGCTCTGGCAATAATAGCGGTAATAAAATTTTTAGATTTGCAACTCTGGAAAATCTGCGGATTTTCCAGAGTTGCTTTTTCACGGGAGGGGCCATTCCGGGAAGCTGCATTTGCTGCTGTTGGCCTGCGGCCAAGACGCAGCGGGAATAGGTGCTTTTACGGGAAGCAGGCTCGCCCTCTCAGGCGCTGACGCGCCAGCTCTCCCAAAGGGAGAGCCTCTGGCGAAATCGCAGCGTTTGCCGTACTGCCAAGGCCTCTCCCTTTGGGAGAGGTGGACGCGAACAACGTGAGCGGACGGAGAGGGCGAGGCTGCAGACCTGAGAGGGTCCTCTCCACAAATTTCTGGACAGAGCACCGCATTCTGTGTATAATATATAGGATAAGGCCGCTGGGACTGCCGCGGCCTGTAAAATGGCGGCGGGCACTGCCCGCTCCCCGGAACAAAAGAGGAACCATTCGTGAACGAGAAACCCAAAGAGACCAGAGCGCGGGTCTACCTGCGCCGCGCTGTGCTGGCGGCACTGGATGCCGCCATCGTGGCGTTCAGTTTTTATTTTGCACTGCTGCTGCGGGCCGACGGTGCGGTGGAAGCCGCCTGGTGGCCCCACAACCTTGCCATCCTGTACCAGAACCTGCCCTGGATCGTGGCTGTGTATGTGGCCAGCTTTTTGCTGGGCGGGCTGTACTCGGTGCTGTGGAAGTACGCGGGCGAGCGCGACCTGCTGCGCCTTGCGGTCATGGTGGCGGTGCCCACCGGCATCGTGTATGTGGTCAACCGGCGGTGCATCCACGGTGTGCTGTTCAACTCGGCCAACTGCATGGCGGCGGTGCTCATCCTGCTGCTGGTGGGCGGCAGCCGTCTGGCATGGCGGCTGTTTTTGAACCACCCGCTGGGCGAGCGCCTGCGCGGCGCGGCCAGCCGCGACCCCAACCGCCCCGTGATGATCGTGGGCGCGGGCGAGGCCGGGGCCTGGGCCATCAACGTGTGCAAGACCAACAAGCAGTACGGCCGCCCGGTGCTGGCCGTGGACGATGACCCCGCCAAGCTCCACCAGACCATCCACGGCGTGCCGGTCAAGGGCACGCTGGAGCAGATCCCGGAGCTGTGCAAGCGCTACGGCATCCACACCATCCTGGTGGCCATCCCCACCCTGCGGGGCAGCCGCCTGAACCACGTCATCGACCTGTGCGTGAGCACCCACTGCGCGGTGCAGATGCTCAGTGACCCCCAGCTGGTGGGCAGCGGTGCGCCCCAGCAGGGGGCTTTCCGGGAGCTGAACCCGGCGGACTTTTTGTCCCGCGACGAGGTGACGCTGGACATGGAGAAGATCTCCGGCTACCTCACCGGCAAAACGGTGCTGGTGACGGGCGGCGGCGGCTCCATCGGCTCGGAGCTGTGCCGGCAGGTGATGCGCTTCCACCCGGGCAAGCTGCTCATCTTTGACATCTACGAGAACTGCGCCTACGAGCTGCAGATGGAACTGCAGCAGAAGTATGGCCGGGATATCCCGGTGACCGTGCTCATCGGCTCCATCCGGGACAAAAAGCGGCTGGACGAGGTGTTTGAGACCTACCACCCCACGGTGGTGTTCCACGCGGCGGCCCACAAGCATGTGCCGCTGATGGAGGTCAGCCCCGCCGAGGCGGTCAAGAACAACGTGCTGGGCACCAAGAACCTGCTGGTGAGCGCCAGCGAGCACGGGGTGGAGCGGTTCGTGCAGCTGTCCACCGACAAGGCCGTCAACCCCACCAGCGTCATGGGCTGCACCAAGCGCATCTGCGAGATGCTCATCCAGACCTTTGCGGGCAACACCGACATGAAGTGCGTGGCGGTGCGGTTCGGCAACGTGCTGGGCAGCCACGGCAGCGTCATCCCGCTGTTTGAAGCCCAGATCAAAAAGGGCGGCCCGGTCACCCTGACCGATGAGAACATCGAGCGCTACTTCATGACCATCCCGGAGGCGGCCCAGCTGGTGCTGCAGGCCGGTGCCCTGGCCGAAAGCGGCAACATCTATGTGCTGGACATGGGGGAGCCGGTCAAGATCATGGACCTTGCCAAGCAGCTCATCCGCTTTTACGGCTACGAGCCGGGCGTGAACATGGAGATCAAGGTGGTGGGCCTGCGCCCCGGCGAGAAGCTCTACGAAGAGCTGATGATGGACGAGGAGCAGGACAAGATGCGCCGCACCCAGCACAACAAAATTTTTGTGGCAAGCCCCCGCACCATCGACCTGGCGCAGTTCTACGAGCAGCTGCAGGCGCTGGAAGCCGCCGCCGCCCACAACGACGAGGGCGTGGTGAAGCAGCTTGCCGCCATGATCCCCACCTTTACCCCCACCCGCGAGAACCTGAAGCTGTAATGCTGGCTGGGGTCTGGATGGTTGGAGGGAACTCCCTCAGTCAAACCCTGCGGGTTTGCCAGCTCCCTCTGGGAGGGAGCCTTATCCCGTGGCGGCAAAGTTTATCGCACCGCTAAAAGCCTCCCTCTTGGAGGGAGGTGGCTTTGCGAAGCAAAGACGGAAGGAGTTCTCACCACAATCACCCGGACCTTATGATATAAAAACTAGAGAGGGATGTAACTATGGAAAAGAAACCGTTCCTGACCGAGGCCATGGCACAGGAGATCATTCAGGATGTGCCCACGCCCTTCCACGTTTACGACGAAAAGGGCATCCGGGAAAATGCCCGCCGCATCAACAAGGCGTTCAGCTGGAACAAGGGCTTCAAGGAGTATTTTGCCGTCAAGGCCCTGCCCAACCCCGTCATCCTGCAAATTCTGCAGGAAGAGGGCTGCGGCGTGGACTGCTCGTCCCTGACCGAGCTGATGCTCAGCGAGGTGTGCGGCTTTACCGGCAGCGATATCATGTTCTCGTCCAACCAGACCCCCGTGGAGGACATGCAAAAGGCCCATGAGCTGGGTGCCTACATCAACCTGGACGACGCCACCATGGTGGACTTCCTGGACCGGGTGGCCGGTGTGCCGGAGACGGTGTTCTGCCGCTACAATCCGGGCGGCACCTTCAGCCTGGGCGAGAGCGAAGAGGGCTTCCAGGTGATGGACAAGCCCGGCGATGCCAAATACGGCATGACCGAAGAGCAGATGATCGACAGCTACAAAAAGCTGATGGCCAAGGGCGCCAAGCACTTTGGCATCCACGCCTTCCTGGCGTCCAACACCATCTCGGATGCCTATTACCCGGAGCTGGCCGCCATCCTGTTCCGGCTGGCGGTGCGGGTGCACGAGGCCACCGGTGCCCACATCGGCTACATCAACCTGTCCGGCGGCGTGGGCATCCCCTACCGCCCGGAGCAGACCGAGAACGACATTCTGGCCATTGGCGAGGGCGTGCGCAAGAAGTTTGAGGAGATCCTGGTGCCCGCCGGCATGGGCGATGTGGCCATCTTTACCGAGATGGGCCGCTTCACCACCGGGCCTTACGGTGCCCTGGTGGCAACCGCCATCCACGAAAAGCACATCTACAAGGAGTACATCGGTCTGGACGCCTGCGCGGCCAACCTGATGCGCCCGGCCATGTACGGGGCCTATCATCACATCACCGTGCTGGGCAAGGAGGACGCCCCCTGCGACCACATGTACGACGTGGTGGGCGGCCTGTGCGAGAACAACGACAAGTTTGCCATCGACCGGATGCTGCCCAAGATCGACATCGGGGACGTGCTCTACATCCATGATACCGGTGCCCACGGCTCGGCCATGGGCTACAACTACAACGGCAAGCTGCGCAGCGCCGAAGTGCTGCTGTGCGAGGACGGCTCCCACCGGCTCATCCGCCGCGCCGAGACCCCCCGCGACTACTTTGCAACGCTGGACTTCCTGCCCCTGATGAAGCCCCTGTTTGAGGACTGAGGGTACGATTTGAAATAGCCGCCGCTTTGCTCTGGCTATAGTTAGCGGAAATACAATTTTATATTGGCAGTTCAGAAACGCCTGCGGGCGTTTCTGAACTGCATTTTCACAGGAAGGGCCGTTCCGGTTGATTGCATTTGCTGCTGCCAGCCTGCGCTTCGGCTGCAAGCCGCAACCCGTTAGACAGATGCTGTTTGCCGCTGCGACCCCAACCGTGAAAAGGCGTTTGGAGCGGCCCGCAGGCCGCGACAAACGCGAATTAAAATAAAATTACCTCTGCGATTGCCAGAGCAAAGCGGAGGCAATTCTAAATCATTCCCTGCCCGAAACGACAACGACCAAACGAGGTACAAGCCATGTTTTTTGGATTTCAGCTCACCTGCGGCCTGATGATGGTGTTCTACGGTTACTCGGTCATGAAAAACCCCCGCGTGTGGGGCGACCAGGGCCGCCGCGCCGTCAAGCCCGAACATTTTGAAGAATACGGCCGCCAGAACGGGCTGTTCTTCCTCAAGGCAGGCTGCGTGATGGCGGTCATCGGCGCACTGGATGCGCTGGTCACGCTGGACGCGCTGCTGTATCTGCTGCTGTATGTGTTCGGCTTTGCGTTCGCGTTCTATCCGCTCACCCGCTGGTGCAAGGCCAATGAAGGTTTCTGCTGGCCGTGGCCCCACGTCAAGAGCGAGAAAAAGCGCATCAAGGAGCTGCGCAAGGAGCAGGAACAGCAGGAGAAAAAGTAAACCGGAACCGAGAAGGGCCGCCCGCGTACCGCACGCAGGCGGTCTTTTTTTGTCCCTGTGCAGCGCGCGGGGAGAGCGGCACGATCTGATAAAGTGACTGCTTTTTGACGGAACAGCGATAAAAAACTCACTTTAGCAGCTTGATAAACTGACGGAGACCTGATAAAGTGAGGTCACTTTATCAAGACGGTCACTTTCGCAAATAGAGAAACAGACGATTTTAAACGATAATAAATTAAATATATGTCACTTTATCATCAGTTTCACTCCGGTAGGGAAGGCGTGTGAACCATCCGCGCACGCCGCCTTTCTGATTCAACTGGTATTTTGCAATCGTGTGCGATTTCACAAGTTCACCGTAGGCTCGGTTATAGGTTCCCTCGCTGCATCCAATCTCCCGCATCACCTCGCTTTTCAGCTGCGGGCTTGCCATGCTGCCCAACCGGCTCTCGGCCAGCACGTTGAGGATGGCGTCCCGCGTGTCCTCCTTGGTCTGGGCCTGCCGCACCCGCGGCTCCTTGATGAAGTCGGCGTCTTTCTTGTCGGTGTAGCCGTCAAACACGGCCTGCGCCGTCCGGACGCCGTCCAGCTCCACGTCCTCGATGTGCAGCAGCACGGTCTGCTGGGGGCGGCTGTAGCTGCTCTTTTCGTGGCTGAGGTAAATTTTGCCGTCGCTGTTGCTGCGGCCCATCATCAGCACGCTGCGGGCCATGTCCCAGATGTCGGAGCTGTCGGCCAGACGTTTCCGGTCGGACACGCCCTGCTTTTTGTTGGAGTGCATCACCAGCAGCACCGCGCATTGCTGGGCGGCGGCAATGGCCTTGAGGGGCAGCAGGATGCTGCGCATCTGGTTGCGGCTGGCCATTTCCACCCCGGCAGGCAGAAAGCTCTGCAGCGGGTCCACGATGAGCAGCAGCGGCCCGGCCTTGGCGGCAAATTTGGCCAGTGCCTCGTCCTTGAGGGTCAGGGGCTGGCCGGTGCGCTGGAAGTAGTCGTCGGCGGTGAGGCAGAGCACCCGGTTCATGTCGGCTCCGGCGGCCAGCAGGCGGGCCTTGAGCACCTTGCCGGGGTCGTCCTCGCCCGCCAGGATGAGCACCTTGCCGGTCTGGGCAGGCGGCACGGGAAAGAACCCGCTGGTTTTGCCCGTGGTGACGCAGGCGATCAACTGCGCCTGCCAGAGGCCTTTGCCGGTGCCGCCGTCGGCACCCAGCAGGGAAAGTTCGCCCCGGGGCAGCAGGTCCGGGACCAGCCAGTCCACGTTTTGCAGGGGCACGTCGGCCAGCACGCCCGGCCCGACGGGGGTCTGCTCGGCCCGCATCTTGTCGTTTTCGCGCTTGGCCTCGGCGTTGGCGGCGGCCAGAAAGGCGTTGCGGTCGGTGTCGATGGCGTCCTGACACCGGTGGAGCCACTGGTCGGTCTTGTACTCCACGGCGGGCAGACGCAGGCTGTAGGCGGCGCCCCGCACGTCGTCCAGCAGCTCCGGGCGCTGGGCTTCGTCGTACTGGGCCAGACAGGCAAAGGTCAGGCGGCTGAACAGCTGCTCTTCGGTATGGCAGCGCCGCAGGGTGCGCAGGAAGTCTGCGCGGTCAAGGGGTGGTTGATTCAAGGGTGGTCAGGCTCCTTTCGTTGGTTGGGTGAACGATTTGAAATTGCCTCCGCATCAAAACGTTTTGTTGTTATATTTAGTATAGCACGGAACCGGACGCTGTCAACAACTGCTTTCCAACGAAAAATCAACCGAAAATCATGAAAAAAAGCGGAGAAAAAGGGGAGACAGAGAGGGTCAGCCTTCCCCCTTGGGGGGACAGATGCAATCAACCGGAACGGCCCTTCCTGTGAAAATGCAGTTCAGAAACGCCCGCAGGCGTTTCTGAACTGCCAATATAAAAATTTTATTTCCGCTAAATATGCCCAGAGCAACGCGGAGGGCATTCTAAATCGTCCGCCCTGCCCGGAACAGGCCAACAAAAAAACCAGTGCGAAAAAACTCGCACTGGCTCGTTTGTGATTGGCTTACAGGTGCATCAGGCTGCGCTGGGCACTGGTGCGGAACTTGAGCGCCGCCGCGATGAAGCCCTTGAACAGGGGATGGGCGCGGTTGGGGCGGCTCTTGAACTCCGGGTGGAACTGGGCACCCAGATGGAAGGCGCGGCCGGGCAGCTCCACCGTCTCCACCAGACGGCCGTCCGGGCTGGTGCCGGAGATGACCAGACCGGCGTCCTGCATCTCCTGCCGGAAGTCGTTGTTGAACTCGTAGCGGTGGCGGTGACGCTCCCAGATCTCGGTCTGGCCGTAGCACTCGGCCATCTTGGTGCCGGGGGCCACGGTGCAGGGGTACTTGCCCAGACGCATGGTGCCGCCCTTGGGGATGTTGCCCTGCTGGTCGGCCATGAGGGCGATGACGTTGTGCTTGCCGTCCGGGGTGAACTCGCTGGAATTGGCGTCGGCGTAGCCCAGCACGCCCCGGGCAAACTCCATCACCATGATCTGCATGCCCAGGCAGATGCCAAAGTAGGGCACGTTGTTCTCGCGGGCGTACTGGGCGGCCTGGATCATGCCCTCGATGCCGCGGTCGCCGAAGCCGCCGGGCACGATGATGCCGTCCACGTCCGCAAAGAGCTCCTTGCAGGCGTTCTGGTCGGTCAGGTCCTCGCTTTCCACCCACTTGATCTCCACCTGGCTGTCGTTCTCAAACCCGGCGTGGTACAGGCTCTCCATCACAGAGAGATAGGCGTCGTGGAGCTTGACGTACTTGCCCACCAGCGCGATGGTGCAGGTCTTGCTGCGGGTGGCGATGCGGCTCACCACCTGCTTCCACTCGGTCAGGTCGGCGGGGGGCACGTCCAGCTGGAGCTTGTTCACCACCACGTCATCCAGACCGCCGGTGTGCAGCATCAGCGGGCACTGGTACAGGCTGGGCATGGTCAGGTTCTCGATGACGCACTCCGGCTTCACGTTGCAGAAGGTGCTGATCTTGCGGCGGATGTCGGTGCCCACGCTGCCGTCGGCGCGCAGGATGATGATGTCCGGGTTGACGCCCATGCCCTGCAGCTCCTTGACGGAATGCTGGGCGGGCTTGGACTTGTACTCGTTGGAGCCGGAGATGTAGGGCACCAGCACCACATGGATGAAGCAGCAGTTGTCGCGGCCCTGCTCCAGGCCCACCTGCCGGATGGCCTCCAGGAAGGGCTGGCTCTCGATGTCGCCGGTGGTGCCGCCGATCTCGGTAATGACCACATCGGCCCCGGTGGAGGAAGCCATGTTGTAGATGTAGCTCTTGATCTCGTTGGTGATGTGGGGGATGATCTGGACGGTCTGGCCCAGATAGGCACCCTGACGCTCCTTGTTCAGCACGTTCCAGTACACCTTGCCGGTGGTCAGGTTGGAGTACTTGTTCAGGTTCTCGTCGATGAAGCGCTCGTAGTGGCCCAGGTCCAGGTCGGTCTCGGTGCCGTCGTCGGTGACGAACACCTCACCGTGCTGCAGGGGGCTCATGGTGCCGGGGTCCACGTTGACGTAGGGGTCCAGCTTCTGGCTGGCCACCTTCAGGCCGCGGCACTTGAGCAGGCGGCCCAGCGAGGCGGCGGTGATGCCCTTGCCCAGGCCGGACACGACACCGCCGGTGACGAAGATATACTTGGTTTGCTTTTCTGCCATAAAAATACTTCCTCCTCTATCAAAATCAGGTCAAATCAGATTCAGAATACGTTTTCCCAACCCAGTATTATACACCCACATCCTCATAAGAATCAAGGATTTCCTGCGCGATCTCGGTGCGGTCGCGGCGGGTGTCCATGGCCAGCTTTTCAATGCGGCGGTGGGCCTCGGCCTCGGTGAGGTGCGCGTGCTCCACCAGGCAGCACTTGGCCCGGCTCACCAGACGGATCTGGGAAATTTTGTCCTGCAGGCGGGCGTTCTCCTGCCGCAGGCGCTGCAGGCGGTGGTTGCTGGCGGCGGCCATGTGCATGGCCTGCACAAATAAAGTGTTGCTGAAGGGCTTGCTCAGCAGCAACACCCCCTGCTCGTTCAGGGGGGCCAGCAGCTGTTCGGCCTGTGCGGCCTTGACCAGAAACACCACGCCCGCGTCGGTGCCGGCCACGGCATCCATGCACAGCTCGTGCCCGAACTCGTCGGGCAGGGGGGCGTTGACCACGATCAGGTCAAAGTCGGCGTCCGGCATCCTGCGCCGGGCCTCGGCCCCGCTGGGCAGGACCACCGGCCGGGCATAGCCCATCTCGGCCAGCCGGGCGGCGATGTACTCGTTGGAGCTGGCACCGGCGCTTACAATGAGTGCGCGTCCCATACGTTCCGCTCCTTTCTCCTACGCATGTTCCTGCAGGGGTCAGATGGCGTTGAAGTAGTGGATGCGCTCGTACTCTGCCGGGTCGGCGGCGGCGCGCAGGGCCTCGCACCGGGCACGCTCCTCGGCAAAGTAGCGGCGGCTCAGCTCCTCCGGCAGCACCTTGTGCAAAAAGTCGCTTTCCTCCGCGATGGCCACGGCCTCTTCCAGTGTGGCGGGCAGCATTTCCAGCCCAAGGCCCTCGGCCTCGCCGGGGCGGAACAGGTTCTTGTTGACCGGCGGCTGCAGCACCATGCGGTGTTCGATGCCGTCCAGACCGGCGGCCAGCACCAGACCGATGGCCAGATACGGGTTGCAGGCGGGGTCCGGGCTGCGCAGCTCCATGCGGCAGTTGTCTCCCTTTACCATAGGGATGCGCACCAGCTGGCTGCGGTTCTGGCGGCTCCAGCTCACATAGCGGGGGGCCTCGTCGCAGCCAAAGCGCTGGTAGCTGTTGGGCAGGGGATTGGTGAACACGGTCAGCTCCCGGCTGTGGGCCAGCACGCCCGCCATAAAGCTGCCTGCGGTGCTGTCCGGGGCAATGTCGCCCTCAAACAGGTTCTTGCCGTCCAGGTACAGCGACAGGTTGATGTGCAGCCCGCTGCCCGCCTGGTCCGGCAGGGGCTTGGGCAGGAAACTGGCGTGGATGCCGCTGCGCATGGCAATGGCCCGCACGATCTGCTTGAACATCATCACGTTGTCGGCGGTCTTGAGGGGGCCTGCATGGTGGCAGTCGATCTCGTTCTGGCCGTGGCCGCTCTCGTGGTGGCTGTGCTGGGGGGCCAGCCCCATCTGCTCCATGGTCAGGCAGATGTCGCGGCGCAGGTTCTCGCCCGCGTCCAGCGGGGCCACGTCGAAGTAGCCGCCAAAGTCGATGGGGATGCGGGTGGGGCGGCCCCGGTCGTCGTTCTCAAACAGATAGAACTCGCACTCGGCACCCACGTTGCAGGTAAGGCCCAGCTTGCGGAAGCGGCGGTTCATCTCCCGCAGAAAGCCCCGGCAGTTGCCGCCAAAGGGGGCGCCGTCCGGCTTTTCCACGTCGCAGAAGAACTGCATCACCCGGCCCTCGGTGGGCCGCCAGGGCAGGATGGTCACGGTGGGCAGGTCGGGGCGCAATACCAGGTCGCTTTCCTCCACCTTCATGAAACCGGCAATGGAGCTGCCGTCGAAGCACACGCCGTCCTCCAGGGCCTTGGGCAGGTCGCTGGCCAGCACGGCGATGTTCTTCTGGGTGCCAAAGATATCGCAGAAGGCAAAGCGCACGAATTTGACGTTGTTGTCCTCCACGAAGTCCAGCACGTCCTGTTGGGTCGAATAACGCATAAAGATCTCCTTTCAAATAAAATGCCCAAAGGCCTGCCCCCTTGCGGAAGCAGGTCTTCAGGCTGGTGTAAGAAATAGGAAAAGGAGAATGTCTCAATTGATTGTCCGCAGCCTACGGATGATGCTGTTTTACGCGATGCGATCAGACGTAGTAGAGCATCTTGCTGTAGCTGGGCAGCGGCCAGTAGTCCTCGCCGCACACAGTCTCGGCGTCGTCGGCGGCGGCACGCAGGGCGTCCATGGCGGGCAGCACGTTGTCGTGGAAGGCAACGGCCTTCTCGCTCTCGGAGGGCAGAGCCTTGGCGGCGTCCACGGCATCCTGCAGGGTGTCGATGGCGTCGCTCATGGCGTCGGCGTCGGCGGACAGACGGCCCAGGGTCTTGGTCTCGCTGCGCACGCTGATGCTCTCGCTGACGGCCAGCTTGGAAGCGGCGGTGTTGGCCACCTCGCTCATGTAGGCGTTGACGGCGGGCAGCAGCTGCTTGCGGGCCATCTCCAGCATGGTCAGGGCCTCGATGTTGATGACCTTGGCGTAGTGCTCCATCTCGACTTCGTAGCGGCTCTCCATCTCCACCTTGGTCAGCACCCCGAACTCCTCCATCAGGGCGATGTTCTTGGGGTCGATGAGGGCCGGCAGGGCAGCAGGAGTGTTCTTCTTGTTGGGCAGACCACGCTTGGCAGCCTCGGCCTCCCACTCGGCGGTGTAGCCGTTGCCGTTAAAGATGACCCGGCGGTGGTCACGGATGGTGCGCTTGACCAGTGCGATGGCGGCGGCGGTGAAGTCCTCAGCACCTTCCAGCTCGTCGGCGTAGCCCTTCAGCTCCTTGGCCACAGCGGTGTTCAGGATGGTATCGCAGTCGCTGAGGTTCTGAGCAGAACCGGGCATCCGGAACTCGAACTTGTTGCCGGTGAAGGCGAAGGGGGAAGTGCGGTTGCGGTCGGTGGTGTCCTTGCTGAACTTGGGCAGCACGTCCACGCCCAGGTCCATCTTCATCTTGACGGGGCCTGCGTAGGGAGAATCGGAGGCAATGGCGTCAATGACAGCCTCCAGCTCCTCGCCCACAAAGATGGAGATGATGGCCGGAGGTGCCTCGTTGGCACCCAGACGGTGATCGTTGCCGGGGGTAGCCACAGAGGTCCGCAGCAGGTCGGCGTACTCGTCCACAGCCTTGATGACGGCGGCCAGGAACACCAGGAACTGCAGGTTCTCCATGGGGGTGTCACCGGGATCCAGCAGGTTCTCCTCGGTGGTGGACAGGGACCAGTTGTTGTGCTTGCCGCTGCCGTTGACCCCCTCAAAGGGCTTTTCGTGCTGCAGGCAGACCAGACCGTACTTGGGAGCGATCTTCTTCATCATCTCCATGGTCAGCAGGTTGTGGTCGATGGCCACATTGGTGGTGTCGTAGATGGGGGCCAGCTCATGCTGGCAGGGGGCCACCTCGTTGTGCTTGGTCTTGGCAGGTACGCCCAGCTTCCACAGCTCCTCGTCCAGTTCCTTCATGAACGCAGACACCTCGGGACGGATCACGCCGAAGTAGTGCTCTTCCAGCTCCTGACCCTTGGCAGAGGGGGCACCAAACAGGGTGCGGCCGGTGAGGATCAGGTCCTGCCGGGCCTCGTAGTCCTCCTTCTTAACAAGGAAGTACTCCTGCTCCGGGCCCACGGTGGTGGAAACGTAGTCCACATCCTTGCCGAACAGCTTCAGGATGCGCACGGCCTGGCCGGACAGAGCGTTCATGGAGCGCAGCAGAGGGGTCTTTTTGTCCAGGGCCTCGCCGGTGTAGCTGACAAAGGCGGTGGGGATGCACAGCACGTCATCCTTGACGAAGGCGTAGCTGGTGGGGTCCCATGCGGTGTAGCCCCGGGCCTCGCAGGTGGCGCGCAGGCCGCCGGAGGGGAAGGAGGAAGCGTCGGGCTCGCCGCGCACCAGCTCCTTGCCGGAGAACTCCATGATGGCGGTGCCGTCGCCCACGGGGGAGACGAAGCCGTCGTGCTTCTCACTGGTGATGCCGGTCAGCGGCTGGAACCAGTGGGTGTAGTGGGTGGCACCCAGCTCCATGGCCCAGCGCTTCATGACGCTGGCCACGACGTTGGCCACCTCGATGTCCAGCGGAGCACCCTTGTGCAGGGTGTTCTTGAGGCTCTTATACGTAGCGCTCGGCAGGCGCTCCTTCATCACATGCTCGTTAAAGACCTTGCTGCCGTAGATCTCCATAACATTTGCTGCCATAAATCCTACTCCTTACATGTCTCAGTTGGCTTTCCCTTATGCTTAACAAAAACGGCGCTGCGAGTCAGGAGGTGACCCACAGCGCCGTTGCTGTCTATGGTTTGATTATAGCCCCGGCGGGTCAAAAAGGCAATTGACAAATCTGACGATTCTGCACAAACGCTCTCTACGAATTTTGGCACAACTGAGCTTGGTATGACTTTTGAACGTCAGATCACCTGGAACAAAAAGAACTTGAGGTAGTTGGTCTCCGGCACGCCCCACAGGATGGGGTGGTCCGGGGCCTGCTGCTTCACCTCGATCTGCCGCAGCTGGCGGTGGGCGTCCTTCGCCGCTGCTTTCAGCATCTTGATGAACAGCTCCTCGGTGGCAAAGTGGGAACAGCTGGCCGTGGCCAGATAGCCGCCCCGGGGCAGCAGCTTCATGGCCCGGTAGTTGATCTCCTTGTACCCGCGCATGGCGTTCTCCACCGTGCGGCGTGCCTTGGTAAAGGCGGGCGGGTCCAGGATGATAAAGTCGTAGGGGTGGCCCTCTTTTTCCAGCCGGGGCAGCAGTTCAAAGGTGTCCTCGCACAAAAAGTCCATGTTGGTCAGGCCGTTGCGCGCAGCATTGCGCTGGGCCATGGCGATGGCGTCGGCGCTGATGTCGGCAGCGGTGACCCGGGCGGCCCCGCCCTTGGCAGCGTTCAGCGCAAAGCTGCCGGTGTGGGTAAAGCAGTCCAGCACGGTGTGGCCTGCTGCCAGCCGTGCCACGGCCCGGCGGTTGTACTTCTGGTCCAGGAAAAAGCCGGTTTTCTGGCCGTTCTCAAAGTCCACATGGTAGAACACGCCGTTCTCGCAGATCTCGGTCTGGGTGCTGGCGGGGTGGGTCTCGCCGGGCAGGTCGAACCAGCCCTTGTTCTGCTCCAGCCCTTCCTTGGCGCGCAGGGCCTCGTCGTTGCGCTCGTAGATGCCGGCAATGGTCTGGCCGTCGGCCCGCAGCACCTCGGCCAGCAGGGGGAACAGCACCGGCTTGAGCTTTTCCATGCCCACGCTGAGGGTCTGGGTGACCAGGATATCGTGGAAGCGGTCCACGGTCAGGCCGGGGAACTGGTCGGCCTCGCCAAAGATCACCCGGCAGGCGGTCAGGTCGGCGGGCTCCAGCACGGTCTTGCGGTAGGCCCAGGCGTACTCCACCCGGCGGCGCCAGAAAGCGGTGTCAAAGGTGTCGTTGGCGTTGCGGCTGATGAGCCGCACCCGGATCTTGCTGTGCAGCGACACGAAGCCGGTGCCCAGGTACGCCCCCTTGGGGCTGACCACATCGGCCAGGGTGCCGTTTTCGGGTTCGGTGTCCGGGGCGTGGAGGATGTCGTTTTCGTACACCCAGGGGTGGCCGCCCACCAGCAGGCCCTCGGCGTGTTTGTTGACGGTGTATACAGGATAAGCGCGTTCTTTCATGGAGATCTCCTTGGTTGCTCTTTTCAAATTCACCCCTTTATAATACCATAGATCCATGGTATTATAAATAAGAAATTTCCAAAAAAAGACCGGAAAGAGGGGACCTGCAATGGAGATCGAACGCAAATGGATGGTGACCGGCTGGCCGGAGGGCCTGCCCATGGAGGAAGAATTTGCCATGCGGCAGGGCTACATCAGTGTGCGGCCCACGGTGCGCATCCGGGAGGAAGCCCTTGCGGGCGGCAAGACCGACTATGTGCTCTGCTTCAAGAGCGAGGGCGGCCTTGCCCGGGAGGAGATCGAGCGCAGCATCGACAAAGAACTGTTTGAGGAACTGGAACACAAGATCATCGGCAAACCCCTCATCCCCAAGACCCGCCGCACCTACCGCCTGCCGGACGGCAGCGCGCTGGAAGTGAACCATGTGGACGCAGGCCAGCCCACCGCGTTCTGGTATGCGGAGGTGGAGTACCCCACCGTGGAGGCCGCCAACGCCTGGCAGCCTGCCGTCTGGGGCCTTGCCGATTACCTGAGCGACGAGGTGACCGGCCAGCCCGGCCAGAGCATGGGAGCCTACTGGCTGCAGACCCGCGGCTGACCCCTTACATTACAAGAGAGAAAGGATCGTATCGTTACGAAAAAGGCAAGATTCAAGCTGGAGCTTCAATACAACTCCCCGGTGATCCTCACCTTTTTTCTGCTGTCGCTGCTGGTGCTGTTCCTCGACCAGTGGACCGGCGGCTGGACCACCATGCACCTGTTCTGCGTCTACCGCTCGTCGCTCAAGGACCCGCTGTTCTACATCCGGCTGTTCGGCCATGTGCTGGGCCACGCCGGGTGGGAGCACTTCCTGAACAACATGCTGCTGCTGCTGGTGGTGGGCCCGCCCATGGAGGAAAAATACGGCAGCAAGGCCCTGCTGGGCGGCATCGTGTTCACGGCGCTGGTCACCGGCGTGCTGCAATGCGTGCTGTTCCCCCGCACCGGGCTGCTGGGGGCGTCGGGCATCGTGTTCATGCTCATCATGCTGTCGTCGCTGGCGGGCTTTTCCGGCGGCATCCCGGTCACCATGCTGCTGGTAGCGGCGCTGTACTTCGGCCAGCAGGTGTACGACATCATCCTTGTGCACGACAACGTGGCCAACTTCATGCACATCGTGGGCGGGCTGTGCGGCACGGCCTTCGGCTACTATTTCGCGCTGCCCCGCCGCAAACGCCGCCGCTGACGCATCCAGCGAGGCCGCAGCCTCCAGCGCCGCAGCACAGGAAAGCATCCTTGCATCAACCAGGCAGGAGAGGGCAGGACCTTTCCTGCCTTTTTCGTTGCACCGCCCGCCGGAACGTGCTATACTGGAACAAAAAACAACCAAGGTTGTACAAAAGCGAGGAAACGACCATGAAGCGGGCATATATCAATGGCATTCTGCTGGACGGCACCCAGCAGATGGAGCCGCAGGCACACAAGGTGCTGCTGTGCGAGGACGGCGTCATCACCGCCATTGCGGACGAGGGCACCGACCTGGACGGCTATGAGGTCATCGACCTCCACGGCGGCTATGCGATGCCGGGCCTCATCAACCTGCATGTGCATCTGGCCGGCAACGGCAAGCCCAGCGCAAAGCCGCGGGATAATGCGGCGCTGGTGCGTAAAATTCTGAGCAACGGCCTGACCCGCGCGGTGGCCTACCGCATGGTGTGCAGCTATGCAAAGCTGGAGCTGCTGGGCGGCGTGACCACCATCCGCACCGTGGGCGGCATCGCGGATTTTGACACCCGCTGCCGGGACGATGCCCAGGCCGGGAAGATCCTGGCCCCGCGCATTCTGGCCGCCAACGAGGGCATCTCGGTGCCGGGCGGCCACATGGCAGGCTCGGTGGCCGTGGCGGCCCACAACAACGGCGAGGCCCTGACCCAGCTCACCAAGGTCAGCACCCAGCGGGTGGACCTTGTCAAGCTGATGATCACCGGCGGCGTGCTGGATGCCGCCGAAAAGGGCACCCCCGGCGAGCTGAAGATGCCGCCGGAGATGGTAAAGGCCGTGTGCAATCAGGCCCACGCCATGGGCTATCCCGTGGCGGCCCACACCGAATCGCCCGAAGGGGTGAAGGCGGCGCTGGAAAACGGCGTGGACTCCATCGAGCACGGCGCAAAAATGGACGAAGAAACGGTAAAACTGTACAAGGAGCACGGCGCGTTCCTGTGCACCACCATTTCCCCGGCGCTGCCGTATGCGCTGTTTGACACGGCGGTGTCCGGTGCGTCGGAAAAAGACCAGTACAACGGCAGGATCGTGTTTGACGGCATCGTGGAAAGCGCCAAAACGGCGCTGGCCAACGGCATCCCGGTGGGCCTTGGCAACGACGTGGGCTGCCCTTACATCACCCAGTACGACTTCTGGCGGGAGCTGTGCTACTTCCACAAGTATTGCGGCGTGAGCAACCAGTTTGCCCTGTACACCGCCACCCTGCGCAACGCCCGGCTGGCCGGGGTAGGGGACGTGACCGGCTCGCTGGAAGTGGGCAAGAGCGAGGACCTCATCGTTACCCGTCAGAACCCGCTGGATGACCTGCGGGCGCTGCAGCATCTGGAGCTGGTGGCCTGCCGGGGCCGCGTGGTGAAAAAGCCCGCGCCCAAGCGCAGCCAGACCGTGGACAAGCTGCTGGATCCCTATCTGGAATAAGAATTTATCCTAGAAAGGCTCTCCCGCAAGGGGGAGCCTTTTTACATGCTCGCCATCACGGCCAGAATGCTCTGCCAGCTTTTGGTGCGGGCGCAGGTGGGGGCCGGGCGTGCCGGACGGCTCACCGGCGGGGTCTGGGGCTGCGTCTGCAGCTGGGCGGCAGCCGGTACGGCCGGGTGGAAGAACATCTCCACCGTGCCGCTCTGCCACTGTGCGGCCAGCTGGGCAGCCTCCGGGTCGGCCTGCAGGGTGCGGCGCTCGGCTCCGGCCAGGCTGTCGGCCAGCCAGTACAGGATGGCGGCCACCGGCAGGCAGGGGGCCTTGCTCAGGGTGCTGTAGCTCCAGTGGGCACCCCGGCCCACAAAGCTGTCCACCGTGATGATGGCCCCGGTGCGGGCGTCACGGGGCAAAGGCAGATCGCAGTCCGTGCCCGCCAGCGTTTCCAGTTCCTGCACCATGCGGTCGGTGCGGGCGGCGTCCAGCCGGTCCTCGCGGCAGCAGGCGTGGAAGTCGGTGTCCTCCAGCAGGCTCTCGGCCTTGGCGGGGAACTGCCCGGTGAGCTGGCCGCTCTCGTTGTGGCAGAGCATCCACCCCTTGCGGAACAGCTGGAAGTTCAGTCCTCTGCGGCCCATCGTGGAGTAACACACGGTGGCGCAGTGCTCCCCGGGCATCCGCCGGACTTCCAGGTAAGCGTCGTTGCCGCAGAGATCCTGCAGGCGCACGGCGGCCAGAAGCTGCGCCCCCGGCAGACGGGATGACATGGCGTTGTGCATGGCGGTAAAGTAGCGGTTGGCATCCATGATACGTTCCTCCCTGAATGGTTCGACGGACAGCAAAGTGTTGTATTCAAAGGACTTCCAACGCGGGCCGCCGCCGTGCACTGCGGGGGACATCGCGTGTTCCTGTGGTTCGTCTGAACATAGTATAGCATAAACTGCGACAAAAAACAACTAAAAGTTTGCAAAAACAACCAGATTTTTGCGAACACCCCGGAACTGCTCCAAAATACAACGCGACGGTTGGTTGTAAAATGCCCGAAGCGGTTGTGTGCCGGACAACAAAAAAGCCTTCCCCCAAAAGGGGAAGGCGATCTCTCAATCTCCCAGCTCCCGGATCTCGTTCTGGATCAGGCGGCCGGCGGCGCGGGCCAGCTGGTCCATGCCGCGGATGCGGGCCATATTTTTACCATAGATGCGGGCAGCGTCGGCGGCGGAGCGGTCCTCGCCCATGAACACTGCCGACACCCGGATGCCCTTGCGCTGCAGCATGCGCACCTGGGCGGCCGCGTCGGCCACACCGGCGGCGTCCTCGTAGCCGCAGCCCAGCGGGTTTTCCGGGCTGGGCGGGATGCGGCGGCTGTCGTTGGGGGAAGCGTCGGTCAGCAGGATGAGCAGGTGCCGCGGGGTGGGGCCGGGGGCAAAGTCCAGCAGATCGCCCGCCGCCAGCAGGGCCAGGCCGTCGCGGTTCCAGCCGGAGGCGAAATACCGGTTGATGTTCTGGCGGTTCTTGTCGGCAAAGTCCTTGAGCACCCGCAGCACGGTGTAGCCCCGCAGGCTGCTGAAGGCACTCACCCGCACCGGGATGCCGCAGTTGGCCAGGCTCTCGGCCAGGATGGACCCCTGCGCCGCGATGACCTCCTGACAGTGCAGGCGGGAGGCGGAAGCGTCCAGCAGCAGGTCCACCGTAAAGGCGGGGTGATTTTCCTCTTCGGCGCACAAAAACACCCGGTCATCGTTCAAAAACGGGGCGCGCCACACCCGCCCGGGGTCCACATTGCCGCTGCGGGCCACCCGCGCGTTGGGCTGCTGATGCACCAGAATGCAGTTGCGGATCTGCTCGGTGAGCCGCAGCACCACGCTGCGGTGCAGCTCCTGATTTTTGGCGTAGTAGGCGCGGTTGCGGTCGGCCTGCAGCTCGGCCTGCTCGGCCAGATGCCGGGCCTCCGGGGTGGGGGCCTGTTCCGGGCTGGGCACGCCCGCGCTGAACCACAAATGGCACCCCAGATGCACCCCGGTGCACAGCTCCTGTTCGGCCTTGCGCAGTCGCTCTGGCGGGTAGAGGGAGCGGCCGAAGCAGCTCTCGATGTAGGCGCGGTCCTGCGCGGCGTTCTGCTTCAGGGTGATGTGGGCCTGCCGTTTGTCCACGCTGGGGCCGCTGCCGGCGGCGTCCACGGCGTTGGAGTGCTCCACGGTCACTCGGTCGGTCTTGATCATCTGGGTGGGCAGGGCCTTGGTGGCAAGGGTGGCCAGCAGGCCGTCCAGATGCAGGTGCAGCGCCGCTTTCGGATGCACGGTGCCGTCGAAGAGGTCAAACCTTGCGTACACGGCCAGCAGGGCGTCCTGCAATTGGTCCGGCTGCGGGGCGGTGTCCGGGGCCAGCGCCCGGAACAACCCGCTCTCGTAGGGGGTCATCACGGGCAGATTGCGCCCCAGCACGCTGCGCCAGCGGGCCGCCTGCATGGTGTACACCAGCTGGTTCCTGGCCATCCACTCCTGCCGGGAAAGTTTGTACTGGATGGCAAAAAAGTAGTCGGCGTGAGAATAGCGCAGCGCTTCCAGCACCGGGCGGTGGGGCAGCTCCAGCCGGTAGGCCGCGTTTTCGAGGTACAGCCACGCCAGATCGTCCAGCATGGCCTGCCGCAGATCGCCCGCCCAGCGGTCGAAGATGCTGTTTATCAACTTGTCACCGTAATATTTGTGCACAAGGCCCACGATGGTGTTCATGTAAAAATCCACCGTGCCGTCGGTGTTGTGGGCCAGAAACAGCGGCTCAAAGCCATAGGCGCCCGCAGCCGCCCAGACCTGATTGGCCGCCCGCCGCTCCTGTGCGGTGTAGCTCTGGGCTTCCATCAGGCAAACAGCTTGGCCGCATCCAGTTTGGCCGGGATGCGGGCCGCGATCACGTCGCGGATCAGGCCCTGCTCGTAGCTGTCAAAGGCCTTGTTGGTGATGCCCATGTCCAGCGCGGCCCCTGCGGGGATGCCGCGGCGGATCAGGCGCAGCGCGTCCAGCATGCCGCGCAGGTCCAGTGCCTTGGTGGAAATTTCCGCACTGTCGCACTTTTTCTGCAAGTCGAGGAACAGCAGGGCGAACTGATGGGCGTACTTCGCAGCAAGATCCGGGAACTGTGCCCGCAGCAGCTTTTCCAGGTTGTCCTGGGTGATGGTGGGCATCTGGATGACCACGAAGCGGGAGGTCAGGGCCTCGTTCAGCTCCCGGGTACCGGCGTAGCCGTAGTTCATGGTGGCGATGAAGCGGGTCTCCTCGGCCAGCGGGATGCGGTCGTAGCCGGGCACGTCAATGGCGCGGCGGAAGTCCAGCACTGCGTGCAGCACGGCCAGCGCCTCGTTCTTGGCCATGTTGATCTCGTCCAGCACGCCAAAGCCGCCGCACTGGGCGCAGCGGTACACCGGCCCGGGGCGGAACTCCACCCGTCCGTCGGCAAAGGTGTCCATGCCGATGAGGGAGGCCGCGTCCATGTTCACATGGAACGAGATGTCCCACGCGGGGCGGCCGAAGGCGGCGGAGAGGTTCTCGGCCAGCACGTTCTTGCCGGTGGCCTTGCCGCCCGCCAGCAGCAGGTTTTCGCCGCAGAGCAGGGCGGCCAGCGCCTGCTCCCACACCTCTTTGCCGTAGTAGGTAAAGGCCGGGGCCGGGATGCGGGGCCGCAGCGCAGCGTCCAGCGGATGGGCGGCACGGTATTCCTTTACCGCAGAAAGCAGGGCCGGGTCCACGCCCTCCTGCCGCAGCGTCTCAAGAAGTTCAGACATTGTACAATACACCTCGATGCTTTGCCGGTTGTTTGCAGCAAACCGGCTGCTCAGCCCTATCATAGCACAATCGCGGGCATTTGTGTAGGGGGCGTGCGGGGCAAAACAGCAAAGAGGGGCAGCCCCGACCGGGACCGCCCCTCTTCCCATGAAAAAGAAGAAAAAAAGAAATGTTGGATTTATGCGGGAGAACTGCGCCTTATCAGGCGTTCTCCAGGCCTGCCATCTGCTTGATGGATTTAATGGCAAAGGTCAGGGTACGACCGCAGGCAGTACCGCCCATGACGCAGGGATAGTTGTTCTGGAAGAAGCTGCCGGACATATCACCGGTGATATACAGACCGGGGATCGGCTCATTGTTGCTGTCCTTGGCCTGGCAGTTCTCGGTGATGGAGATGCCCTGCATACTGCACAGCAGAGAGGCACCCAGCCAGCAGCCGTAGAAGGGAGCGGTGCGGATGGCGCTCAAACGGCTTGCAGGCTTGCCGAAGTCCTCATCGTTCTGCTTGTCGTACAGCTCGTTGTAGCGGGCAACGGTGGCTACAAAGTTGTCCTTGTCGGCACCGGTAAAGCCCATCTTGTCGGCAAGCTCTTCAATGGTGTCCGCCTTCATGATCAGGCCCTCACCCTCGTACTGCTCCAGCTGACCTTCCATCATGCCGGGGATGTAACGGGTCAGTGCAGAGCAGCCGATGGTGTGGAAGCGATCTACGTCGCTGCGGAAGTTTGCATCGTGGATCATGGCATAAACATGACCCGGCTGCTGGAAGGAAGCGTGAGAAGCGTTGTCGTACTCCTGACTCTCATTCATAAAGCGTTCGCCATGGCGGTTGACCTTCAGGAAGGGCTGGCTGCCGGGGTTGTACTGACCCACAGTGCCGGGGAAGGCCTTGCCGCCAAAGGCGTTCTCGCTGTCCACATAGCCGGCATCCACACCGGGGGCCACCAGACCACGGTCGAACAGAACGGGAGCGGGCTCTGCATCCAGATGTGCACCTGCCCAGATCGCGGCACGGATGCCGTAACCCTTGTCGGCAGGCGTATAGGAGCAGGCAGTGGTCACACTGGTGCCCAGCGGGTCCAGCTGCTCCATCATGTAGGGGTTGCCGGCATAGCCGCCGCAGGCCAGCAGCACGCCCTTGGCTGCGTTGATGCGAATGAAGTGGTCGTCGGCGGTACTCTGGGCGATCACGCCGGTGATGCGTCCATCGGCATCTTTTTCCAGCTTGGCAAGGCTGGTGTTAAAGTCGATGCTGTAGCCTTTGCTCTCAATGTACTCCTGGAACACCACGTTGCGGGGCTTTTCAGCGCTGCTGTAATCGACCTGCTGCACAGGGAACATCAGCTTGCTCTGGCTCACCTGCGTGTCATCCGGCCACTTGGCTTCATCGCCGGAGGTCAGGTTGCACACATAGTTATAGGGTTCGTTTTCCAGGATGCTGGCAACGAAGTCATGCATGGCGGCAGACTCGTTGATCCAGGTCTTGACCACACGCTGGTCGCAGCGACCGCCCATAGAACGGGAGATCTCGCTCAGCAGCTCGGCGCGGTCAACCGGAGCAATCCCTTTTTTCTGTGCTTCGCTGCTATCAATGGTGCCATACCAGTGACGGGTCTCCATGACGGAAGAATTCTGTTCGATCACGCGGAAATCCAGCCCGTTCTGTGCAGCATAAGCGGCTGCGCACATACCACCGTTGCCTGCGCCCACGATGACGATATCGGTATCCCATGTCTCGGTGATGGCGGCCTCGTCGATGTCGGGCTCGGTGCCCAGCCAGTCGTTCTCGTCGCCGGTGGGCAGCTGCACGCTGGAAACCACAGCCTCGCCCTTGGCCTGTGCGTAGCAGCTCTTGGCAGCCTTCATCACGGCATTGGAGGTGACGGTAGAGCCGGAAACACCGTCGATCTCGGCAGAACCGGCAGCCATCAGCTGCTCCCGCAGCTCATCGGCAGCGGCAGCGCCGTAGGAAGCAGTCTCGCCGGAGGTGTCCACGACCACATCGGTAACGGCGCTGTCAGAGAAGGTCATGGTGACCTTGACGGTGGAGGAGATGCCCTCGGCAGTGCCCTCATAGGTGCCGGGGATGTAGGTGCCGGTTGCACCGGAAGCGGCAGCGCTGCCGGAAGCAGCGGTGGAGGTGGAGCCGGAGGCGGCATTGCAGGCGGACAGAGCGCCGGCGGTGACACCGCTCATGGCGGCGGCAGCGGCGATCTTCAGAAAGCCTTTGCGGGAGATCTTGTTCATGCTTTTCTCTCTTTCCTGTGTTTTTTCTTCTTCGTGTGTGATACATACAGCATATATATATTGCTGAAACATTAACAATGTTAGCATGAAAGGCAGGAGTTTACAATTCATTTATCTTATATTATAATTTAGAGTATCCTAATATAAGAGGAGCTGCTGGAAATGAACGAAAGCGCACTGGAAGGATTTGTTAAAATTGTGGAGATGAATAGTTTTTCAGCTGCGGCAGACGCACTGTATATTTCGCAGTCAGCACTTTCACAGCAGATACGTACTTTGGAAGGTCAACTGAAGCTTGAACTGTTTCAGCATGTGCCACGCAGGGTCGTGTTGACCCCTGCAGGGCAGGATTTTTACCCACAGGCAAAGATGATACTGAATCTTTACCAAAATGCGGTAAAACATGCGCAGGCGATGCAGCAGCATACAGATCCTCCGGAGCGGCATATCCTGATCGCATACTGCCATGAGGCGCTGCGGATGTTCGGTTACGATCTGTTTGCACTGACCGGAGAACTGTGCATCCGTTTTTCGCCGGTGCTCCGACGTTGTGTGCGCCGCAGTGACGTCTGGAACGCTTTGCAAAAGGGGGATGCAGATCTTTCCTTTCAGCTGGACTGTACAGAGATCCACGCACAGGGGCTGGCATTTACGCCGGTTTTTTATGTGCCGGAGTTCTGTATCCCATTTCATGCACCGGAAGATATGCCAAAAGGCCGGCTCACGCTGGAGCAGGCGCTGCAATACCGTTGGATGCCGGTCGATAACATGGATCAGAGCATCTATGAATCGGCGCTGTTCCGGGAGGGAACCCGTCGGGGCGCGGAGATCATCCGGGTGGAGATGTCACGGAGCGCACAGTATCCGGTGACATCGCTGAAGATGATCCCGGGCGTGTACTACCGCAGGCCGGACATGGATTTTGTCCGGATACTGGACTGGGACCGGGGCCATCGCTTTGGCATCGTGACCCGGGCCGACCCGGACCCGGTGGTGCAGGAGTACGTGCAGGAGCTGCAGCAGGTTCTGCCGCCGCTGACAAAGCAGCTGTTCGGGGTGGAGCTGGAAAAAATAGAGGTGTGAAAAAAACCGGGAACATCCGCAGATGCTCCCGGTTTTTAAAATATCGGTGTTTACTCCACCACATCCTCGAACTGGCTGTTGTACAGGTCGGCATAGAAGCCGCCGGCGGCCAGCAGCTGGTCGTGGGTGCCCTGCTCCACGATGTCGCCGTCCCGCATCACAAGGATGAGGTCGGCGTCCTTGATGGTGGACAGGCGGTGGGCGATGACAAAGCTGGTGCGGCCCTCCATCAGGCGGTCCATGGCGGTCTGGATGCGCTGCTCGGTGCGGGTGTCCACACTGCTGGTGGCCTCATCCAGAATCAGGATGCGGTTGTCGGCCAGGATGGTGCGGGCGATGGTGAGCAGCTGCTTCTGGCCCTGGCTCACGTTGGAGGCGTCCTCGTTCAGCTCCATCTGGTAGCCGCCGGGCAGGGTGCGGATGAAGTGGTCGGCGTTGGCAGCCTTGGCGGCGGCAATGACCTCCTCGTCGGTGGCATCCAGGCGGCCGTAGCGGATGTTCTCCAGGATGGTGCCCTTGAACAGCCAGGTGTCCTGCAGCACCATGCCGAAGCCCTCGCGCAGAGCGCTGCGGTCGAAGTCGCGCACGTCGTGGCCGTTCAGGGTGATGGAACCGGCGTCCACGTCGTAGAAGCGCATGAGCAGCTTGACCATGGTGGTCTTGCCCGCGCCGGTGGGGCCGACGATGGCCACCTTCTGGCCGGGCTTCACCGTACAGCTGAAGTCGTGGATGATGGTCTTGTCCGGGGTGTAGCCGAATTTGACGTGGTCGAAGGTCACCTGACCGTCGATGCAGGCGGGGTCTGCCCGGCGGGCAGGGTCGGCGGTCTGGTCCTCTTCCGGCTCGTTCAAAAACTCGAACACCCGCTCGGCGGCAGCGGCCATGCTCTGCAGCATGTTGGACACCTGCGACAGCTGCTGGATGGGCTGGGTGAAGTTCTTGACGTACTGGATGAAGGCCTGGATGTCGCCGATGGTGATGGTGCCGTTGGCGGCAAAGATGCTGCCCACGATGGCCACCGCCACATAGCCCAGGTTGCCCACAAAGTTCATGATGGGCATCATCAGGCCCGAGAGGAACTGGCTCTTCCAGGCGGATTCGTACAGCTTGTCGTTGGCGGCGTTGAAGTCGTTCAGCACCACGGCCTCGCGGTTGAAGGCCTTGACCACGTTGTGGCCGGCGTAGACCTCTTCCACCTGGCCGTTCACCACGCCCAGGGTGGCCTGCTGGGCCTTGAAGTACTTCTGGCTGAACTTGACCACCAGCAGCACCAGTGCCAGCGACACTGGCAGGATCAGCAGGGCGATGAGGGTCATGCGGGGGCTGATGGACAGCATCATGATCAGCACGCCGATCATGGTGGTGATGCTGGTGATGAGCTGGGTGATGCTCTGGTTCAGGCTCTGGCCCAGGGTGTCCACATCGTTGGTAATGCGGGACAGCACCTCGCCCACGGTGCGCTTTTCAAAGTAGGCCAGGGGCAGGCGGTCGATCTTCTGGCTGATCTGGCGGCGGAAGTCGTAGCAGGCTTTCTGGGAAAGGCCGGTCATCAGCCAGCCCTGGATAAAGCTGAAGGCGCTGCTCAGCAGGTACATGCCCAGCAAAAACAGCAGCACCCGGCCGATATACACAAAGTCGATGCTGCCGGTGCCCCGCAGCTTGGCGACCCAGCCGGTGGCAAGGGCCGTGGTGGCTTTGGCCAGCACCTTGGGGCCGGCAATGTTGAAGATGGTGGACAGAATGGCAAAGACAATGGCCGTGATGAGCGGCAGTTTGTAGTGGCTCATGGTGCCGATCAGCTGCCGCAGCGTGCCCTTGAAGTCCTTGGCGCGCTCGGTGGTCATGCGTCCGGGTCTTGGCATATCACACACCCTCCTTTTCCGTATTCAGAATGCCCAGGTCAAGCTCTTTCTGGCTCAGCTGGCTGCGGGCGATCTCCTGATACTCCGGGCAGCTGGCCATGAGCTGGGCATGGGTGCCCTTGCCCACCAGACGGCCCTCGTCCAGCACCAGGATCTGGTTTGCGTGCAGCACGGTGGAGATGCGCTGTGCCACGATGATGACGGTGGCGTTGTCGGTCTGGGCCTTCAGGGCGCGGCGCAGGGCCACGTCGGTCTTGTAGTCCAGGGCCGAGAAACTGTCGTCGAACAGATAAATTTTGGGGTCCTTGGCAATGGCACGGGCGATGGACAGGCGCTGTTTCTGGCCGCCGGACACGTTGGAGCCACCCTGTGCGATGGGGCTTGCGTAGCCCTCCGGCTTTGCGTCGATGAACTCGGTGGCCTGTGCGATGGCAGCGGCCTTTTTCACGGCGGCGTCGGTGATGTGGTCCCCGCCGAACTTCAGGTTGCTGTCGATGGTGCCGCTGAACAGCACGCCCTTCTGGGGCACATAGCCCAGCAGGTCGTGCAGCTGTGCCTGGGGCATCTGGCGCACGTCGATGCCGTCCACGGTCACGCTGCCGCCGGTCACGTCGTAGAAGCGGGGGATCAGGTTGAGCAGGGTGCTCTTGCCGCAGCCGGTGGAGCCGATGATGGCAGTGGTCTCGCCGGGCTTTGCGGTGAAGCTGATGTGCTCCAGTGCGTCGCTGTCGGCACCGGGGAAGCGGAAGCTCACGTCGTGGAACTCCACCACGCCCTGCCAGTTCTTGTGCTCCTTTGCGGCCTTGGCGTCGGCTTCGTCCGGGTCGTGGATGGTGGCCTTGGTGCGGATGACCTCGTCGATGCGGTCTGCGGCCACACCGGCACGGGGCAGCATGACGGCCACCATGGCCAGCATCAGGAAGGACATGACGATCTGCATGGTGTAGGTGATGAAGGCGATCATCTCGCCCACCTGCATGGTGCCGTTGTCCATGGCCTTGCCGCCGAACCACACGATGAGCAGGCTGGTGCCGTTCATGATCAGGGTCATAAAGGGCATCATGGCCACCATGGCGCGGTTGGTGAACAGCTGGGTGCCCATCAGGTCCCGGTTGGCCTTGTCGAAACGAGCCTCCTCAAAGGCCTCCCGGCTGAAGGCACGCACCGGCATGATGCCGGTGAGGAGCTCGCGGCTGACGAGGTTCAGCCGGTCCACCAGCGTCTGCATGATCTTGAACTTGGGCATGGCCACGCTCATCAGGAAGAGGATGAGCAGCAGCAGCGCAGCCACGTCCAGCACCACGATCCAGGACAGGCCCGAGCGGCTGCCCACCACATGGAGCACACCGCCGATGCCCAGAATGGGCGCATAGGCCACCATGCGCAGCAGCATGACGCAGACGAACTGCACCTGCTGGATGTCGTTGGTGGTGCGGGTGATGAGGGACGCGGTGGAGAAGTTCTCGATCTCCGCATTGGAGAAGTGGATGACGGCGGAGAAGGTCTCGCGGCGCAGGTCGCGGCCGATGGCGGCGGACACCCGGGAGGCCAGGAAGCCCACCGCGATGGACACGGCCACCATCAGCAGGGTCAGGGCCAGCATCTGGCCGCCTACCTTATATAAATAGTGCATCTGCACATCGTGGGCGATGCCCTGGGCCTCGTATTCCAGCCCCACCAACAGCAGAGCCTGGCTCTTCAGGTTCTCCACCACGGTGTCGTCCAGCTGGCCGATGGCACTGGTCAGCTGCTGCTGCACGGCGTCGCGGCTGAAGCCGGGCATCTGGCTCATGGCGGCAAACTGGCCGCACACGGTGTCCAGGTCCTCCGCCGTGGGGGCTGCGGTCTCGGTTTCCGTGTCGGGATTGCGGTCGGCACCGGAGGCCTGCAGGTCCGCAAGGCCGGTCATGCCCATGCCGGTCTGCCCGGCGGGGGTGTTGGCTGCCTGGGCGGCCGCCAGATACAGCACGATGTCCGGGGTGGTCACAGCCTCTTCCAGCGCGGTGCGCTCGTCGGCGGTCAGGTCGGTGCGCAGGCGCAGCACATCGCCGTCGGCGGTGTAGGCGTTCTGGAAGGCAGCGGCGTCCTCCTCGCGCATCAGCAGCGAGAGGGCATCCAGCGTGCTCTGCCGCACGGTGTCGGGCAGGGGGCTTTCGATGCCGCCCTGCTGGATGCCGGTGTCCACGATCTTGCTGGTGTAGTCCGGCAGCGACAGATCGCAGTACGCCTGCACGAACAGCAGTGCGAACACCACGAGGCAGACGGCCCAGTGACGGGCCAGCTGCTTAAAGATCTTTGTCATGGTTTGGTTCTCCCTTCGGTTTGGTGGTACGCGCAGCATTTTCCGCAAGAATGGCTTCCATCAGCGCGCCGCGCAGCGCTTCCATCTGGGCCAGCTGTTCCGGCTCCAGCCGGGCCATGACACTGGAAAAGTAGTCCCCAAGAGCAGCCTCGCACTGTCGGCAGGCCTCGTATCCCTTGGGCGTGAAACGCACCAGCGTCTTGCGGCGGTCGGCAGGGTCGGCAAAGCGTTCCACAAGGCCGTCCTGCTCCATCTGCCGCACCGTGCGGGAAATGGCAGGAAGCGGTTGGTGGAACTCCTTCACCAGGTCGGACATGTACACCGCACCGTCCTGTCCATGGAGACGAATGCAGCCCAGCAGCCCTTCCAGCATGGGGAAGTGGCGCTTGGGGCAGTCGGCCAGAGCGGCCTTCATGCCGGCCTTGGATGCTTTGCTCAGCCGGTGGATGTAGCGGCAAAGCCCACGGAAACTCAACGTGGATTCCTCAGACACGCGATCCCTCCTCTCAAAAATTACTTAACAGCTGTTAACTGTTAACGCTTGACAATAATAGTCTTTTGCAGGCCGGATTGCAACCCCCTGCAGGGATTGTTTCACAAAAGTTCACAAACGTTTGTGTCCCGCATACACATAAAGCAAAGGGGGCATCGGGCATGGAACAGCGTTTGTGGATGATCCTGCAATTGTTCGGCGGGGCGGCACTTTTCTTATACAGTATGGACACCCTCACGGACGCTTTGCAGCAGGCGGCGGGGGACACCCTGCGGCAGGCCCTTGCCCGGCTCACGGCCCACCCGCTGGCCGGGGTGCTCACGGGGGCGGCGGTCACGGCGGTGGTGCAGAGCAGCTCGGCGGTCACGGTGCTGGTGCTGGGCCTTGTGGGGGCCGGGCTGCTGACCCTGCAGCGGGCCGTGCCGGTGGTGTTCGGAGCCAACATCGGCACCACGGTCACCGCGCAATTGCTGGCCTTCCGGCTGGAGGATGCCCGGTATCTGCTGCTGGTGGCGGGGCTGCTGCTCTGGTTCGCGGGGCGCGGGCGTCTGCACGCAGCCGGGCAGGCGCTGTTTGCTTTCGGCCTGCTGTTTGAGGGCATCGCGGTCATGGCCGAGGCCATGGAGCCATTGGCAGCGGGGCCGGTGTTCCGGCAGTGGATGGCCCAGGTGCGGCATCGCCCCGGCCTGGGCCTGCTGGCAGGGCTGGGCATGACCCTTGTGGTGCAGAGCAGCTCCGCCACCATTGCGGTGCTGCAGCAGGCGGCCGCCCGCCCCGGGCCGGACGGCGGGTGCCTGCTGGGCCTTGCGGGAGCCATCCCGGTGCTGTTGGGGGACAACATCGGCACCACCGTCACGGCGGTGCTGGCATCGGTGGGGCAGAGCCGGGACGCCAAACGTCTGGCGGCGGCCCACGCCCTGTTCAACCTGTCCGGGGCAGCGATGTGCTGGCTGCTGCTGCCCCAGTTCACCGCGCTGGTGCGGCTGGTCTCGCCCCACGGGCCGGAGAGCGCCGTGCTGGCCCGGCAGATCGCCAACGCCCACACCCTGTTCAATCTGGGCTGCACGGTGCTGTGGCTGCCCCTGACCCCTTGCATGGTGCGCATCGTGTGCATTCTATTGCCGGAAAAGCACGCCCCTGAGTTGAAACGAACGCCCTAAAATGGTATAATGACAGTGTATCGAAAATTTTGTGACGCTTTTGTTGCACAAACGATGAACTGACTCTTCTGTGGGCCTGCGGCGGTGTGCGGCTGCCAGGGCACAGAGCGAACCAAGAGGACGTGTTACTATGAAGGATATCATCAACGGGTTGATCGAGCGGTTCCGCAGGCAGCATGTACAGGCCCGGCGCTATGTGGCCATGATGCTGGTGCTGGCCCTGCTCACCACCCTGTTCGTCAACTGGCAGCTCCATGGGGTGGGCATCTCCATGACTGCCGACTACCACTGCGGCTACGAGGAGCACCAGCACACGGCGGCCTGCTACGAAAAAGTGCTCACCTGCGGTTACGAGGAGGGCGAGCCGGAAACGCCCGTCACCTCTTCGGACAGCAGCGCCGATCTGGTGTCCGCCTACAGCGCGGAAGAGCCGGAAGAGCTGGAAGAGCCGGTGCAGACCGAGCCGGAGACCATCTGGGTGCCCCATGAGCACACCGATGCCTGCTACGAGGAGCACCGGGTGCTGACCTGCTATCAGGAAGAGCACGAGCACACCGACGACTGCTTTGACGAGTACGGTGCGCTCATCTGCGGCGAGTTCGAGCATATCCACGACGACAGCTGCTACACCACCGAGTATGAGCTGGTGTGCGGCCTGGACGAGGGCGAACTGGTGGAGGAACCCAACCCCGCCTATCAGGAAATGCCTGCCATCCGCCCCGTGGTGGACTTGCCCCCTGAGCCGGCCGAGACCACCCCGGACGAGCCGGTGCTGCATCACCACACCGACGCCTGCTACACCGAGGAGCTGGTGTGCACCATCCCGGAGCACCACCACACCGTGGAGTGCCTGGCCGATACCCAGGCCGACGTGGAGACTGCCGAGGAATGGCAGGCCGCGGCCAACGTGGCCCTGAACGGCAACTGGGCCGAGGACCTGCTCACCGTGGCAAAGTCCCAGCTGAACTACCAGCAGAGCGACAAGAACTTCAAGTTGGATGTGGAGGACCAGCAGGTGCTGCGCGGCTACTCCCGCTATGGTGCCTGGTACGGCAACCCCTACGGTGCCTGGGACGTGATGTTCCTGTCCTACTGCCTGCACTTTGCAGGTGTGCCCCAGACGGTGGTGCCCCAGCGTGCGGGCGTGATGGCCCTGCACAGTGACCTGCGCGGCTCCCAGTGGCTCACCGACGCCGACGGCTCCACCGCAAGGCCCGGCGATATCGTCATCTACAACACCCTCACCACCGAGCAGGTGGCCGTGGACGAGAGCTCCTATGGCATCGCCCTGCTGGACCTGGACGAGGACCCCGACACCGCCGCCCAGCTCACGGCTTCCGAGCCGCAGGTGGACACCCGCACCGTGACCACCGAGACGGTGGGCGTCGTGTCCGCCGTGGACCCCGACGTCGGGACCCTGACCGTGATCTCCGGCAACGTGGACGGCAAGGTAGCCGAGGTGCCCGCTGCCATGTCCGACGTGACCAGTGTCATCTCGGTGACCGGTGCCTATGCCGCCGAGACCACCGCTGTGGCCCCGGAGGCCCCGGCAGGCTCCCAGGAGGAGCTGGACGGCAGCTATGCGCTGCTGGAAGATGAGGAGGGCTTTGGGGCTACGGTGGAATGGGTCGGCGAGGCCCGGCAGCAGGACCCCGATGCCCCGGCCCTGCTGGCAGAAACTGCCGATACGGAGGTGATGCTGGACCCCGCCTGGATCACTAAGATAGCGTTCGAGCAGAAGGTCAATGGCTCCTGGGAGACCCTGATGGGGAATGAAGTGGAAAGCGGTACCAACGTGCAGGTCACCGTGACCTACAAGCTGCTTCCGGGCACCTTGACGCCGGACCGGCGGACCCTGTGCTACCAGCTGCCGGATGCCATGAAGCCCAAGCAGCCCACCTCCGGCAAGATCAAGGACGAGACCGACAACAACAAGGTCATTGGTACCTATACCATCGACACCAACGGCCTGGCAAAGCTGACCTTTGACAAAAGTGAGAAGTTCACCGGTTTGGATGCCAACGGCAACCGGGAGTTTACCGGAACCTTCCAGTTTTCCCGGAAAGTATGGGCAGATGATTTTGCAAATGACAAAAACATTACCTTTAAAGATGGCTTTACTCTGACCATCAAGAAGAAAACGGCAGATATAAAGATCAGTAAAGGGTACACCGGCTATTGGAGTGCCTTTGAAAATCATCCGGAAAGTGGCACCTTCATAAACCATTATATGGTGACGGTGGAGACCACCAACGGCACCAAAGACCCGGTGACCCTTACGGATACCCTGAACACGAATCAGAGTGGAATCAGTGCTGGTGATTACCTGAAGGGCGGCACCTACCTGAAAAACTCCTTTAAACTTTACAAGGAGGACGCTTCGGGTAAACGAACGGAGATCCTGCCGTTCCCCGACTGCAAGATCCAGGAGGACAGCAACGGCAACCCCCAGGTGGTCCTTGATCCGCTGCCGGCGTTGGAGATCGAAGAAAAGTACATCTGGTACTATGACGTTCAGCGGAACTATGCGGACTTTGACGAAATGCCCGACGGTGTCGGTATGATCTTCAATACGGCAACAGCGCAGGCAGGCTCCCAGGAGGAAAAGAAGGCTGAAGCATACTACACATGTAAAACCCCTCGCATTGAGAAGAAAGGCGAGTACGACCCCAAAACAGGCCGCATCCAGTGGACGATCACTGTAAAGATACCGCATTCTTTTCTGGGGACCAAGCTGGGGTCCTATATGCTGCAGGGCTGCAAGATCACGGATAGCCTGCCGGACGGTGTGAAGATCGTAGGAGATGTAAAAGTAGGCAACACCACGATATCGGCAGAGAAATTCCAGCAAAATGGCTATACCATCCCGGCGGATTTCACGGGGACGGAGCTGACAATCACCTTTGAGACCACCACCCCCCTGGGCGGCGGCCCGGTGACCAACAAGGCACAGATCGAGACCAAGAGCAAACACATCTTTGAGGCCTCGGATACCGTGAAAATCGGGAAAGGGGATTGGACCCTGAGCAAGCAGCTGTCCAGCAGCAGCAAGGGCCTGGCCAAATGGAATATCTCTGCCGCCAATGCGGCTGGCGAAAGCAGCTTTACCCTGGTGGAGACCCTCCAGGACGCTGTGAACGAAAGCGGCCAGACCCAGCTGAACACCCACTACGCCTACGCCGCAGAGCTGGAGAAGGCTTTGGAAAACGGCCTGACCCTGACCCTCCACGACGGCGGCACCATGAACTATGCTGATGCTAAGGCCGCCGGGGTCATTACCGTCACCTACTACAGCGGTGTCAACGGCACCGGCGGCACGGTGACTGCCAACGACCCCTCCACCTGGGTGCGGAGCTTTACCATCCAGATAAACAAGGCAGATGACAACCCGGTGCGGCGTGTGGAGGTAAAGGACCTCCCTACCCACGAGGATCAGCGCAATGTGCCCACCGGAGAGAAATGGACTTACAAAAACAGCGTCAGCATCCAAGGCAGCTCTCAGAGGGCTGAGGCAGAGGACACCTACCACAGCTACAAGAGCTTTGAAAAACGGGTGTCGGCGAACAGCGATCAGGACGAATCTGGTTACCAAAGCGGAGACCAGACCTACCAATACAGTGACCTCAGCGGCAACAACCTCCACTATCAGCTGGTGGTGCAGACCGCTGCCGAGGATGATGCCGACATCGTCATCACCGATACCCTGCCGGAGAACACTGAGTTCAATGAGAACTGGGTAACGATCGGCATGGACGAAGGGGCCCCGGATAAGGTCAATGCGCTGAAAGGGGCCGCTGCCACGGTAGCCTACGAGAAAACCACCCGGCAGCTGACCATTACCATCCGCGACTACAACCTGAGCAAGAACAAACAACACAAGTTCCGCATTCTGTACAAGGTGAGCGTGGACGACGATCCCCGCTGGCAGAACCCCTCGGTGGGCCAGGTGATCTACACCAACACGGCCCAGTGGGGCGAGCTGACCGAGACCCTCCACACCACGGTGGAAAAGACTGTGGACCCCCTGAAAAAGACCGGAAAGCTGGTGGATGGCAAAACCGACCGCATCGAGTACCAGGTGGTGGTGAACCCGGCCCGGAAGGACCTGTCGGTGGAAGCCAACGAGGCCCCGACCATTGAGCTGTGGGACGACGTAAAGGCCCAGAACGGTGCCATTGTCCGGGGAGACCCGGCGTCTGTAAAGCTGTATTACTTCCAGTATGACGAAGCCACCAACGCCGTGACCCGAGGGAAAGAAGTGCCTCGCAACCTGTACCAGGTGCTGCCGGCAGATGGCGAGGGCTGGCTCCACATGGTGATCCCCAACAAGGCCGCCATGATCCTGGTGTACCAATGTGATGTAAAGCAGGGCAGTGCTGCTGCGGATTACAACGTGGACAACACCGTCAAGCTGGGCAATGGGGACTCCACCGAATCGGATTCCATCAAGTTTACCTATGCATCTGCCGCCACAGCCTCCACCGGACAGTTCCTGCTCCACAAGGTGGACGATTACTCCGGCGTGGCATTGCAGGGAGCAGAGTTTACCATCTGGCAGTATGATCTGCAAACCAAGAATTGGCGGCGCTGGAGCGGCGGCGTAAACGGCACCGTCACCACCAACGAAAAGGGCCAGGTGAGCCTGACGGTGCTGGAAAACGGCAGCGAACAGACCCTGAAGCCGGACCTGCTGTATAAGATCGTGGAGACCAAAGCACCCCAGAACTACCAGAAGGACGATACCCCCCACTATGTGCTGTTCCACAAGAGCAACGAGACCTCCCAGACGGCCTTTGACATCGCTACGGGCAAGGAGACGGTGATGGATGAGGGAAAGCCCATCCTGTTCACGGACGTCCAGGTGGGCAATGCCGCCCAGACCACCACGGCCCGGTATACCAACCGCTACAGCAACCTGACCGTCAGCAAACTGTGGCTGGATGCCGATACCCGCCAGCCGGTGGAACCGGCGGTGAACAGCATCCGCATCAAGGTCTGGCAGTACACCGACAATGCCGAGAAAAAAACGTTGTTTGCCGAAGCCGACCTGACCGCAGATAACGACTGGACCTGGTCCGAGTCGGGGGACAAGCTGCCCCTGACGGACAAGGAGAGCGGCAAGGCGTACCACTACCTGGTGGAGGAAACGACCACCGGCAACTGGAACGTGTACATCTCCAACAACGGCGTGCAGACCGGCAATATCACGGTGCAGAACTACGTTTACACCGGCTACGAGCTGCCGTCCACCGGCGGCATGGGCACGGCACCCTTCGGGGTGCTGGGCGGCGCACTGGCCGCTGCAGCAGCCCTGCTGCTGGTCCGCAAACGGAAACAGGACGAGGAGGAGTGAGCAGCCATGAAACAAAACAAAAACAACCGGTTCGCCGCTCTTCTGCTGGCGCTGTGCATGGCCGTGTGCTGTGCACTGCCCGCGCTGGCAGCCCCCGCGGCCAGCGCAAACATCGACCTGAGCCGCACCGGCAGCATGGACGTGACCCTGTACGACCACCAGAACGACGTCCCCCTGCGGGGCGGCGCACTCACCGTGTACAAGGTGGCGGACGTGGCCCGCACCAACGGCGACCTGCACTTTGTGTACACCGCCGACTTTACGGGCTGCGGCATCGCGCTGGGCGACCTGACGGACAGCACGCTGGCTTCCAGGCTGGAAGCCAAGCTGCCCGCCCGCGCCGCCGGCACCACCCATAAGATCAGCGAGCAGGGCATCGTCTCCTTTGACGCGCTGCCGCTGGGCCTGTACCTCGTGGTGCAGACTGAGAACTCCAAGGGCTACGAGGCCATCAATTCCTTCCTGGTGTCGCTGCCCATGGCGGACGAAAGCGGCTGGCTCTACACCGTGGACGCCACCCCCAAGGTGGGCGCGCCCACGCAGGAGGTGACCCCGCCCGAACCGGAAACTCCCAGCACGCCTTCGGAACCGGGCAAACCGTCCGAGCCGGAGAAGCCCACCCAGCCCGGCACCCCGGATGAGCCGGACAACCCGGACATGCCGGTGGACCCCAACGACCCCAACCGCCCGGTGTCGCCCGGTACGCCGGATAACCCGGTGAACCCCGGCAACCCGGACAACCCCGTGGCCCCCGGCACACCGGATAACCCGGTGGCGCCGGGCCGCCCGGACGGCAATGCACTGCCCCAGAGCGGCCAGCTGAACTGGCCCATCCCGTTCATGGCCTGCAGCGGCGTGCTGCTGTTTGCCGTCGGCTGGGTGCTGGACCGGAAGGAGACGCTGGCATGAACACAAAGCAGAAGATCGGCCGCGCCTGCATGATCGTGGGCATCCTGCTCATTCTGGGCGCGCTGGCCCTGCTGGGCTATAACCAGTGGGACGCCAACCGCGCCGACAAGGCTTCGCAGGACGCCCTGGGCAAGCTGGAAGAGACCCTGACCGAGACCATGGAGGACAAGACGAAGGACGAAGAGCCGGTGGTCCAGCCGGAGCTGGACCCGGAGCAGGAAATGACCGTCACCGACATCGACGGCTGGGGCTACATCGGCTACCTGTCCATCCCGTCCATCGGGCTGGAACTGCCCGTCATGAGCGAGTGGAGCTACGCGGGCCTGAAGATCGCGCCGGGCCGTTACAGCGGCTCCACCTACGCCGACAATATGGTGGTCTGCGCCCACAACTACGCCAAGCATTTCAGCCCCATCAAGTGGCTGGCCCTGGGCAGCGAGGTGTACTTTACCGACATGGACGGCCAGCGCTGGAGCTATGAGGTGACCAACGTGGAGACCATCCAGCCCACGGATATCGACAAGATGATCACGGCCAGCGACGAGGACGCCTGGGACCTGACCCTGTTCACCTGCACCACCGGAGGCCGCGCCCGCTGCGCCGTGCGCTGCACCCGCACTGGTTACCCGGTCTTGGAGACCAGCGCGGCAGGGCGGATCACGGAGTAAGCAGGACGATTTGGAATTGCCTCCGCTTTGCTCTGGCAATATCAGCGGAAAATTATTTTTAAAGATATGCAATCCCGGAAAATCTGCGGATTTTCCGGGATTGTTTTTTCACGGATGGGCGTTAAGGAAAGTGGCCTGTTCTCTGGAAGGCAAACGATTTAGAATGCCCTCCGCTTTGCTCT